>Ga0209828_1000715_pt1 | contig 31570 bp, 26 predicted proteins | sample MaitaG_FD_187429 | JGI IMG/M metagenome (GOLD analysis project Ga0209828, IMG submission 187429) | Marine algal microbial communities from Maine, USA - Maine_Asex2 metaG (SPAdes) (version 2) | ecosystem: Host-associated > Algae > Red algae > Unclassified | place: Maine, USA | collected 2015-01-05
ATCCATGCTCATAATAAGTTTGCTGAGTAAGTCAACGGCTTGTCTTTTATTAGCCTGCTCTAGCTGTTGGACTTGCCCGGTCAATTGTGAATCTGGCTTATTCCAATTTTCAACAAACCGAGGTACGAATTGCGAATCTTGAGTGTTTCTTAGCAAGGCTATTAAGTCGTTATCATCTTTAACCTCCATCTCAAGTTCTTGTTGACGCAAGTCGTGGAACTTAGGCGCTTCAGTATTAATGATGTGTTGCTGTGCAGCGGTCAATTTAACACCCAAAAACATAAATAGCTGGCGGATGTTTTTACCCCTTTCCTTAACGAGGCTGACTTGTTTTATTTCTAGCGCAGTTTGCTCATGTTCATTTTTCATGGAGGCAGCTATCTGATCGACCTGAGTGCTAGTTACGGTTTGGGCGACTTCTGCCAGTGTTTGCGCTATATAGCCAGATTGCTCAAAATGTGGTGCGCCATCCATCAAATCAACAATTGGTTTGAGCGATGATGCTGTTACCGAGTCATTGGAGATTAAAGTCGCTAACTTTGACAAATGCTGTGAATATTCAGGGAGTTTATTACGCCTGTGCCATTGCATCAGTTGGCTAGCATAGTCATCGATCTTTGCATTCTGTGCGACACTAAAATCAACAGACTCCTTTAGATCATCTGAAACACTGGTTGCCATTTCACCATAAGAACTCCTCAGGGCATCGGGTGAATATGAGCAAGCGGTCAGGCAGAGGAATGCTATCAATACTGAGCTACGTTTGATAAACGTCATTTGGTTGTTTAGAGAGATCATTTTAAGTACTCGTTGTAATTAATCGAGTCTCTACTTTACGAAGGTTTTTTGTAAGAATCTGTAGCAGTATTGTTGGGTTGTTGTAGCTAATGTGGTCGGTTTATTACGGCTAGTCGCTGGTTTTATCACATTGATCTACAGTGCAATGTGTGGATTGAGTTCGATACTGTAGCCTGAGATGATAAAGATAATACCCTTGTTCAAGCTGCTGAGTGTTACCCCATGTTTAGAAAACTATCTGTGCTAATTTGTGCTGGTCTACTGTTGCTCTTAGGCGCCGTCAGTCAGGCTCATAAGAGTGCTTATCATGACTTTGATATGGATCAACCCATCTTTAATTTGAAGCAGCTTGGCGGCATTACTCAGGGTCAAATCAAGAATAGGTTGTGGTCGGATGATTATTGGGCGAAATACGCTGGCGGTTTAGCCTACCGTTATGCTAATCCTGGATTTTGGCTAGACATTAATAATCGAAAGCCAAATGACTGGAAAGTACCAGGTTTACATGTGCTTAGAAATCGCCCTGCGGCTACTCTTATTAGAGAGGGTAGAGTCGATTCGCTATCGCCTGCTGAAAAGTATGATTTATTGGTAGGGGATTCGGGTTACTCACTAACCAGAGCATTCATCTATGAAATCAACTCAAAAACTGAGCCATGGGAAGGTTCTTGTGATGGCTGGTCTTATGCGGCATTTAATGAAGCGCCACCGGTTAAAGCGGTAAGAGTGCGTAATCTTGCCGGCCAGCTAATTACTTTCTACCCGTCTGATGTACGTGCTTTGTTGACGCTGTTGTATTCAGGGTACCGTGTTTCAAGTTTTGGTGGAAAGTGTAATTTGGATAATCCTGCTGTTGACGCTCAGGGTCGAGTCATTGATAAAAACTGTCGTGACACCAGCCCAGCTGATTTTCATACGGTTCTGGTGAATCAGGTGGGAATTGGTAAGCGTGGTTTTTCAGTGGATACGGACTATGCGAAAGAAATTTGGAATCAGCCGGTTAAGTCATTTAAGCTGAAATACTTTAATCCCCAAACGTTACGTGCTTATGCTCATGGGTATGACGCAAAGGTTCATAAATCGCGCTTTAGACGCGACAAGTTTGCAACTCACCGAGATCCACGCGGCACGCACATTGTAGGGGTGGATGTGGAAGTACAATATCAAATGGAGGTTTTCCCAAAGCCAGTGACGCAATTAGCGCCGAGTCATGATAAGGCAGTATCAACAAGCTATCGCTATGATTTGGAAATGGATGCGGCGGGTAATATTATTGGTGGCGAGTGGGATGTCAGTGCTCAGCGTAATCATCCTGATTTGATTACTTATGTTGCGACGCGCGATTTAATTCGTAGTCAGTTTGATAAGCAGATTCGGGGAAATAATTTGGCTGAGGTGCTGCGAAGCTTGCAGCCGCATTTTGTGAAACAGACATCGGCAAGAAAGCGGCCGTTGTTTAAAGTAATCAAAGCGTTGGCGAGGTTGTCGCAGTAAGCTTCGGGCCGAATGTTTAGATATTATTTTCCAAAATAAACAGAGCAGCACGATGGCTGCTCTGCTTCTACTATTAGTAGCATAACGCTTGCGTACAACCTAGTGGTTAATACGAATACGCACACCGTGCTTGTTAAATCGTATCGCACCATGTCGGTTACGGATTGTAATTCCTTGTCTGTTTCCGCGATGCTGGCCACGTTGATGACGATTCATGCGTGATCCACGATGAGATCTATGGCCGCGTTTTCTGTGATGCTTACGCTGTGGTTGTACCCATCGAACAGCTGGTCTATGGATATGTTTTACTACTGGGCGATGCTGCTTCACAACACGACGTTCGCCATTGCGTGAGTAGTCACGCACACGTTTCTGAGCATTTCTGATGTGGCTTTCTAACTGTCGATGCTCGTGATGTTGAATACCGCCACGACTGTAGTTAGTTCTCAGATTGGAGATGCGCTTATAGTCTTGGCGACACAGTCGTTCTTCGTTATGACTTAGCGAGTTATTTCTCACACCATTGTTAATCAGAGTTAGAATCAAGTTGATATTAACGTTGATGTTGTAAGTGGGCCTTGGCGCAGGTGCATTATGATGGTGATTATTACTCATAACGCTATGCGCACTTGCTTGCATGGTCGCTGACACCAATCCAACGGCTGCGATACTGGTGATTAGTATTTTCCTGAACATGATTATTCTCCGTTCATAGTTGAAGCTTTGTATTAAGCTTGTGTTCAGGTATGCGCTGAAATGTCGATATTTAGGTCATTTATTTTCAGGCTTGATCAAATCTCTCTGCAGAAATTAGTATCAGAGCGCGTTTTCAGCAGCTGTATTATACTGTGAGTATTCTAGACTTAAGGAGTTAGTCCCTCATGGGAATTTTATCATCATTTAAATCGCTGTTTTCGAATTCGCCAGCAGAGCCTAAGCAACCTAAAGCTATGCCGTCTGAGGAGTATGAAGGCTTTGAAATCATTCCAATGCCAGCTGCTGAAGGCGGACAATATCGTTTAAACGGTCTTATCCGCAAAGGCGATAAAGAGCATCAGATGATTCGTGCGGACATGTTTGGCAGCGCCGATGACTGCGCCAATGAAATGAAGCGCAAGTCGAAGATTCTGATTGATCAAATGGGAGATCGTTTATTTGGCTAATCAATCTGTAAGTGCTGCTTGGCTAACTCAGCATATTCGGGAAAATATCCCGCTTGCTGAAAGTATGAAGTTTGAAATCGCGCGCCTAGAACCCAATTTAATAGGGGTAGTTGCGCCATTAGAACCTAATATTAATCTACACGGTACTGGGTTCGCGGGCAGTTTGTATTCTCTGTCGGTGCTAACCGCTTGGGGGCTCACCAGTGCCTTGCTTATGGAGTCTGGTTTGGCTGCTGATGTGGTAATAAGAAGCGCTGAAATAAAATACCGGAAGCCTGTGAAGACGGACATTCGCTGTGAGTGTATTTGCTCACCGGAAGCTCAGACGGCTTTTATCGAAGGGGTTACTTCAGAAGGTAAAGGACGCTTATTACTCAAGGTTAATATTGGTGATGCTAAAGCTTTTCTCAATGCGAATATGGTCGCGATAAAACAGCGTTAACCTCGCCTAATCTAGGCTATGCTTGGAGTGTGCTTTCTAGCTAAAACCCATTTTTCACCGTATAGTGAAAACGTATGTGGTTGAATATTAATGTCAAATAATAAGTGAGACTTTATGACAGCTGAAGTGATTATATTAAATTCTTCCGGAGTTGCGTTAGCTGCTGACAGCGCAGTCACTATCGGTGGAACAAAGATATTTAATACTGCAATCAAGCTACTGGCGCTTTCAAAAGTTCAGCCGGTAGGCGTTATGATTTATGGCAACGCTGGTCTAATCGGTGTGCCATGGGAAACGCTAATCAAGCTTTATCGTACCCAACTTAAAATTACTGAAATGGACAAGCTGGAAGATTACAGCGACGACTTTTTAAAATACATCACACGCCGTAAAGACCTATTTCCAGATGCGCTCGAAAAGCAGTGGGTGAGTGGTAAGTTATTTCGTTATTACACATCATTACGCGAGGAGTTGGTTGAAAAGCTACGCCCCGGTTTAACTGATGGAACTGCTGTGTCAAACGAGGAGGTGATTAAAGTATTCGCTGAATTGGTTGATGAGAAGCATAAGAAGCTTGCGGCAGAAGCATTTGCCGAAGGCATGACTGAAGCGTTTGAGAAAAGGACCCGCGCTCACTATCTAGCCTTATTTAAAGAGTTTCAGGATGGTGTATTTCAGAGTTTGAAAATCAAAGCAGAGACCGCTGAAAAACTAAACGACTTAGGTGTCTACATACACACGCGAGCTATATTCTCTCAAGGAACTTCGGGCTTGGTTTTTGCAGGCTATGGCGAGTCAGAAATTTATCCTTCTGTGGTTAATATCGAATTGGAAGGGGTGATCCAAGGGCGCTTGAAATACCGATTGCGTAAAGACAAATCGCGTAAGATAACCAGCAATCGAGATTCATTTATTTATCCATTCGCCCAGGAAGATATGGTGAATCTGTTTATGAATGGCGTTAATAACCAAGTGCTTGGGCATATGCAGAGCGCATTGACGGCCTTTATTGAGAAGGTGCCGAGCCTGATCAAAGATGATGACTTGAAATCAGAAGATCGTTCTGCTGCTGAGATAAAGGATGAGCTGCTGCTAAGTCTTAGAGCAGAGTTAGGTACATTTTACCGAGGCTTTGGGCAGCACATTCGAGAAAAACATATCACACCCGTGATGAATATGGTGCGAGTGTTACCAAAAGATGAGTTAGCTGCGATGGCTGAGGCGCTGGTTAATCTTACTGCGTTCAAGCGCAAGGTAACGAATACCTTAGAAACGGTGGGTGGTCCGGTTGATGTAGCGGTTATTTCAAAAGGAGATGGTTTGGTTTGGGTGAAACGAAAGCATTATTTCCCACCTGAGCTCAATGCGAGTTTTTATAAGAATTATTTCAGAGGTATAGAAAATGACTGAGATCCCTGCGAAAAAGATGTTTCATACTTTAGATCAGCTGAAGGTTGAACTATTTCCTTTGGATCTCGTGCCACCGGAGGAGACGCCAATAAAAGAGGGGGATGTTGATGAGGCTGAGGTCTTGGCCAATAAACTTGTTGAAGATTTAATCAACCCACCCAAAGATGCTTCGGGAGGTGACGAATGACCGAGTTTGTCGTGCTGTACTGGCATTGGATCGTGCTGGGTGTGGCGTTGATGGCGATAGAGATGATTTTGCCCTCGTTTGTAGCGCTATGGTTTGGTGCGGCGGCGGTCGTTGTTGGAGTCTTATTATTGCTCATCCCGTCACTCTCAGTTGCAATGCAAGTGCTGTTATGGGTAGCATTTTCGATTCTATTTACTTGGATGTGGTTTCGTTTTATGCAGCCACTGGCTGTCGATAAAACGAAAGCAGGTCTATCGCGAGAGGCCATTGTTGGCGAAATAGGGCAGGTATTATCTGCGCCAACCGATGATCGTCGTGGAGTATTACGCTTTTCAGTGCCTATTTTAGGCGCGGATGAGTGGCCGTTTATTTGTAGCGATGAGGTTGATGCAGGTGATCGCGTACGGGTTTCAGATATTTCAGGTAACGACCTGATCGTTAATAAAATGTGAGGAGTTTGATATGTTAGATTCAGGTTTAATTTTAGCGCTAGCGTTGTTTTTTATCGTTTTCTTAACCATTGCAAAAGGCGTTCGTCTTGTCCCACAGGGTTATAAATGGGTAGTGCAGCGCTTGGGTAAGTACCACTCAACGCTACAGCCTGGTTTGAATATCATTATCCCCTTTATGGACTCAGTGGCGCACAAGGTAACGACTAAAGATATTGTTTTAGATATTCCCTCACAGGAGGTGATTACACGTGACAATGCAGTTATTGTTGCAAACGCGGTGGCGTACATTAATATCGTTTCACCGGAGAAAGCAGTTTACGGTATTGAGAATTACGTCATAGCGATTCAAACCTTAGTGCAGACGTCATTACGTTCTATCATTGGTGAAATGGACTTAGACTCCGCTCTGTCCTCGCGTGATCTTATCAAATCAAAGCTTAAAGGCATGATTTCAGATGACATTGCCGACTGGGGAATCGTGCTAAAGACCGTTGAAATTCAAGATATCAATCCATCCGGTACCATGCAAAGTGCGATGGAAGAACAGGCCGCCGCAGAGCGTGCTAGACGTGCCACCGTTACACGTGCCGGTGGTGAGAAAGAAGCGCAAATACTAGAAGCAGAAGGGCGCTTAGAGGCCTCAAGACGTGACGCGCAGGCGCAGGTTATCTTGGCTGAAGCGAGTCAGCGGTCAATTGAGATGGTAAGCTCAGCGATTGGTGAAAATGAGGTGCCTGTAGTGTACCTGCTGGGTGAGAAGTACATCGGCTCATTGGAGAAGCTCGCAGAGTCAGGTAACAGTAAAATGGTTGTCTTGCCAGCTGACATACCCGCAGCAATTAAAGGCATGATGGGTAAGAAATAAAGTCTACAATAAAGCTTTAAGCCTCGTTATTATTCTGCTCTTCGTCTAGTTCATTAAGATATTTAAAGATAAGCCGCGCAGACTTTGGCGGCTTATTAGCTTTCGCCTCTTTATTCGCATTCCGAATCAGTTGACGCAAGTGTTGAATATCGCAGTTTTCAAACTTGCTTACGAGTTCAGTTAGCAGAGCAGTATCACCTGCGATCAGTTTATCTCTCCACTGTTCAATACGATGCAAACGCGCTACGGCTTCTTTTTGTGGGGCGTTTTGCCGACCCATCGTGAGTTCTATCGCATCAATATCTTCTTCATCGAAACGACCCGCAATATAGCGAAGCTGACGTTGCAATGCAGCGCGTTCAATACGTCTAGCTAGCACAAATGCATCGCGCATGCCTTCAGATAATGGAAGTGCTTCGAAATAAGTAGCTGGAAGCGCAATGATTCGTTTTGCCAGTGCTTGCAAGGCGTAGAGCTCGCGTTTGATCAGCGCCTTATTTGGACGCTCTGCGTATATAAACTCTTGTGTTTCGTCGTCCCAAGGCATCATCTTATCTTCATAGCTAAACTTGATTATGGAGTTTAACACTTTTGCTATTCGATGCCATTACAGCTTACGTGTCCCGCATAAAAAAGGGCAAGCTTTTCAGCTTACCCTTTCGTAACTTATTCACCAAGCTGTCGGTAAATGACAGCTTAGTTTTAGTTAAGCTAATTGCTTAACGACCGCGCAAGTATTGAGTTAACGCTCGGTACTTAGCTGAGTTAGGATTCTCAGGACGCTCAAGCATCGCGAAGTAGTTGCGATCATCAATATTAGAAATACCGTTGAAGTGCATCATGATGCCAGCACCACTGCGGCCCCAAGCATTCAGATACTGCTGGTACGACTGAATCATACGAGGATCACGATTTGCTTTTGAGAACAGTTTGAAGATAGCCTCATCATAAATGACGTGAGGACGGTCAACACGTAATAAATGTTGTCCACCTTCATAAGCAACCAGCTGCTTGCCGTACTTTTTAGCTAAAGCCACGTTAGGGGTGATTCTGTTCTTCATTGCACGTGGGATTGCACCACCTGGAATTTTGTCATCAATAAAGTTGCCTCGATTGATTTCAGAGAACAGGTTGGCCATCCCTCTTTCGCCAGATTTTGCCCAGTTACGCAGTTGTGCACGGTTTTCAATACGTGCGATGTAATCACCAAAGTAAGGAGCAACACCGTAAGCATCAATTTTCTTGTGACAATTTCCACCGGCTAGTGGGCAAGTCATTAGCTCTTCACCCATTGCTGGAGCACCGGCATAAGCTGATAGTACACAGACAACACGTCGCTTTTGGTTACCAAATACCTTCTTCCAGATATCACAGATTTGACCCGTACGCAGTGCGTTGTAGTTAAGCGCAAGCTTCAGGTTGCGTGCACCCTGATTCAACTTAGGGTAAGCACGGGGCCAGCGTTTCAGTCCTTCGCGAGTTGCGTGATGTGTTGCAGGGTACATGTAGTTCCAGATTTCATTGGAATACTCTACATAAACCTTAAGGCCAGGCTTGAGCTTTTGCTTAACCGTTTGAGCGAAACGATACATCAGTGTGTTATCACCAAGATGTGGCATTGAGAACCAAGGGTCTGAGTTGACTAGGTTAGATAGCTCAACCATTGTCTCAATCGGCATACCGGCGTTGCCGTTATAGAACGCATGGTTAGGGGTAGTGCGCTGTTCCCAGCGAGTAAACTTGGTGTCTTTGGTGTTCTGCCAAGGCATAAAGCGGATCGAGTTGAACGGGCGGATAGTGCTCACATAATCTGGGTTAAACTTTTGGCGACTTGCAACGTTTACAAAGCGCTTAGGAATCACTTTAATATCGCGGATATAACGCTGAGGGTTGATGCGGGTAATGTGTAAACGCAATCGACGCTTAACTGAGTTGAGTTTGAATTCAACACGGCCAAGTTGCTCATTGGTAATAGTGATATCACCGAGTACCTTTATGTCCGCATCGCCTTGATACGTCATGACATAATCGCCTAGAGTGAAGTACTCCCCCATATCCCAAATCGCATTGATTGATGTATAGATTGGTGCTTCACGAGAGGTTGGAAGACGCATTGGCCAACCGAAGCGGTCGACTTTTACTTTGTCTGTTTCACCCGTGTTGAATGAAGTCTTCTTGGTGCAGCCCGGATCAATTGGCTTATCATTTTGCCAATCGTAATTACATGAGGTGATCCATCCACGGGATACTTTGAACTTATCGGTAAACGGATTAGAATTTGCTATTTGTGATAAGCCACTGGTATTAAAACCGAGTCGATTACCTGGGTTAGCATGCGCCATACCGGCGAGTGCAATTAAAACGGCACTAAAGCCTAAATTGCGCAAAAATTTCATCACAAGCTCCTTGTTCATCAGTCGCTGATTTCCTTGTTTTTTGTATACAGGCCTTGAACGGGGTCGTGTGGGGACACGGGCGACAAGACATGACTTGCGTTAATCGGAATTTTTTAAATTGTTAAGCCGGTTACTTTCAAATACTTGTTGGGGGAACAAATTTAAGTGATAGAAACCAACTTAAAGTTCATGACACCTTGGTCATCTTCGTTTGGATTTAGTTCGTTCATGCTGAAATTAAAACCAACCGTAACAGAGTATGACATATTTCGGTTGATCATCAAATAATTGCTAGATCGCCTTTGCTTTCTAACCACGATTTTCTATCGGATGCGCGCTTTTTCGCTAATAACATATCCATCATGGCATCGGCACCTTCAGGGTCATCCAGAGTAAGCTGAATCAGACGGCGCGTGTCTGGCGCCATACTGGTTTCACGAAGTTGCCCTGGGTTCATTTCACCCAAGCCTTTAAAGCGTGTGACTGACACTTTGCCTTTTAGCTTCTGTTTTTCTATTCGATCCATAATTGCCTGCCGCTCGCTTTCATCGAGCGCGTATTCTACCTGCTTGCCAATATCAACGCGATACAGTGGTGGCATCGCAATATAAACATGACCAGCTGCAACCATTGGTCGGAAGTGTTTAACAAATAGGGCGCAAATCAATGTAGCAATGTGCGCGCCATCAGAATCGGCATCGGCTAAGATACAAATCTTGCCGTAACGTAAGTTGCTAATGTCGGGTGAGCCTGGTTCAACACCGACCGCCACAGAAATATCATGAATTTCCTGAGAGCCTAATACTTGATCTGAGTCCACTTCCCAAGTATTTAGAATCTTACCCCGTAATGGCATGATTGCCTGAAATTCACGATCTCTCGCTTGTTTGGCTGAACCACCCGCCGAGTCTCCTTCTACCAAGAAAATTTCAGTCATACTAAGGTCTTGGGAAGAGCAATCGGCAAGCTTGCCAGGAAGTGCTGGGCCACTGGCCACTTTCTTACGAATGACTTTCTTGCTGGCTTTCTGGCGACTCTGAGCATTGTTAATGACATGCTCAGCAATTTCGTCGCCAATATCCGGATGCTGGTTGAGATAGAGGCTAAAAGCATCTTTCATCGCGCTGGAAACAAATCCCGCCGCATTTCTTGAAGATAAGCGCTCTTTAGTTTGGCCAGCAAACTGTGGCTCGCTCATCTTGTAAGAAACGATAAAGCAAATCCTGTCCCAGACATCTTCTGGAGCGATTTTAATGCCTCGAGGCAATAAATTTCTAAATTCGCTAAAATCTCTTAGTGCATCAGTCAGGCCAGTACGTAATCCGTTAACGTGGGTACCGTCTTGCGTAGTTGGTATCAGGTTCACGTAACTTTCCTGAACTAAATCACCACCTTCAGGCAGCCAATTAATGGCCCACTCAACGGCCTCTTTTTCAGTTTTCAAATCACCGGAGAATGGGTCGTCAGGCAATGTTATGAAATCTTTGATTGAATCAACAAGATAATCGGTAAGGCCGTCTTCATAATACCATTCGGTCGTATCATTTTTGGCTTCTTCGACAAATGTGACGTGAAGGCCGGGGCATAGTACGGCTTTGGCGCGTAGGTTGTGCTTTAACCTTGATACTGAAAATTTGGCCGTGTCAAAATATTGTGCGTTAGGCCAGAAGTGCAGGGTAGTTCCTGTATTCTTTTTGCCAACGGATCCGATAATTTCTAAGTCTGATGCTTTATGGCCGTTTTCAAACGTCATTTGATATTCGTTGCCATCACGTTTGATGCGAACATCCAAAATTAGTGACAGTGCATTGACGACCGAAACACCAACGCCGTGCAAACCGCCTGAGAATTGATAAGTCTTATCTGAGAACTTACCTCCAGCATGCAGGGTGCAGAGAATGACTTCGATACCGGGTAATTTCTTTTCCGGGTGAATGTCCACCGGCATACCGCGGCCGTTATCCGCCACTGAGAGTGAGCCGTCAGCGTGCAGCACAACGTGAATTTTAGTTGCAAAACCTGAGACAGCCTCATCGACACTGTTATCGATGACTTCTTGAGCAAGGTGGTTCGGACGGGTTGTATCGGTATACATGCCGGGACGCTTACGCACCGGATCTAAACCACTTAGTACTTCAATCGCCGCCGCATTATATTCGCTCGCCATAGACACTCAAAACTTGGATAAATTGAAGAAAGTAGCGTTTCTAGGAACAGAGGTAAAGCGTTTAATTATCCAAGGTATAAAAAAGGCCCTCAACCGAAGTTGAGGGCCTGATTATTCTCTGTACTCTCAGAGAGTTTTACTTATGGAATGTGCACCGTAATAACACCGTCACCTGTTCCACCCTGTCCGTCTGAGACAGTTATGTAGATTGTGTCAGTATCACCTGAACTCACTTCACTGTAGTTAGGCGTGTATTGCAGCACAGTACCGCTAAAGGTGATTGTTCCACCCAAAGCGTCAGCTACTGCTACGTATACGCTATCACCATCAGCATCAGATAAATAACTGGAAATATCCATTGTAGTAGAACCAGAAGGATTAGCGGTTACATTAGGTATTGATGCAACAACCGGATCAACGTTGTCATTTTTAACATCTATATCAACGCGCTCACTGACTAGGTTGCCATTGCCATCCGATACTTCATAGTAGAAGACGTCTGCACCAACATAACCATTATTTGCCTCGTAGATAACATCATTTCCAGAGATGTTTACCGAACCATTGCTAGGACCACTGTGGGTTCTCACAATCGTTAAAGTATCACCTTCAGGATCTGAGTCATCGGCTAGCACACGAATAGTTACCGGGAAATAACCCTGTATCGCAGCGTAGTTAGGGCTTAGCACTGGAGGCTGGTTCGCTGCACCTACTGTGATAGTAACGGTTGCTGTATCGAGATCACCCTCAGAGTCACAGGCAGTGTAGACAAATGAGTCTGTGCCGGTGAAGCCATTGTTAGGCGTATACATAATATCTTGACCATTGCTTGAAATGCTAACGAAGCCATTACTTGGATTGGTGTCAATATTATTAACACAAGTAGCACCACCATCTGGGTTGATATCATTCGATGCAACGTTAATCGTTACTGGCGTCTGATAATCAGTACTGGCTGAATCATTGACTGCGTTCAAACCTTGGCTAGCGGCTGAAATGTTGACACTAGCTGTCGCTGTCGCTGTATTACCGTTGCCATCACTCACCGTGTAGGTATAACTATCAGGGCCCACATGGCCTGGGTTTGGTGTGTAAACAACATTGTTTCCAGAAATACTCACCGTTCCGTTTGATGGGTTAGTAGTGCTTACAACCGTTAATGTATCACCCTCTGGATCACTGTCGTTGTTAGTAACATCCATTGTTACAGGCGTATCAAACGGGGTTGCTGAGAAGTTATCATCAATTAACACCGGTGGTTGATTAGCTGGAGCCTGAATAGTCACAGTTGCTGTCGCAGTACCATTGTTTCCATTACCATCACTCACTGTGTAGGTGTAGCTATCAACACCTACATAGCCTGAGCTTGGTGTATAAGTAACGTCATTGCCTGAAACTGTGATCGACCCATTTGATGGGGGAGTTGTGGCAGTAATCGTTAAAGTATCACCATCAGGGTCAGTGTCATTATCGACGACAGGCATTACAACGGCAGTGTTAACCGGTGTTGTGGTCGCGTTATTCCTGACTATAGGCGGTTGATTTGCTGCGCCTACCGTTACATTAACTGTCGCTGTATCGGTGCCACCATCTGCATCACAAGCGGTATAAACAAAACTGTCTGTGCCAGTGAAGCCAGGGTTTGGCGTGTAAATAATGTCAGTACCATTACCAGAGATCGAGACAGATCCATTGCTTGGGTTAGTGACGATATTGTTCACACACGTTGTCGTGCCATCCGGGTCACTGTCATTAGCTGCAACATCAATCGTTACTGGCGTCTCATAAGGCGTGCTTGCAGTGTCATCAACGGCGATAGGGTCTTTGTTAACCGCAGTAACTGTAACCGTTACATTCGCTGTGACGGGGTGACCATTGCCATCGTTGATTGTGTAAGTAAATGTATCAGTACCTACAAAGCCAGCGTTTGGTGTATAGATAACATTGCTACCCGAGAACGTTGCAGTACCACTCGTTGGTGTGCCAACGTTAGTAATCGTGATGGTATCGCCATCAATATCACCATCGTTGCCCAGTACATTAATCGTAATTGGGGTGTCTTCAGGTGTAGTGTCGCTATCATCACTTGCCATCGGTGGGTAGTTAACGTCATTGACTGTCACAGTCACAGTGGCGGTGACATTGTTGCCATCGGTGTCCGTTATAGTGTAGTCAAATGTGTCTGTGCCAGAGAATCCAACGGTTGGTGTGTAAACAATGTTTCCACCAGAAATACTCGCAGTACCGTTAGTGGGTGCTGTGTTGCCCACCAGTGATAACGTATCACCATCAGGATCAGTGTCATTCCCTAGTACGTTGATGGTCACGGCCGTATTTTCATCAGTCGTTTCTGCATCATCAACGGCTGTTGGAGCCATTTTTACATCGGTGACGGTTACTGTGACGGTAGCAGTGACATTATTACCTTGATTGTCTGTAATAGTGTAATCGAAGGTGTCTTGGCCAAAGAAGCCAGCATCTGGTGTATACACGATGCCATTACCACTAACGTTAGCTGACCCGTTAGCAGGATTGGTTGCGCTCACGATTGATAGCGTGTCGCCATCTGCATCACTGTCGTTACCCAGAACCGGAATAGTTACTGGCGTGTTTTCAGGTGTAGTGCGCGCATCATCGACTGCTGTTGGAGCAACATTCACATCAGTGATTGTTATGGTCACCGTTGCTGTGACATTGTTACCCTGACCATCCGTAATAGTATAGTCGAAGGTATCTTGACCAGAGTAGCCATTATCTGGTGTGTAGATAATGTCATTGCCACTAACTGTAACGGATCCATTAGATGGAGTAGTCGAGCTTACGATAGAGATCGTATCGCCATCTGGATCGCTGTCGTTACCTAATACTGGGATAGTTATCGCTGTATTTTCAGGTGTAGTACGCGCATCATCAACTGCGGCAGGTGCCATGTTCACATCAGTGACTGTTACTGTAACCGTTGCAGTTACATTGTTGCCGTCGTTATCAGTAATGGTGTAGTCAAACGTGTCTTGACCTGAAAAACCATTTACCGGTGTGTAGATAATATCATTTCCTGTCACGCTGACAGATCCATTGGATGGATTTGTTGCACTGACGATCGATAAAGTATCACCATCGGCGTCTGTATCGTTGCCCAATACTGGAATAGTTACCGCTGTGTTTTCAGGCGTAGTGCGTGCGTCATTGACAGCTACCGGAGCTGATTTAACATCTGTAACGATAATGTTGACCGTGGCAGTTGTTGAGTTGCCATTGCCATCACTTACCACATAAGTAAAGCTGTCGGTACCTGTGAAGCCAGCGTTAGGTGTGTAAACAACTTGGTTATTTACAATTGAAACCGTGCCATTGCTTGCCTGGCCCAGAGTCATGACCTCTAGTGCATCACCTTCAGGGTCAGTGTCGTTACTGATTACATTGACCGTAACAGGCGTACCTTCAGGCGTAGTGCTATTGTCATTAACCGCATTTGGAGCCTGATTTACATCAGCCACAACCACGTTAACCGTAGCTGTTGTTTGGTTGTTATTGCCATCAGTGATTGTATAGGTGAACGTATCAGTACCCGTAAAGTTTGCATTCGGTGTGTACTGAATTTGTCCGTTAACTAGTTGAACCGTTCCATTAGCTGGATTGGTCATATTGCTGATTGTTATTGCGTCACCATCACTGTCGCTATCGTTAAGCAACACATCAATCATGACTGGCATTGCTTCATTTGTGCTCGCACTATCATCAACGGCTACTGGAGCGTTGTTGATAGTAGTCGGGACATCAACCGTTACTCTTGAGGTGATCTCGTTGCCATCAGTGTCAACAACAGTGTAAGTAAATTCATCAGTACCGCTAAAGCCTGGGTTTGGTACAAAAACAACTCTGTCATTAACAATCGTTACTGTACCATTTGCAGGCTGAGTAACTCTTACTAAGGTTAGGCCGGAGCTGTCATTGGCTAAGACATCCATAGTCGTGTTGCGATCTGTTACTGTGAATGTGTCATCAACCGTTTTGGTCGCTGTACGCGTCGTGTAGGTGCTGATTGACTTATTGTGGCTGATCGTATTTCTGATCGCACGCTGAATCCAGACTGGTGCGGCTGGAACAACTTCAGTTCTCCAAACAAAGCGAGAAGGTGTGCCTGGTGTTGCCGCAATCGCTGGAATTGCTGGGCGACCTGGATGGCCTGCGCGACCTGGAACTGCTGGGCGACCCGGATGGCCTGCACGAGCTGGAACCGCCGGTCTGCCTGGGATTGCTTGAACAGCTGGGCGACCTTCCTGAACCAACACATTGCGGTATTGTGTTTTATTAGCCGCCTTCTTGACAGAGCGCTCTGTCACGTACTCAAGATCAACACGACGGTTTCTGAAGTCGTCATCTCTACGGTCATATTTAGGGCTACCTTTACCGAGACCACGAGCGATCAAGTGAGATGGGTTAAAGCCTTTGTCGACTAAGTAGTCACGAACCGAGTTTGCACGGTTCTCAGATAGACGCTGATCGTATGCTGGATCACCCAAACCACAGGTGTTACCCGTAATACGGATCGCACCTAAGTAACCGTGGCCGCGAATCTGACCAATGATCTTATCTAGATTGCGCTTAGCTGACTGCGTCAGCTTAGATGAATTAAGTTTGAAGAATGTTTCATTCTCTAGCTTCATGGTTGTTTTAACAAACTCATGGCCCGGTGCGTTTACTGCACGACGCTCATAGCGTGGTGGAACCGCTGCACGGCCTGGTCGACCTGGAACTGCTGCTCTGCCTGGAGTGCCACGAGTTGCTGGGATCGCAGGTCTTCCCGCGATCGCTCGTGTTGCTGGAATTCCAGGAACGCCTGCACGGCCCGGACGTCCTGGTGAGCCAGGTATTTCTACGCGACGCCGGCTAGTTCCGCCTGCTGAACGATAGACACCATCACCGCCAAATTCATAGCGATAACCTAGCCTTGCACCAAAGTCATTGCTCTTGGTGTCGCTGCCACCTGAAACCTGATTACCCGATACATCAAGCGTGATGCTGTGAGGAGAGTCATGGAAAAATTGTTCGATACCTGCGGATAGCGTCGCTTTGCCCGGGCGATCTTCGCCATCAGCAAATTCTGTTCCAAACTCATAGTCGAGTCCACCACGGATGCGAGTCAGGGTGCTATCTAGGAATGTACCCACCTGGGCACCCACACCAATGTCATAAGCACGTGTAGTAAGAGCACCGTGTACTTCGTCTTCACTAATGCTTTTACTAACGTGTCCAGACCAGAATAAATCTTCAGTTTCCTGTCCATAACCAACCGTTGCTTTTGCGCGATCATTAACATCACGGTCATAAGCACCAAAAACTTTATGAACAGTATCTTGTTCGTCATTCACCCATTGGTGATTTATCTTTACACCACCGCCAGTCAAACCTTTGGTGCTGTTGTCGTCGTCTTTAATTTTATAACCAAACCAACCTTCCGCACTGGTTGCACTAGAGTCATCTTCCATAATAATCTGATTCAGGTCGACTTGACCTTCGAGATCACGGTTGATGCTTACGCCAACGCGTGTGTTGCCGCCCACATAGCCAAGACTACCTGAGTCTGCCATGCCATCACGCATTTCATCGCCGTTTAGCTGTACGGTTGGGCCCGCCTGAAGCTGGGTGGACAGTACTGCCATTGAACAGAATACTGGCGCAATGTATCGCAGCTTGCGTAAGTGTCGATTTGTTATTTTCATTATTCTACGCTCGTTATTTTTATTATTAAATTGGGGGTTTAAAGCTTTTACACGATCAATTAGAAAGCATGCTTAATTGTGTATCAAGATAAATAAGTGGAAGTGTGCTAACTTTTTGATAAGTGGGTAAAGTCTGAGTAGGGAGACGTTTTAAAGTGCTGATATTACTGTGGTTTGTCTAAACTGAAGCTGAATTTAGCGATGATGTATTTATGGTTATTGAGATTTTATCTAATGAGGCTATCGTGAATAAGCAAAGCACATTGGATTAATGCTCGCTTCTGAATATTCAGAACGAATTTTTCTACTAGCTTGTGTAGAATGCGGGCTAGTCATTACTTGTAGGCCTCAATCCAATCATGCAAACAGATTTTCCAATGCCACTGGCGCAACAAATCGTGTTGTCTCACATATGAGTAAACTATTTCGTTCTGGCATGATGATCAGCGTGATGACGTTGATGTCGCGAGTATTGGGTTTAGTGCGCGACTTTGTCTATGCCAACTATTTTGTGATGGGTAGCGCTATGGATGCCTTTCTGGTGGCATTTCGCATTCCAAATCTCATGCGACGGCTTTCCGCTGAAGGCGCTTTCTCTCTAGCTTTTATTCCAGTGCTAACAGAATATAGAGAACAGCGCAGCGAAGAAGAACTTAAAGACTTGATTAACCATGTTTCAGGCATGTTGACCGTTATTCTCTTTAGTATCTCCTTAATTGCCGTGATTGCTGCGCCGATTCTGATGATGGTGTTCGCTCCTGGTTTTGAAACAAAGCCCGATGCCGAACCTGAACTGGCAGCTTATCTGTTAAGAATCACAGCGCCTTATATGCTGTTTATTTCACTCGCCGCTTTTTTCAGTAGTATTTTAAACTCTTTTGGCAATTTTGCTGTGCCGGCTTTCACGCCCGTCTTGCTAAATGTGGTGATGATCGCAGCAGCAATCTGGTGGTCGCCGCACTTTGAACAACCTGTCGAAGCACTGGCTTGGGGAGTCTTCCTGGGCGGGCTTGCTCAGGGTTTGTTTCAGCTGCCTTATTTGCAGCGTCTGGGGTTGATGCCTCGATTCAGTTTTAAAAAGGGTCACGAAGGTGTTAGTCGTATCCTTAAGTTGATGGCACCGGCTCTAGTTGGCTCCTCAGCCGCTCAGCTTAATATCACCATTAATACCATGATAGCTTCTTTGTTAGCGTCAGGCAGTATTAGCTGGCTGTACTTTTCAGATCGCTTCGTTGAGTTCCCGCTGGCACTGATTGGGGTGGCGATTGGTACGGTTATTTTACCTAAGCTTTCAGGCGATCATGCCAATGCCAAAGGTGGCGACTTTGGTAAAACACTGGACTGGGCCATGCGTCTCTCAGTTTTGGTATCGATCCCCGCTACGCTTGGTTTGATTGTATTGGCTGTGCCGATTCTGGCCACTGTGATCGATAATGGCGTTAACGGTTGGCGAGATGTTGAAATGGCCAGCCTAAGCCTAATGACTTATGCGTTAGGCTTGCCTGCATTCATTATGGTTAAAGTGCTGGCACCCGGTTTTTATTCACGCCAAGATACTCGAACCCCGGTCAAAATAGGACTGATTGCTATTGCCGCCAACATTGCTTGCAACCTCGTTATTGTCCTGCCTTGGTATAAATTAGGCTACATTGGTCCACACGCTGGGCTAGCATTATCCACGGCAATATCGGGTTTTGTAAATGCGATATTATTGTTCATTGGTTTAAGCAAACTGGGTCTAATTAGTGGAGCTAAAGGATGGCCTGCCTACTTAACAAAGATAGTCGTCGCGTCGATTTTAATGGCAGTGGCTGTTTGGTTACTTAATCCTGATGATACTTGGTGGCAAGCATCGGGTATCGGCTTAAAGGTTTTAGCTTTGGGTGGATTGGTGCTAGCGGCAATGCTTGCTTATCTTGTTGCAATTTTGCTAATGGGGTTACGCCCTAGGCAGTTGTTAAAGCAATGAGGCCAAGCTCAGTGCCATTGTTGTTCGTACTGTTTGGCCTGTTTCTCCTATGGGGGGCAGGCAGCTGGATGATTGCAAAAGGCGCAAAGAATCATTTTGATCTTGCTGTAGCGGCAATCGCAACGGGAAGAACAAAAGATTTTTTTGAGCTAGAAGTGCTCGACTATCAGGAGTCGCTCTATGGCGCTTCTGCTAAAATTAAACTGATTCCTACCTCTGCGTTGATTGATGAGGATATCGAAAATTGGCAGTTTCTGCTCAAGCGAATCAATGGGCCACTTTTTATTAACCGTCAGGGCTTGCAGTTAGGTCTGGCACACTGGCAATTGAGCATGCAAGAAAGTGATTCTGAGATCTCTGACGAGCTGGTTCAAGCACTTCAGTTGGCTTCCAGTGCTAAACCGATTGCCTCGGCGGTAGTAGATTTTTCTGAAAGAGCCAGTCTGAGTTATAGTGGATCAGCATTATCGTCATCAAACTTGATGATTGATAAACTGATGATTGACGGTAATATTGATTTTAACAACGCTCGGCACGAACTAACTATTCAAGCATCTGGCCTTAGCTACAGTAACAAGCAGTTTTTAATGCGTTTCCCCGATGTTGCGGTAAACTCGAAGAGAGGGCACGCCAGACCTGAGTATTCCTCCAAAGCAAATGTCACTGAATTAACAGTTGTGGCTGATGATGGTGAGTTAATTTTATCGGGACAATCGAAAAAAATACCGTTTAACTTACAGAGCCATGGTTCACTATGGGTTAATAATGATACATTAAGCAGCGACTGGCAGATTGATGCTGTCAGTGGTCAGCTCTTGCAGGCTGGCGGGGCAAGCGTTAACGGGGAGTCAGACTATTTTCAAACGGACCTCAATCTGCAATTCAGAGAGTTGTTGATTAGCGGATTTTGGCAGTATTTGAATAATCAGTCTGAAATTTATAGCTTATTCAAGCAAGCGGAATGGGCAGTAGAGGAAGTCGAGACTCCCGAACAGCAGGACTTTTTGCGCTCTTTATATCTCGATGCTGATCGTATAGAGCGAACGCAGCGAGGTAATCCGTTGAAACCGTTACTCATTGCTGAACGTAGTCAGTTAGCGGCGACAGCTAGATTAAGGCTAGGAAATGAAGGTGAGGCCAGTCAGCTATCGATTGCTGGAAGCACTAAAGGTAAGATCGATGAGCCTGAGTTAACGTTAAAAGGCGACGTCAACATTGAGCGCGAAATGCTTAGTGCTCGTGGCGTTGCTTTGCTAGATAAATGGAATAAAAAACGGTGGTTTCGTCGTTATGAAACTGAGTTTGAATCTGACATTACGGTGCGTAATGGGCGGCTTCAGTTAAATAAAATTATTGTGTCGGCGGATGGACTAATTGCTGAACTTAGTCAGGCCATCGCAGACCAATAAATAAACTTAAACTATAAATAGATCAATAATATGAGCATTCAAAATAAGGCGAGAGGATGGCTGCTAGGGCTTCTGGTATTGTTCACACTGACTGCGGCCTCATCGGCACAAGCAGTCGTTTGGCCAACTCAAAACCAGTGGTCGCAGGCGTGGGAGGTCAAGTATCAGAAATGGGTTGCTGAGAACATGACGACGGATTTTTTCATGAATCCGAAACGGCCCGTTTATTACAAAATGGCTCATGATTGTGCTGATTCTATTTATTTTATGCGGATAGCGTTTGCTTACGAAAATAAGCTGCCGTTTGCGATTAATAACATTATGCAAAAAGGCAAGCTGCTCTCCAACAATATGCGCAACTGGGATCGGGAGAGTCCAGTCAACCGCATGAGAAAATTTATGCAATATGTGGCTGATCGAGTTGGAACCCGCAGTTTACATTTAGACACCTATCCTGTGGCGCTGGCTGATATCAAAGCAGGTGATCTTTATGTTCAGCCCGGTGCTCACTCTTATATCATTACGGGCATTACGGATACGGGCGTGACCTCAATTGTCAGCTCGACCACGCCTGCGTCCCCAAAGCACATGGTTCGTTTGTTTGCTTATCCTTTCTTTATTCCACAAGACAAAGCGAGGATGCGTGATGGGTATCGCCGTTTTAAATGGCCAAACTACATTAAAAAGCCAATGCAGCAGCATCCTGGATACAGCCCTGAGCAATACAGAGTGGCAGAGCAGGTAAAGTACAACTACGTCGCTTTCACTGACATTATTGCTAAAAAGCTGCGTCGCCGTGCCGAGCCACTTCAAGAAAAAACCACGCGGGTACTTTATGGTTTGTGTGCGTTTGCTAAAGAACGGGTAAATTACGTAAATGATGGTTTAAATCAACTGCGCCGAATTCGTGCAGGTGGGCGTCAGTGTATGAATCGGACGGAATATGATTATTACTCAACCCCATCACGTGATAAACGTTTGAAACTGTATTTCCAAGAAGTGGAAAAAATCGCCTATGCGGGTGGCGCATTACGCCGTGATGAAGTGTCGATTGAGTTACTTGCCAGAGCTATCTTTCATCCGCAAATACCCAATCATTTAAACGGTGAGTTGAGTCGTTTTTGTGGTCTGGCAGCATACCCAACTAATCAGAATAAATTCATCAATTTACGTCAATTGTGGAGCAATATAAAAGCGGGTAAGGTATCATCCGACCCGCACGCCAGCATCAATAATCGCTGGGGTTTGGGCGCAACGCCGCATCGGGCAACTTGCCCAACTTACTAAAGAATATTAGAGACGTAATATGGGAAAACGCAGAGCACCGAGACCACCTCAAACCCCTGTTGAGACGGTCATCGAGTCGATGAGTCTTGAGGGTAAGGGAATTACCCATATCGACGGCAAAGCAGTATTTGTTGGGGGCGCGTTACCCGGCGAAAAGGTCATGTTTAAATACACTGCAATCAATCGTAAGTTTGATGAGGCTTACGTTGATGAGGTGCTAGAAGCCTCTGAAGATCGAGTTGAGCCGGGCTGCCCACATTTCCAAATTTGTGGTGGTTGCAGTATGCAGCACATGGCTGTCGAAAATCAGATTCACCACAAACAAAAAGCAATGCTGGATGCCTTAGAACATATCGGCAAAGTCACACCAGAAACCGTGTTTGAGCCAATGGTGGGTGATCACTGGGGTTATCGTCGTAAAGCACGTTTAGGTGTGCGCCATGTTCGTAAGAAGAATAAGGTGCTCGTCGGCTTTAGAGAGCGCTCAGGTGGCTTCTTAGCTGATATTGATAGCTGTAAAGTGCTACATCCTTCGGTGGGTGAAAAGCTGACAGATTTTCAAGATCTGATCATGCAGATGGAAGCAAAAGAAACTATCCCACAGATTGAAGTAGCAGTCGGCGATGAGGCAACTGCGTTAGTGTTTCGTCATCTCGAACCGTTAAATGATAAGGATCTGCAGCTATTAATTGAGTTCGGCAAAACGCACGACTTCCAGATTTATCTACAGCCGAAAGGGCCAACCACGGTGCACTGTGTTTGGCCTGAGAATCCAGGGTTGTTTTATGAGCACCCTGAGTTTGATACCAAGGTTATGTTTGCGCCACAGGACTTTTTCCAAGTCAATAGTAGTATCAATCGAAAAATGGTACCTAGAGCTGTTGAATTATTGGAATTGGACGGTTCGCAAAAAGTACTGGATTTATTTTGCGGCTTAGGGAATTTCACACTGCCAATTGCCAAAAATGCGGCCGAAGTGGTCGGTGTTGAGGGTGATAACATCATGGTGCAACGCGCTAAGCAAACCGCACTGGATAACGGCATTAGCAATACTAGTTATTTTGCCTTCGACTTGACGGCTGATGTCAAAAGCGAGCCGTGGATGAAGCAGAAATACGATCGCATATTGCTTGATCCGCCAAGATCTGGTGCGAAAGAAGTGATAGAGCAATTTGGCAAGCTTGGCGCGAGTCGTATTGTCTATGTTTCTTGTCACCCCGGTACGTTGGCGCGGGATGCTGAAGAGCTAGTCAGCAAGCAGGGTTATCATTTGGTTGGCGCAGGTGTCATGGATATGTTTCCACATACTGCACATGTTGAGTCGATTGCCGTTTTTGAGCGGTAGCCGTTATTCAGCTTGGGTTTATAATTTATAGCTTTTAATAGGCATAAGGGTTTGATGTATACTGAGTTGGTTTAATTGTTAAAACTAAATCAGGAATATTAAAGTGTAAGAGCCGATATCTCGGTTCTATCGCTGTCCAAAAAGCTATTATTATAAAAAATTAAAAGGCCGGATATGTTTGAGTATATTGCAGCAGGGGGAGTGTTAATCATTCCAATCGTGCTTTGTTCAGTGATAGCAATGGCGATTGTCATTGCATTGTTTCTGAAACTTAGTGCAAAAAAAGTAGTGCCTGAAGGGGTTGCAGATATGGCTTATAAATTAGCGATATCAGGTAAAATGACCCCGCAACATATTGGTCAGATCCGTGAAGGATCATTATTAGGAAAGGTTCTAGCATCTGGCCTAGACAGTGTTGACCAGCCACGTCATGTCATGAAAACCAATATCGAAGAAACCGGTCGTCATGTTATTCACGAGATGGATAAATACATGACAACGTTGGGCACGATTGCGGCCATAGCGCCTTTATTAGGTCTGCTAGGTACGGTTGTTGGTATGATCAGCGTGTTCAGTGTTATCACCAGTCAAGGCGTTGGTAATCCAACTGAACTGGCAGGTGGCATCTCTCAAGCATTGATAACCACCGCTGCGGGTATCTCTGTCGCGGTTCCTGCTTTGATTTTTCATCGTCACTTCCGTAGTAAAATCTCTGACCTAGCCATTGAAATGGAAAAATCAGCGATGAAGTTAGTCGATGTTGTTGGAACTTCAGCGTCAAATAAAAAGACCATTCAAACAGCGTCTAATGCACAAGCACCAAGCAGCGGCTCTGAAAAAGCCATGGCAGCGGTCAGAGCGGCTAAAATGAAGCAGACCAGTGTTGGTGGTGTGGCATGAATTTTTCACAACATGTGCCAGACGAGGTAGAAGTCAATCTCACGCCTTTGATCGATGTGGTATTTTTGTTGTTAATATTCTTCATGTTGACAACGACCTTTGACCGAAATGCTAAAATTAAAATCGAGCTACCAACCACTCAAAGCGCCGTGGCTGTCGTTGAGAAAGACACGATGGAGCTTTTGATTGATGGGAAAGGTGCTTATTATATTGATGGACGAGAAGTGCTGAACAACAGGCCTGAGACCTTATTTCAGGCGATGAGCCAAGCACTTGACACAAGAGGAAGTAATCCTCCTCTAGTGATCAGTGCGGATGCCAATGCGAACTATCAAGCAGTCGTGACGGCGATGGATATTGCGGGTCGTCTAGGTTTAACCAATTTCTCGATGGCAACGGCGCAGGCTCCAAGAAAATAACGGAACAAGGACAGGATGTCATCGAAGACAACTAACATCACAGCCTCACCTCAGGGTGGGGCTGAAATATATAAGCGTCTTGCAGGATATTCTCTTAAGCACTGGCGCTATCTGCTAGTAGCCTTGTCTGGCTTAATTATCAATGCACTCACTCAGCCGATGTTTGCAGCTTACCTTCAGCCTTTGCTAGACGGAACTTTCATGGAGAAAGATCCTGAGATCATCAAATGGGCTCCTATCGCTTTATTAATCATTTTCCTATTGCGCGGCGTATCCGGATTTCTCTCGGGATATTTTATGTCTTGGGTTGGCCGAAAGGTTGTAACCGAGTTGCGCGAGCAAATATTTTCACGTCTGATTCACCTGCCCATTGGTTATTACGACCGTAATAATTCGGGTCAACTCATTACTAAATTGATCTATCACGTTGAGCAGGTTGCCAATGCGGCGACTAGTGGCCTGACTGTGCTAGTACAAGATCTTGCAAGCATCATAGGGCTGCTAGCGTTGATGATGTATTACAGTTGGGAGTTAACTTTAATCGTACTGTTAACCGGACCGCTCATTGCCTTAATCATTCGCTTCGTGTCAAAGCGCTTCCGCCGTTTTAGTCATCAAATACAGGAATCTACTGGTGAAGTGACGCAAATAAGCAGTGAAGCGATTCAGGCGACGCGGGAGGTTAGGATCTTTGGTGGTACTGGTTTTGAAAAAGACCGCTTTGCTGAAGTGAATGAACGTAACCGCGTGTCATTTATGAAACGGGTATTTACTGAACGGTTAAGTATGCCCATTGTGCATTTTATTGTTGCTGCGGCACTGTCCATCATTATTTATGTCGCGACACAGGGCGATTTGTTGGAGAAGTTTAGCCCGGGCACCTTTATGTCGTTTATGGCAGCAATGATGTTGCTGTTCGACCCTGTAAAACGTTTGACCTCTATTAGTTCGATCTTGCAAGCAGGTATTGCAGCGGGTGAAAGCATCTTTGCGGTGATCGATACACCTGAAGAAAAAGACACTGGCACACACACCGCAAAACGAGTTAAAGGTGAGCTGCATTTTGAGCATGTTTCCTTTGCTTATGAGAGCGGTGAGCCTGTTCTTAAAGATATTAATTTTAAGGTTAATGTAGGTGACAAAATTGCATTAGTAGGTAAGTCCGGCAGCGGTAAAACCACGTTGGTTAATCTACTGCCACGCTTTTATGATTTTCAAGGCGGGGATATTTCCTTAGACGGCGTTTCTCTGAAGGATTATCAGTTAGGTAACTTACGTCAGCAGTTTGCCTATGTGGGCCAAAATATCACCTTGTTTAATGACACCATCAGAAATAATATAGCCTATGGCGCGTTGAGAGATTGCAGCGAAGAAAAGATCATTGAAGCGGCAAAAGCGGCCTACGCTATGGAATTCATTGAGCAAATGCCTCAGGGGCTGGACACTGAAATCGGTGAAAATGGCACCATGTTGTCAGGTGGTCAGAAACAACGTTTGGCGATTGCCAGAGCGATTTTAGCCGATACGCCGATACTTATACTGGATGAAGCGACTTCAGCCTTAGATACTCAATCTGAACGCTATATTCAGGCAGCGCTTGACGAGTTATTGAAAGGGCGCACAACATTTATGATTGCACATCGTCTTAGCACGATTGAAAAAGCCGATAATATCTTAGTCATGGCTGATGGTCAGATTGTTGAGAACGGTACACACAGCGCGCTACTTGATAAGAACGGCATCTACGCCAACCTCCAGCAGTTGCAAAGCGATGCCTAGCCCGTGAGCTCTCAAAGTAAAGGCAATGATTTCACCGGCAATGCTTCCACATCCAATACTAGCGCCTTACAGGAGCGTCTTGAGTCGATTTGGTATGAGGGTGCGGCGGGTAAGCAGTGGTTATATCCATTCGAAGCGCTGTATAAAGCATTGGCGCGTCTGGATCGTTGGATTAAAAAAAAGCAGGCAATAAAGCATCCCGTTCCTATCATTGTTGTGGGAAATATTAGTGTCGGTGGGACAGGTAAAACGCCGCTGGTGGTTTATCTCTGTCACTTATTGCGAAACGCGGGATACTCGCCAGGAATCATTACGCGTGGTTATGGCGGTAAAAATACGGATTGGCCAGTGTTAGTTGATGAAAACAGCAGCCCGGTTGAATATGGTGACGAGCCTGTATTGATGGCTCAGCGTACAGGTGTCGCTGTTGTAGCCGGACCGGATCGTAATAAAGATGTTGAGCTGCTTTTGAAAAACCACAACGTTGACGTTGTAATCAGTGATGATGGATTGCAGCATTACCGCCTAGAGCGCGATATCGAAATAGCAGTGATTGATGGAACGAGAGGTTTGGGCAATGAACGTTGCCTGCCGGCTGGGCCGCTAAGGGAGCCTGCCAGTAGACTTGATGCCTGCGATTTTGCAGTGAGCAATGAGGCTACCCCAGCTGCTAAGCACAACATGCAGCTCAAGGCTCAATCCGTTCATCGCTTGAATTCTGCAATTCAGCAGCCATTATCTCAGTGGAAAGGAATGCAGGTTCATGCGGTTACTGGTATTGGAAACCCCTCTCGTTTTTTTCTCACGCTACATAATGCTGGACTGGATATAATCGAACATCGATTTCCAGATCACTATCAGTTTCAAAAAACGGACATTACATTTCTCGATAACCTCCCTGTTGTCATGACTGAGAAAGATGCCGTGAAATGCCGACAGTTTGCATCTGGAGGGCACTGGTACGTTCCGGTGTCGGCTGAGCTAAATGATCACTTCGATCAGGAATTATTGTCTAAACTTGCTAGTGTAACTGCTACGAACCGGTGAACGAGAGAATATTAAGGATTGTCAGAAACAATGAATAGAAAACTATTAGATATACTCGTTTGCCCAGTGACCAAGGGTCGCCTAAAATATGACAAAGAAAAACAAGAACTCATTTCACGATCTGCGAGACTGGCTTACCCAATTATTGATGGAAAACCCATTATGATAGAAAGCGATGCCCGCGTACTGACTCAAGAAGAAGTAGAAAAATTATGAAAACATTACTACTTATACCTGCGCGTTTTAATTCCTCACGATTGCCCGGTAAGCCTTTATTGCTGATTGCGGGTAAACCCATGGTTCAGCGGGTTTATGAATGCGCGCAGCAGGCAGGCTTTGAAAATATCATAATCGCTACTGATGATGAGCGAATTGGTGAAGTTTGTCAGGCGTTTGGTGCGGATGTGTGCATGACCAATTCATCGCATGAAACAGGTAGTGATCGCTTGGCGGAGGTTGTGGCGATTCGCCAGCTTGATGATGACGATATTATTGTAAATTTGCAGGGGGATGAGCCGCTGACGCCTGCGGTTAATTTGCATCAGGTTGCGTTTAATCTTGAAAATCACCCTGAAGCAATGATTGCCACGCTTTGCACTTCGATTATGAGTGAGGCTGAGTATGAAGATCCGAATATTGTCAAAGTAGTCACTGATAATGCGGGGATGGCTATGTATTTCTCGCGCGCACCTATTCCATATCAGCGTGAAAATGAGTTGGCGGCGGCTGAATTTGCTAAACGCCATATTGGTATTTATGCGTATCGGGCAGGGTACTTGCGTAATTTTGTGAAGATGGAAAGTTGCCAGCTGGAGCAGCTGGAAAAGCTCGAGCAGTTACGGGCGATGTGGTTTGGGACGCGTATTCATGTGGCTGAGGCGCAGGAGATACCAGGGCCTGGAGTTGATACGGCTGATGATCTTGAGAGACTCAATCTTCTATTCGCTAATAGTTAAGAGGCCTCTAAAAGCTTAACTGTTGAGATGGATTTGTGTTTCTGATTACAGGCACAGTTTGTTTCTCGTAAGAATAATGGTTAGTAAGACTATAGCATTTGAAATTCGTTGTCTCACCCATTAGGGTTATTGCGACTCTCAAGCCAGCCCTGATAGCATGAGATAACTAAAATTTTGAGGCTTACTCATGTTCCACCCAATATCTATACCCTTTGGCTGTGTCATGCTATTCAACGTTGTCGACCTAAAAGAAGGCGTCACTATCGATGATGTCGAAATGACATTAGGCGAGATGTGCAACGTCGTGAAAAACACCTACGGCGACGAAAAAGGCGGCTTCATTGCAGGTCAGGTATTCAAATACGGTGGATTCATCTCAGAAGAAGGTTCTTTCACTGACCCGCCAGAAGAGAAGCGCGTCAAGCCTGGAGAGATAGCGATTGTTACTTACTGGAATTCTTATGAGCAACACGAGAAATCCCATGCTGACAAAGCGTTTCGTGAGAAATTCGATGAGCTACTAGAGTTCTGTGACGACGCTTATGAAACAGGTTATGAAATGCTTTGGCAGGGCGTGCCTGAATAATCAGATAAATAAAGCAGTATTTGTAAGCCGCTGATGGATGTCCTCAGTGGCTTTTAAATGTTAATGATTACTCTTGCTCGATTATGATTGGCTCAACTACTAACTTATCGTCAAGATATGCCTTATCGTTACGACAATCCAACCGTCCCTGTGCAAACCACTCAATCACCTCAGGATAAATCACATGCTCAATACGATGCACACGCTCTTGAAGGCTAGATTCATCGTCATCATGAAGCACTGGCACGCGCCCCTGAACGATTGCCGCACCTGAATCCAACTCTGCCGTCACATAGTGAACCGTCGCCCCGTGATGCTCAGCTTTGTCCGCGAGAGCGCGTCGATGAGTATGAAGCCCCTTGTAAGCTGGCAATAATGAAGGGTGAATATTAATCATCCTACCAGCGTAATGCTCAATAAACCCTTCACTCAAAATCCGCATAAACCCTGCCATCACAATCAGATCAGGTTGATGCTGATCAATCTCAACAATCATTGCCTGATCAAATAATTCACGGGAATCATATTTTTTGTGATCAATGACAGCGGTAGCGATACCCGCTTTCTCAGCACGCTGCAAACCCAAAGCATCTGCTCGATTACTGAGTACCAAAGGTACCGTTATATCAAGCTGTTGCGCTTCAATATGATCGATGATGGCTTGAAAGTTGCTACCACCGCCTGAGATCAGAACAACGATAGACCGCATGGCTTAAACATACTCAACAAAAGGCGTGTCGGTTTCAGTCGCGCTAATTTGGCCAATCTTCCAGCTCTGTATGTCCTGAAGCTTAAAGCTATTAATAATTTCATCAGCCTGCTCTTCAGGCACAACCATGACCATGCCGATGCCGCAGTTAAAAGTCTTCAGCATTTCTTGCGCTTCGATATTGCCTTCACGTTGTAACCAATTGAAGATTTCAGGGCGTTCCCAGCTGGTAAGGTCTATTTCTGCTTTGCAATGATTAGGCAATACGCGAGGCAGATTTTCAGTTAAGCCACCGCCGGTGATATGCGCCAAGGCACGAATATCGAACTGTTTTAAGGCTGTTAATAAAGGTTTCACATAGATGGTGGTTGGTGTGATTAGCGCTTCACCTAGCGTGCTGGAATCGTTGCCGGCAAACGGTTGATCCAGCGATGCACCAGATACTTCGATCACCTTGCGAATTAGCGAATAGCCATTGGAGTGTGGGCCGCTGGAAGCCAAGCCAATCAAGACATTACCGTTGGCTACGCCGCTTTGATCTAAAATTAAATCACGCTCAACTACTCCAACACTAAAGCCTGCTAAGTCAAAATCACCTTCACGATAAATCCCCGGCATTTCAGCCGTTTCACCGCCCGTTAGCGCAGCGCCTGCCTGTTCACAACCATCCGCAATCCCACTAATTACCGCTTCAGCATCGTCATTGTTTAACTTGCCTGTCGCATAGTAGTCTAGAAAGAACAACGGTTCCGCGCCCGTAACAATAATGTCGTTCACGCACATTGCGACCAAATCCACCCCAATGGTGTCGTATTTTTTCATCTCGATCGCAAGCTTCAGCTTGGTGCCAACGCCATCGGTGCCAGAGACCAATACTGGGTCTTTGTAACGATTGGGTAGTGACATTAACGCGCCGAACCCACCAATGCTGCCAAGTACTTCCGGTCTTTTGGTGCGCTTCGCGTGAGGTTTGATACGGTCGATTAATGCATTGCCAGTTTCGATGCTAACACCAGCGTCCTGATAGGTCAGGGAGGGTTTGTTGTCTTCCATGTGGTGATGGATCCTTGCGAACCATTTAAAAATGGAATTCTAGCATGTTTTAATATAATTACGATCTGTGATGTGGTTTTATAAGCCCCCCAAAATTCTTTATGTGGGTTGTTAATGTCCCGTGCGTTGGAAATTTTAAACAAAACCTTTGGTTATGATGCGTTTCGCCATAATCAGGCCGATATTGTGGATACGGTTGTTGCTGGAGGCGATGCGCTGGTATTGATGCCAACCGGCGGCGGTAAGTCCCTGTGTTATCAAATTCCTGCGATGGTGCGCGACGGTATCGGCGTGGTGATCTCACCACTGATCGCTTTAATGCAAGATCAAGTGGATGCGCTAAATCAGCTAGGCGTGCGGGCTGCCTTTTTGAATTCAACGTTAAGTTATCAGCAGCGCTCACAAGTAGAGTCAGATTTACGTAATCAGCAGCTAGATTTTCTTTATATTGCGCCAGAGCGACTGAGCAATGAGGGTACTTTGCAACTGTTAGGACACTGTAATATTGCTTTATTTGCGGTGGATGAAGCCCACTGTGTTTCACAATGGGGGCATGATTTTAGGCCAGAATATCAACGGCTGAGTATTCTGATTGAGCGTTTTCCTAATATTCCGCGTATCGCTTTAACCGCCACCGCCGATGCACGCACGCGTCAGGAGATCATTGAACAGCTACAGCTGCAAGACGCTCGGGTTTTTATCAATAGCTTTGATCGCCCTAATATCCGATACGCGTTATCAGATGCGCAAAACCCACGTGACCGACTGTTGCGTTTTCTCAATGAAAATCACCCAAATGATGCTGGAATCGTCTATTGCCTCTCGCGTAAAAAAGTTGAGGCCACTGCTGATTGGTTAAGTGGTAAAGGCCGAAAAGCCATGCCGTATCACGCAGGCTTGCCGGCTGAATTGCGCCAACAAACACAAGCGCGGTTCCTTCGGGAAGAAGGTATCGTTATCGTTGCAACCATTGCGTTTGGTATGGGAATCGATAAGCCGGATGTGAGGTTCGTC
>Ga0209828_1000716_pt1 | contig 31544 bp, 19 predicted proteins | sample MaitaG_FD_187429 | JGI IMG/M metagenome (GOLD analysis project Ga0209828, IMG submission 187429) | Marine algal microbial communities from Maine, USA - Maine_Asex2 metaG (SPAdes) (version 2) | ecosystem: Host-associated > Algae > Red algae > Unclassified | place: Maine, USA | collected 2015-01-05
CTCAGCACCCTTTTGGCGATGTTACAATAGAATGTAGCACGAGTGCAGATTGGGAAAACTTAAAATTCATTTTTAAAGAAGGAGTAACCTTAGAAGCAATTCCTTGTCGCTTTAGCGGATTTGACTCTATGCTCGGATTTAATAGGATCCAGAACTTTTCAATAGAGGGATATGGTGCTACTTTAAAAGGGCAATTTGAAGAACACGCAGCTATGTTCAATAACAATTGGCCTTGTGCCCAGGAAATCCCTCCTACATATCCTGGTCCAGGAGCACCTATGTGCTATAACGAAGAAGACAACTATTACTATAGATGTTGGTTAGGATTTGGTGCACAGGGGAGAGATGGCATTCATTTGATGGGCTGTGAAAACGTAAACATTGAAGGTATTAGCATCATTGATATGGGGTCAGATGGTATCAATCTCGATCCAGGCTTGAATGAGAATTATGGCTGGACCCACGATATCCCAACGCGAAATGCACATATCAAGAATTGTAGCATTACGAATAGCGGCAGAGTAGGCTTATGTTTCTGTTCATCAGAAAATTCGAGTGTAATGAATAGCGAGTTTGATCATAATGGATACTTAGTTACTGGATATGATATAGACGTAGAACCATTTAATAGCGGTCATAGTGCAAATGATATATTGATATCTAAATGTTCATTCAATGAAGCAAAAGTAGGAGCAGTAACCTTAGGTCCTAATGCACTAACAAATTCAGAATCAGACTTTTCTGCGGAAATTAATGATTGTGTTGCATCCAATACCGGAATAGGCTTTATCCAAGTTGGAGGAAAATACATACCGAAGCCTAAGGATCGTGTGTTTTTAAGTAGGAATGCAATGAAGAAAATAGGGAATGGAGATTTAGGATTGGCTCCAGCTTATGGGATTCTTTATATGAGCAGGATTGATTGTGAAGCGGGAGAAAAAGATTTTTTGTGGGATGTTAATGATTTAGTTTTAAAAGAAATAAATACGGAAAGCCATAACAGTTATAATCTAAATAGTTACGGCACACAAATAAGTGGAAGAACAGCAATTCCATCCCAATATGCTGGCTCTTGCTCAGAATCATGTGAAGTTCTTGAAGAGTGCTCAGAATCGTCAGCAAAAGAATACTTTGGCGGTATAAGACTTCGAAATACTATTATGTATGACAATCACGCTGCAGGTGAGAGGTGGTGGGAACGATTGGTAGTGCAAGAAAAAGCACTTTACTGCAGAGATAACGAAACGATATTAAATAGTTTTAAAAATATTTCAACTCAGAATGTAGTAAAAGTAAATCCTCAGAATGTAGAAGGAAATAAGTTTATAATGGATGAAAATTCTGCAGATTGTGATTACGATGAGACCTGTGACTTTTCTGGTAGCACACTAGAAACAGCTGTATTTAAGCCTAGAGCTATTATTGTTCCTATTTCCGATAACACTATAACAGAGGGTGATGTTTTATCATTTAAAATCTGCACACAAGGTAGACGTCGCAATACGAACCCTATAGCAGTAGACTATTTTGTATCTGGCAATGCAGACAATCGCATAGACTATGACTATATCACTGGGACCACTGTTATTCCTGTAGGTAAGCGCTGCGTAAGATGTGACATACAAACAAGATATGATTGTAAAAATGAAGGCGATGAAAGTATAATACTAAAAATACACACTGATGCAGACTTGACATATACGAAAGGCAATAAACCTACTCTCAATGTAACTTTACAAGATTATAGTTGTGGAGATTTCGCACCTGATTCTGGAGATAGCGGAAACGCAGAAAGTAGATCGCGCGTTGAGCATTCTATATTTTCTTTCTTCCCCAACCCTGCTTCAAGTGAATTAACTGTAATACATGACAACATTGAAAATCAAATAATAGAAATCATATCAAGAGATGGAAAGCTTCTGTTACAAAAAGAAATTACTGGCTCTAAGACTAAATTAGATGTCAGTAATTTAAATAGTGGTATTTATCTTATTGGGATAAAAAACAAAAATTCAGCTCCCAATTTTACTAAACTTATTATTAGCAAATAATCATGCAACATTAGGAGCAAGCACATATCTCGGACTTGCTCCTACATTTAAATAAGGTATCCAATCTTATAGTCCCTTTCAAATGTATTCCTCATCATTAAAATAGAATTGCCGAATATTGTATATTCCTAGTTCAAATAGGCAACATGCAAGTATCTAAAACACTCATTACACTTAGCTTTTTCACATTTCTATCCATACAAGCATTCTCACAGAAGCCCGATCTATCGTACTACCTTTCAGAAAGTAATTTTTCGTCAGAAATTCCTAGTCCAGAAGATTTCTTAGGATATCAGGTGGGTGAATGGCACGTTAGCCATGATCAGCTCAAATACTATATGGAAGAAATAGCGAAAACTTCTGATCGAGTTACTATAGAGACATATGGATATTCGCATGAACATAGACCTTTACAGCTTCTTACGATTACGAGCAAAAAGAATCACACACGCATAGATGACATCTTAGATAAACACCAACGCATTGCAAATGGTGAAAATGTAGATATAAACGACCTACCTGCCGTTGTATATCAAGGATATAGCATTCATGGAAATGAAAGTAGTGGATCAAATGCCGCATTACTAGTTGCTTACTACCTAGCAGCGGGTCAAAGCAAAACCGTTACAAACACATTGGACAACCTTGTCATTCTATTAGACCCTTGTTATAATCCTGACGGACTTTCGCGTTTTGCAACGTGGGCAAATAGCAATCGATATAAAAATCTTGTATCGGACCCAAGCAGTAGAGAGTATAATGAACCTTGGCCACGCGGTAGAACAAATCATTACTGGTTTGATCTAAATAGAGATTGGCTTTTACTTACACATCCTGAAAGTCGTGGACGGATAAAGAATTTTCAAAAATGGAACCCGAATGTGCTGACAGATCACCATGAAATGGGTAGTAATTCTACATTTTTTTTCCAACCAGGTATTCCGAGTCGAACAAACCCGAACACGCCTCAGATAAATCAAGATCTGACAGAAGAAATAGGGCATTATCATGCGGGAGCATTGGATTCTATAGGGTCTCTGTATTATAGCAAAGAGTCTTTCGATGATTTCTACTACGGGAAAGGATCTACATACCCGGATGCGCAAGGATGCGTCGGTATATTGTTTGAACAAGCAAGTTCTAGAGGGCACCTACAAGAAACAGTAAATGGACTTTTGAGTTTTCCTTTCACTATTCGAAACCAAGTCGTTACTTCCCTATCCACACAGGAAGCTTCTGTCCGTATGCGTGAACAGTTACTAAAATATAAGTCGGACTTTTTTAAAGATGCTACGCGACGTGCAGATTCCTATAATGTAAAAGCGTATGTATTCGGAGATAATGACACATATAAACTAAATCGATTTGTAGAAATCCTATTGGCACACAACATAGAGGTACATTCCTTATCAAAAAACACTAGTCAACAAGGTAAATCCTTTAATAAGGAGAGTGCATATATTGTTTCTTTACGCCAAAAGCAATTTACTTTAGCAAAGTCAATCTTTGAATCTGTAACTACGTTTAACGATAGTCTTTTTTATGATGTCTCGGCTTGGACGATGCCACTAGCATTTGATCTAGACTATGCACCTTTTACAGGAGCTCTTCCTAAAAACCTAATGGGAGAAAAACTCACTGGTAAGGTAGAAAACAGAGGCGAATTCATAAATCCGAATGCAAGTTTCGCATACACGATTCCATGGAGTCAATATATGGCGCCTACTGCATTATTTGAAATGCAAGAAGCAGGACTAAATGTCAAAATTGCCAATAACGCCATGGGCAAGAAAGAGCTAATTACTATTGTGCAGAACCAAAAATTAAGTCCCAACGAGCTACGAGAATTGATGTCTAATTTAAGTTCTAAGCACGCATTAACAATTCAGGGAATAGACCAAGGAACGAGTTCCGGTAAGTATTACGGCAGTCCTTCCAATGCCTTTTTAGAAAAACCTCGGATAGCATTAATCTCTGGAACTGGACTTAATAGCTACGATGTAGGCGAACTTTGGTTCCAACTAGATCATGTTATGGGACTCCCGTTTACTATGCTCGACAAAGCACAGTTTGGCTCCGCTGACTTGAGTAAATACAATCTTATTATCATGGCAGATGGAAGATATAACGTCGGTGGATTTAATGCAGACCGTTTGAAGGAATGGGTAAAAGCTGGTGGGAATATTATAGCGTTTAAAAACGCTATAAATTACCTGAATGGACAAGGAATTATAAGCGCAGAGAAGATCACCCCAGAAAGACCTATGACAAGCCCAGATTATCAAACATCCTCTACTGCGCGTGGAGCACAAGTGATTGGTGGTGCTATTTTTGAAACTATCTTAGATATGACACACCCGCTATCGTATGGTTATGATGATCAATATTTACCTTCCTTCAAAAAGGGAACGAATTTTTATAAAGTAACTACGAAGGCAACTGCTACACCTGCTAAGTATTCCAACAATGCACTTATGAGTGGTTACATTTCTAAAGAAAATTTGAAGGCCTTAAATAACTCTGCAGCAATCATGGTGCACGGGCATGGAAGCGGTAAAATCATCAGCTTTACGGACAATCCAAACTTCAGAGGTTACTGGTGGGGAGGCAGCAAGATTTTTGCAAATGCCATTTTCTTAAATGAACTCATCAGCAGAAGATCGATACAATAAAAAGATAAAATCGATTACTGTATTATTAGTTTTTCGCGTGCGACTAGTCCTGCACGGTTATAAAACTGGATAAAGTACAGTCCTGTTTGTTGTTTCAATGCTATAGTATTCGAGATTAAATCCTCTTCTTGGCAAAGCTGTCCGTTGATGTTATATAACTGATAGCTAGTCACTTCCATATCTGACTGAACAGTTACCTTTCCATTTGTTGGATTAGGAAACAATCTTATGTTCCCGAATTCTGAATCTATGGTCGACACAGAGGAATTATTTAATGTGATCATCTTTTCCACATCTTCCAAGTGGTAAAAATTCTCGGCGTAATCAGAAATAAGTATGTCCTTTAGCTTAATCGTTGTTTGTTCAGCTGTGACATTCTCTGCAGGCTTCAACAGTAGGTTGTCAGAAATTCTGTCCACATTTGTTATTCCTATTGCATCATTTCCTTTTACAACAAGAAACTTACTTGTATCTATTCTTTTAACAACGCCTAAGCTGTTATTTTCTACCCCAGAAACAGAGATCAGAGCATTATCACCTATAAGTTGAAAAACATCGCTGTCATATTCGAGCACATAGGATATACTATGAAAATTACTCATATTTTCTATGACAATATCCCCCAAAAGGAAGCCTTGTGAACCATCAATGCTAAATTCATCTGGAACATCAACAAACAACTCTCCAGAATATGGAAATGGTTCTGTTGGTAGTTCTACAGGTACATATTTTGGAGTACTAAATCCGAAGTTCTGATTTATTACGCTCCAATCATCAGACAAATCAATAATGCCATTCCCATCACAATCTGAATGCACAAAATTCACTCCACTTAAGGAAGTTTGGGATCTAGGTTCTACATGAAATTCAGTCCAACTTCTAGAAATGAATGGGCGTGGTGCTTCGAAACTTTCTTGCGAATTCGCATAAGCAATTCCTTGTAACATAAAGTCTAGTCGATCTACAATTTCATCGTTATTAACATCGCCAGGATAAAGGCAATCATTACCAGAACAGAGATTACTCTGTGTGCATCCCAACTGAAATTCCTGATCGTACAAAGACTGAATCTCTATCGCTTGTTCTATTGAAAAGTTTATATTCTCAATGTGATCCAATCCTTCTTCTTTGTTAAAACTGTGCACCATATCTAGTTCAACAAAATCATCTTTCAACAAATCACCGTGTTGTATAGAACTAACTGCTCGTTTATCAATACTTAACAAATTAGTCGAATACATAGACCATTCATCGCTATTACTCGGATTACCGGGAAAAACATATTTCGTGGTGTCAGTACTGCCAGGATTAAAACCTGTTCCACCGAATGTTATTGGAGTTCCGTCTTGCCATTTTCCTTGAAGAGTATTATAGATTCCTTCTGGAGTAAAAGGATCTAATTGCGCATTTGGGATGTTACTTCCAAATAGACCACCCATCGCCACGTGACTAAATAATTTCTTATTTAATATTTTCGTAGAGAAAACGGGAACATCACCAGTGAATGGTATTATACCAGCTTGACATGTATTGCCAGGATCCCCATCTATAGGGTCGCTATTGTATTGTATTATCATATCATGTTCAGGAAGACAGCCTACATTATCATCCGTAAAACAACCAACATCACCATCAAGCCAAAAGCCTGCATACAAATTATAAGCATCATCTTTGCGTTTTATAACCTTGTGTCGCGTAAAAACAGATTGGTTTAACGCTTCATTCTCTTCGCAATGGAAGGCATACATGCTCAAATGAATTTCTACACCTAAACTCTCATAAATATAATTAGGATTCTGGTCATTATAAATTACAAACATGAGTTGATCAGGGATTACATCAATTAAGTCATCCCCTATGATTGGATGATCACCATCCATTGCATTATACAAACCATCAGAATTATAATCAAAGAACGGGGCACCATCCTGGCTTTGAAAGACACCATTAAAAAAGGTATTTCCTTTTGCCGGCCACTCTAAAATATCTTTTGCTATTGGGAAATCTATTACACCATCAAGTATATCCTCTTTCAGTGTTAATACGGCAGTTCTGTTCACTGACCATACCCTATTAAACATGTTTACATTCTCATCAAACACTTCACCAGTAATTATATTTAAAGGACCTGGTATGTATGCGTTTTCAGTTGGAGAATCGTAAAAGTTGTTAGCAACTTTAATACTTCCGTCGCTATCTATTGCGCCTAAATTAAAGTTAGCTGAGAACAATACACTGGTTTCTTTATTGCCCCCTGCTGTATACGATCCTAGAAAGACTCCTTTATTGTTATCAGTAAACATTGTTCCATGACTATACATACATGTTAAAACTTTATTCGCATTCAAGAATTCGAGTGCAGGATCTTGTGCTGGTAAAGTGTCCGATAGTATAAAAATCACAATTGCAAATAGGTAAGTGAGTCGTTTCATTTTAGTGGTTGTTTGCTTCTATAGTAAAATATGGAATTTTACTGTAGAAGCAAACGAGAATGTCGGAATTGTCTAGTGTAATGATATGAGAAATAACAAAGAGTTACCTACATGTCTTGTTAGACATGTAGGTAACTCTTTGTGGGGGCGAAAACTCTTGACTAAAGCAGGCCGAACTATTAATTATTCTACAAAAATCTTTCTATATGCAAAAACTCCATTTTCGTCCAGAAGCTCCAGAACATACATACCTGTTTCTTGTGTAATCTTGATTTGCTGATTAAAGATGTTTCCATTTTGCAGCAACTTACCATTTAAGCTCGTAAGCGTATATCTATTAATATTTTCATTTGTTCTCAAGTGTACTATTCCAGAAGTAGGATTTGGATACACAACCAAATCCTGTAGACTAAGGTTTTCAGTTGAAACTGTTTCTCCTTCCAATGCTATATTCATTACAACATCATCCAAGGTGTAAAAATTTTCTTGGTAGTCTGCGATAAGAATCTTAGTGATTTTTATATTAGTCTGATTGTTTGTAACACCTTCCTTAGCTCTCATAACAAATGAATCTCCAGAAACAGCTATATCAATGTTATCTTGCCATGTGTTACCTTTTACCACAAGCACAACTCCCTCTTCCACAACCAATGAAAAACCATCTCCGCCGATACCATTTAAACCGCTTACGTTATTAAAAACAGGCGGAAAAAGTGGCTCAAATATATCTGTATCGTATTCTAATACAAATGAAATACTGTGAAGCTCTTTCATATCTATGATATCCACACCTCCAAAAATCGGTGTAGTTGCATCTACATCCACTAGTTCAGGAAAGTCAATTTCCACTCTACCTTCATTTGGAAAAGGGACCGTTGGTTCTTCGTGCGTAATGTAATGGCGTGTTGTACGTCCAAAATTATTTAGAATTGCCGTCTGATCTGCTAAATCATCTACAATACCATTTCCATTACAATCCGCATGTATCCAATTTACATCATTTGCAAAATCACTTGACCGCGGGTCAGCACTAAACTCATCCCATTTAGTTGAAATAAAAGATCTCGGAGATTCAAATATTTCTTGCGCTTTCGCATAGGCTATACCGTGTAACATCCAATCCATACGTTCTACAATTTCGTTATCATTCACATCTCCTGGGTATACACAGAATTCCGTTTCGCATAGATTACTTTGTGTACAACCCATTTGAAAATCAGCATCGTAAAAATCTTGTATTGTTATGGACTGTTCTATGGCAAAATTTACATTTTCTACATGAGTGAGACCTGGTGCCCTGTTCAAGGTGTGTACTGCATCAACTTGTACTACGCTACCTGGCACATACTCATCAATTGACAATGAAGCTAAAGACCTACGATCGCCGCTTTGCAAATCACTACTTAACATTGACCATTCATCTTCAACATTCGGATTACCTGGGAAGATATAATGTACTGTGTCTGTACTTTGGAGATTATATCCTGTTCCTCCAAATGTCATTTGTGATCCGTCTCTCCATAATCCATTCATGTAATTATAATACTCAGATGCATTATTGGGATCCGCTGTTTGCGGCAAAGGTCCTCCAACACTTGCATTGTTAAACATAGCGAAACTTCTCATTTCTTTATTTAAAAACCGAGTAGACTGCACCGGGACAACGGTAAGAAATGGATCAATGCCTCCATTACAATTCACTCCTACATCTCCATCCATTGCATCTTGATTGTATGCATAGAAAAGTTGATTTTCTGGATTACAACCAATGTAATCATCTGTGTGACATCCTAAGTCATTATCTATAAAAAGGCTCACTCTAAAATTTATGAGATCCTCACTTCCTCTATTGATGAGTTTATGTCTTGTAAACACTGAATTATTGATAGCAGGATTATCAGGACAATTAAAGGCAAACATCGTTAAATGAATCTCAGTACTAACTCCAGTACTTGATACATTACTATTTGGCCGTAAATCATTAAAAACCGCAAACAACATTTGGTCTGGGATTATGTCATTATCAAAGCCATCCATTTTAGGATAATCTCCAGCATAGGGATCGTAGATACCATCTAAATTATTATCGTAAAAAGGTGCGCACCATTGGTTATCAAAGATCCCATTGAAAAATGAACTTCCACTTGCTGGCCATTCAAGAATATCTTTTGCAATAGGTAGATCAATCGTACCATCTGAGTAATCTTCTATCATTGCTAAAACATCTGTGCGGTTTATAGACCATACACGGTCAAACATAATATTCCCATCATCATAAGGCAACCCTGTATTCTTATCTAATGGACCAGGTTGATAAGAACTTTCACTCGGTTGACCATACGTGTTCGCCGAAAGCTTTAGGTTACCTGACGGGTCTAAACCTCCCAACCAGATATTTCCTACAAATATGGTGGAAGCCTTATCTGCACCAGCTACATTAGGGCCAATGAAGTACCCTTGTTGACCTTCATTTAAGAACATGGTGCCATTACTACTCATAGTTGTAAGAATATTATTAGCGCTGAGAATACCATGTTGGTTGTTTTGAGAAAAGAGAGCTATACAAAAGAAGAATAGCATAATACTAGTGGTTAGTGTTCGGAATTTCATCTGTCTTGATTTTGTTTCTTTACTAATATAAGCTATGTACAGCAATTAACCATACCAGTAGACATTTGATTGTCGTCAGCGACAAGAAAAAAATCAAATTGTACTTTATGAGGACAGGTCAGCTCAGCGGGTTTTCCTAAGCCGATACTTATTATTTTAGTAGTTCAATGGAGCTGATAACAAAAGGTTGACCAGCAACTCTTACATTTGGAGGTGTCTCATACGTGGTTCCTGACACAACGACTTTTAGGTCGTCCTTGGCAAATTTCTCCGGTAGTGCACAAGGATCCAAGCGTGTATATTCAAAGAAAATCATTTTCCTATTTGTTATGGTTACTATTGTGGCTTCTTGGTTTTTGATTTGCTTTAACTGCTTTCGTCCTGGATAACAAGGATGCTCTCCCTCTGTAATTTCTTCTTCATTCTCATTTACACTTATGGTTTGCTCTTTAACCGCAAGGTTATTTTGTTTTTCAGTGCTTTTATTTTTAGAAGAGCTACATTGGCCAAAAATCAAACTGACACTTAATAAAAAAAGGACACGGATCATAAGATTGTTTTTAATTGTTCAATAGCCGCTGGTATACCTGCTGGATTTTTACCACCTGCGGTCGCAAAAAATGCTTGGCCGCCGCCACCTCCATTAATATGTTTTGAAATCTCTCTAATTATATTCGATGCATTTAACGATTTACTTTCTACTACATCCTTATTAATAGATAGTAGCAATTGTGCCTTTCCTTCACCTTCTGTGGCAAGCAAAATTACAGCATTCTCTAACTCCTTTTCTAAATTAAACGCCAGCGTTTTTACTACCTTTGCGTCTGCAATGTCCACTTTCTCAGCTATAAGATTAACACCATTGACCTCCAAAGACTTTGCAAGCAACGCATCTTTTAAACCGGCAGCCTTACTCACTTGTATTTTATCAATTTCCTTTTGCAGCTTCTTGTTTTCTTCTTGTAAGCTGGCGATTGTTTGCGCAACATTTTTAGGGTTCTTAAACAGTGCTCGTACAGAAGAAAGTTCATCAAGCTCTTTAGTATAGTAGGAATCTAAAGCATCCGCCGTTACAGCTTCGATTCTTCTGATTCCTGTGGATATCGCAGCTTCAGATTTGATTTTAAAATGGCCGATATTACCTGTTGCATTTACGTGACAGCCACCACATAATTCGCGTGAAAACTCAGGGTCAAATGTTATCATACGTACATAGTCACCGTATTTTTCACCAAATAACATAATTGCGCCTGCATCCTTAGCTTCCGCAATAGAAATACTTCTATGCTCCACCAAAGGAATATTCTCGCGAATCTTTTTGTTGACAATATCCTCCACCTGACTAACTTCCTCTGCAGTCATTTTTTGAAAATGGGAGAAATCAAAACGCAACATACTATCCTTTACCAAAGAACCTTTTTGCTGTACATGTGTCCCTAGCACTTGTCTAAGTGCCGCATGCATAAGATGCGTTGCTGTATGGTTATTTTCTATAAGCTTTCTACGTGATGTATTTATAGTCGCCTCAGCAGACTTCGAAGGATCACTCGGAAACTTATCGACGATATGGATGATAAGATCGTTCTCTTTCACTGTATTTAATACATGGATCTTTTCTCCATCAAAATCTAAGCTTCCTTTATCTCCTATTTGCCCCCCTCCTTCTGGATAAAATGGTGTTTTATCTAATACTAGTTGAAGTATTTCTTTATCCTTTTCTTTTGTTGTTCTATATCGACTAATGGAAACATGCTTTGCATCTGTATTGTCATAACCTAAAAACTCTACCTCGTCCACTTCCTGAACAATTGTCCAATCGCCAGTCTCTCTCTTGGCATCTACCCTTCCTCTATCCTTCTGCGCTTGCAGTGCAGTTTTGAATCCCTCCTCATCAATTTTCCATCCTTTTTCTCCAGCAATAAGTCTGGTCAAGTCAATAGGAAAACCGTAGGTATCAAATAGTTCAAACGCAATTTCACCATCTAACTGATCTCCTTCTACTTTTAGGTTTTCTATTCTTTTAATTCCAGCTGCAAGAGTTCTTAAAAATGCTTTTTCTTCTTCTTCTACCACTTTTTGCACAAATCCATGTTGCGCCTGTAACTCTGGAAACACATCCTTGAATGCATCTGCCAACATGGGAACCAATTTGTAAATAAAGGGCTCTGAAATATCTAAGAACGAGTAATAGTAACGAATAGCACGTCTTAATATCCTTCTAATCACATAACCCGCTCCTGTATTGCCTGGCATTTCTCCATCAGCAATAGCAAAACAAACCGCGCGCAAGTGATCTGAGATCACACGCATAGAAACATCTACCTTATCTTTTGGGTTATACGAACCTGTATATATTTTTCCAGATTCTTTTTCTATAAATTCTATAAATGGAGTGAATATGTCGGAATCGTAATTGGACTTTTTACCTTGCATAGCCATAACAAGTCGCTCAAAACCCATCCCGGTATCTACATGTTTATCCGGGAGATCCTCAAGTGAGCCATTGGACTTTCTATTAAACTGGATAAAGACTAGATTCCAAATTTCAATGACCTGTGGATCATCCATGTTCACTAACTCAGCACCATCTCTTTGCTTTCGCTCTTCGTCTGAGCGCAAGTCTACATGTAATTCAGAGCATGGTCCACAAGGGCCAGTATCCCCCATCTCCCAGAAATTATCCTCTCTTCCACAATAGAGTATTCGCTCTTTGGGAAGGAATTTACTCCATATATCTGCGGCTTCTGTATCTTTTCCTAGACCTTCGTTTGTATCTCCTGCGAATACTGTTGCATATAATCTATCTTCTGGCAGGTCAAATTTATCCGTCAAAAGCTCCCAAGCCCATGCTATTGCCTCTTCTTTGAAGTAGTCACCAAACGACCAATTTCCCAACATTTCGAACATTGTATGATGGTAAGAATCGTATCCTACCTCCTCTAAATCATTATGTTTTCCAGAAACACGGAGACATTTCTGAGTGTCGGCTATCCTTAAAATTTCAGGTTTCTTTGTTCCAAGAAAGTAGTCCTTAAATTGGTTCATCCCAGCATTGGTAAACATCAATGTAGGGTCGTTCTTAACAACAATTGGTGCTGAGCTTACAATTTTGTGTCCTTTTTCTTCAAAAAAGTCAAAAAAGCCTTGTCTAATTTCGCTTGCTTTCATCAAAAATTATTCAAATAAATGTATTACAAGAATTTATATATTAGTTACTTACATATTAATTATTAACAATATATGTTAGGGACACATCTAAAATAGATTAATATTTATTTAATATTTGTAACAATTATTTTGATAACTCTTATCCGCGCCCTATTTTTGACACGTCTTGAATACCCTGGTCCCTAGAACATGTACTTTTAATATAAGATTTATCGCTGCAAAAGTAGCAATAATTTGGAACTGATATGAGTAGAGAAAAGTATGTCTACAACGAACGGACACTACAATACGAGAAAGTAAAAATAAGCCCCAAGGAATTTTTGTACCGTACCATTGCGTATAGTACAACTGTAATTTTGACCTCTGTGATATTATTCTCAGTTGCTTATATGTACTTCCCTTCACCAAAAGAGAAATCCTTAGAACGAGAGATCAAACAAATGGAATACCAATATTCCTCTCTAATCTCTGATTTTGATTACCTAGCAGATGGCTTAGAAAAACTAAAGACTAAAGATTCGGAAGTGCATAGAATGATCTTTGGATTAGATCCTATGGATGATGCGGTTTGGGAAGGAGGAACAGGAGGACACGATAAATATAGTTTCATTACAAAATATAAAAACAGCGGCGAGTTACTAGAAAATTCACTTTCAAAAGCAGATAAACTCAAGAGAAAATTAGACTTACAAAAATCTTCTCTTATTGATATGCATGAGCTTGCATTAAGGCGAGAAAGTAAATTAGCTTCTATCCCGTCTATCAAACCTATCCGTGAAGACAGACTAAAAAGAAAGATCAAACATTTATCAGGATACGGAATCAGAATCCACCCTGTACACAAAGTGAAGAAATTTCATAAGGGTATCGATTTTACATGTCCAAAAGGAACTGCTATTCAAGCTACTGGCGATGGGGTCATAAAGCGTGTAGAAAAGAGAAAAAGGGGATATGGCAAGAATGTCGTGATTGATCATGGCTTTGGCTACGAAACACTGTATGCACACATGTCCGAAATAGATGTAAAGAAAGGAGAAAAGATAAAAAAGGGACAGAAAATAGGTTCGGTGGGTTCTACTGGAACATCTACTGCTCCCCACTTACATTATGAAGTTATCAGAAATGGAAAATCAGTAAACCCGATTGATTTTATTATGGATGGTTTAACTCCTGAAGAATATAAAGAATTGATTATGCGCTCTTCTGTAGAGAATCAATCTTTTGACTAGTATAAAATAAAACTAAAACAAAAAGAGGCTTGCTGAAACAGCAAGCCTCTTTTTATCTATCTAAGTGATCTTATTTAATCACAATCATTTTCTTAGTACTTGACCATTCTTCTGTCTCTACTGAATAGTACATAATTCCTGTCACCTCCAATTCTTCCGAAGTCAGAGTAATAACATTTCTACCTGCTTCATATAATGCTTGCTTACTCATAATAACTTTTCCTGTAAGATCAAACACATTGAATACTACTTTTGTACTCTTAGGTAAATGGAACGCTATATCTGTAGAACCGCTAAATGGATTCGGTCTGTTCTGCTCAAGAACATATGTTTCTAAAATATCATCTGCTCCTCTAATCTCTAGTCCCAGTGGATACGTTTCAGCATCCGTGTCATAGATTTCAGATTGCATAGTGCTGGACTGTAAAGAGATCGTCTCTAGAATAGTACTATTCGTCTGAGCGATTAGCTCGATGTAGAATAACACTTCGTCAGCATCTACTTCTTGACCATCTACCTTATCCCAACTTACTGAAAGCACATTATCTTTAATGCTGTAGTGTTCATGATCTATGTCTATAGACTCACCCACAAGTCCATTGAACGTCGCAAGCTTGCTGTCTATATTCATATTGAACTGGAATCCTAAGATTTCTTCAAGGTCTGCAAGATATACAGGAACTCTTACTAGGTCGCCTTTACTAAACTGCGCTTGCTCTGTTTCGATTGCAATGGTTCTGTTTCCTCTATTTTCTACCTCACCGTTTCCTGTCAGGTTCGTTGTTGCATTATATGTAACATCACCAATCTTCATCGCTATGAAATCTTCGTAGTACTTATTCGCATTGATGTTGAATAATGTTCTTGTTTCAGTAAAAGGGAACGGATCTGTTGCGTCAGGGAATGTCTGATCAGACGAAACGAACTTCCATGAAGGTGTTCCAAAAGGGAACTCATCAAGGATACCTAATATTACCTTTCTGATATTAACTATATCTATTGCTGATACTTTTTCATTTCCATCTACATCTGCAGATATAATCTTGTATGGAGAATCTAGTATTTGTAGTCCTAATATGTGCTTCTGAATAAATACTAAATCTAATGTAGATACTCCATTCAGTGGATTCTCATCAAATTCTACACTCAAGTCATATGTTTGATTTGAAGTCAAGTTGTCATAGCTGTAAGTACCATCACCTGAAGACATATGCATATTTGGTGAATTCATAGAAGTTGACATCAATGAAATCATTGCATTTTTCACCATTCTGTTGTCTTCTGTACGTATTGTTCCACTGATATCCACAAGTGGTGAATCATTGTCATCACATATGTCAGAATTATTATCCTGTAGTTCTATTGTTACTTCACAATAGTCTTGATTACCAGCTTCGTCAGTTACCCAAATCTGCAGCTCAATTGTAGCATCCATTCCGTTAGGAATATCATTACACGTAAGTACAATATTCGTACTATCTACATCTGAAGAGAATGAGAATAAAAGATCTTCACTATCTGTACAGTTATCAAAACTTCCAAAGTCAAAATCTGAAGCCCATAGCTCTACCATTCCATTACTGTTCATAACAGCTGTTGAAATAGAACTTAAGCAGTATGGAGTAGGATTCTTAGCATCTACAATAGTAAATGTATGCTCACATAATGTCTTATTCCCACAGTTATCCTCTACAGTCCACTTAATCTTATGCGTACCTAATGGGTATGTTCCACTTGCGTCATTATCATTTCCTGCATATGATGGTTCGAATGTTCCATCGTTGTTAAGATCAATTACATAATGCCATAATAAATCTTCCTGAGGCGTACAATCATCTTCTGCATTCTTCATCATCACAATTGTTCCATTACACTCTCCAAATCCATCAAACAATAGATCTTCACATTCAGTAATCTCTGGAGCATTTGTATTTGTCAGTTTAATTATCTGTACATATTCCCAAATACCATCTTGGATTCCGTTTTGATTTGGATCCTCTGTTGGGAATCCTTCTTCAAACTGACACCAGTCAATCACAGTCCATGTACGTATTACTTTTTCACATGCATCTGGTACGAAAGTAAATACTTGGTCTTTGTAAGTTGCAGCAACTAAGCTACACGCATCATCGTATAATTCAGGATATCCATTCACACCTAAATTATCTGGGTGAAGATTACTGAAACACTCTTCAAGTGTCACATCACTAGGCCACTTCACATCATCATTAGGATCAAAATCATTATTTCTATTAATATAAAAAGGATCATCATCTACCAATGTAATATATTGTGTACATGTGGATGTCAATGAAGGATTCGATGTATCGACTACACTAAACACTCTTTCTATCACACCTGAACCACACTGGTTAGCACTTCCCACATCTTCCCATGTCACTTCAGTAGGAATACAATCTTCCGTGTTATCCACAACTGTAGGCCAGCCTAAATGATCAGGACTTGGAATACCTTCTGCACAATCAAGTGTCACATCATCTGGACAATAAAGAATTGGAGGTAATTTATCCTGTACTTCTACTTCTACCATACATATGTTAGACAATCCCTGCTTATCTGTCACTCTAAATTCAACCATGTTAGGATTATTATCTAAATCCTCACAGCAGAACTCTACAAACGGTCTCCAGTATATAGAATCCATTCTTCTTACGTCCATAAAATCGATCATACAATTATCCCAACTTCCATTATCAAATGAGCTAGGATAGATTTTTACACAACCATTTGCTCCTAATGCAGCTACAGTAAATTCTATACAAACAGCTATCGGCGGTGTACCATCCACAACTCTTGGTTGGCATATTTCCTCATGTGTGTTACCACATGCATCTTCTACTGTATACTTAATCCATACACAACCTTCTGGTAAATCATAAATAATATAACTGTTACCATATGCCTCAACTCCATTACTGGTATAGTAAGAATCAGCTGGCTCTACACAATCATTACCAAGTGGCACAGCAGCTTTCCACTGGACTTTCCATGTAATTTCATTACACTCGCGGTCAGGAAACGTCAATTGCGGAATTGGTACTACATAATCTTCATTACAAGAGTATGCATCTGTGATATATATAATGTCAGTTGTTATAGGACACTCAAAAATAGGTGCATTTTTATCTTCAACTTTTATAATCTGGTCATGTTCTATTACTTCACCAGTACACCAGTCAAGTAAGCTCCACTTACGGATTACTTTATACGCTCCAGGACATATATCAATTCTTAAATCTTCATATGTAAATTGTACGTTAGGACAGAAAGAACCTGAAGGGTTATGTGGAACACCAGTTACGGATATATCCGGATTTCCGTCAGAATTGAGGTCAAACTCATCAAAACAGTCAAACGAAGGATAATCAAAACCATCATAGTTTGGAGGAAATTTGACACTTTCTAAATCTTCTCTAAATACCGTAATAATTTGAGTACATCCACTTGTATTTCCTGACGGATCAACAGCGGTCCATGTTCTCGTTATCTGAGACCAGAAGTCTCCAGAACATTCTGTATTATTTATATTATCATTATATACAAGAGAAACAGGTGTACAAGCAGTACCATCATCATATGTGTACTGATTACCACCATTATGTGTTATAAACGTAGGATCAAGAGGGAAATCGATAACTCCTATGCTATTCCCTAGATGAATAGATGCGAACACCGCTTCTCCAGCTAAAGCTCCACCATTCACTATTTCTAATATCCAAATACCATTTGGGTCTTCACCAAAGAAGTCTGAAAATAATCCTTCTGGCAAGAAACTACCTAAAGCACCATTAATCCCAGCCCCGCACTGCTCTTGCAAGTCTGTGTGCGTATATGCAGCTTCATCCCATATCTTTACACTCATATTAGGCACAGTACACATACCAGTGGCATCAAATAATGAACCTGGTCCAGTAAATAAATCTACTACTGTACCTGAAGGAGACGTTAATGTTGCTGAAAGATCAGATATTAAGACATGCTCTATATCTAATTTAATAGCAACCTCATCCACCATTGCAGAAGAATTTCCAGCTATTGTGAAATTCAATAATGTAGAAACTCCAGCTGCGATTGTTATATTCTCTAGAGTGTCTTTGTAGAACTCTCTAATGATGTCACCAGGGTAAGTTCCCTGAGAACATGTGGTAGAGTCGTCTACACATTCTAGGATTGCTCCTATTTTGTCTTCTACTAACACCTGTCCCCAACAGCTGTTTCCAGCTGGTGTAGTTACTGTTACAGTATATGTACCAGGTGCAGTAATAATATTACCCTGAATCCCTGAAATACTTACTTCAAAGAGATCAAAACATCCATAAGGACCACCTTCCGTAATATCATCAGGATTTACTTCTACCTGACAATTTTCATCTAAGGAAAGATGTACTAGATCATTACATGCTACAGAACTAATCGCACCTCCAAATTCGGAGATTATGATATCCTGTGTACACATGACACCGTTAGCTAAGGCAAACTCCACTACTGTAGTACCAATAGGGAATGGCCCAGAACTATGCGATGCCGTCACCGTACATATTTCACTAGGGTCAAAAGGATTTGATGCTGCTGGTACGTTTATCGTAACCATAACATCACACTCACCCGCTGCAGCTTCCAATTCTATTGGAGCTAAAGGACAAGCAACATCGAATTGGCATTGCGCGACTAAAGATGCTGGGCTAGCAAGTTGCATAAGCACGAATGCTGTCACAACTAGGCTGAATTTTCTCAAAATGTCAAAACTCTTTTTCATAATATTCATTTTTGTTCAGAGTTTTCCGCGTTTTTATGCGGAATTAAGTAATCGATTTTTTTGTATATAAACTTTTCTAATTTACAATTGGCTCTTTTTCAGCGTTTTACATTCTACAAGGAACACTCAACCGTTTTGTAACCAATACATTTAGACATAGAGGCAAACATTATACCATTTTGACATATGTTGCATACCAGTTTACTTTAGCCACCATATTTTGGCCTATTATTAATGGAATATTGAGGTAGGTATACTTACTTTAGGAGGGGATAATGAGAGAAAAGACAGTATTTTGATAAAATTTAGTTCATTTCATTTTTCAGCAAGTAATATTTAGCAAAATTCCTAAATCGGCTCGATCTTCTTAATTCTGCTCTAATCCTTTGAAAACTAATACCTTAAGAAGTTGCAAAGCGCACAGATAGACATTTACATGCGGCTCGAATCCAAATTGGACGTGTACTTGTTTTGGTTTTTTAATAAACTTATCCGAACTTTATGATGCTAACCAGTACATATTCAATGAGATATGTATATTTAATTATTAATTTGATTTAATTGAGATCACTACCAGAACTAACAAAACTTTATTACACTATCAGTGAAGTGGCAGATATGTTCGAAGTGTCTACATCCTTATTAAGGTATTGGGAAACTGAATTTCCATCCTTAAAACCAAAGAAAGATAGGCGCGGTGACAGGAAGTTTCAAGTAAAGGATATAAAGGAGCTTCAGCAGATCCATCATTTGGTGAAAGAAAGAGGATTTACACTGGAAGGCGCTAAAAAGGAACTGAAGGAAGGAAAACCTCCTGCCATCGATAAAGAATATCTAAGAAAAAGATTATCTGAATTAAAAGCTAAGATACTTAAGCAAATAGCTGAACTAAAGGCGTAATACCTCATCGCAGAACGCGAAATCATCTTCATCATTGGATGCAATACAAATCAAATCCTTGGACCGTCGTGCTGATTTTAATTTGGTGTAGAAGAGTTCTTTATTTTGAGCGTCTAAATACGAACTCGGCTCGTCAAATAGTTTTACAGATTTATTTGCACAGATGGCTATACCCAATTTCAATCTCTGCTTCATTCCAGAAGAATAGCTCGCAATATGCTTGTTCTTGTGATCCACAAAGGCATAGTCTTTCATAAAATCTTCTGCGCTTAGACTCAGCTCTGTAAACTGGGAAAAGTGATTTAAGAGTTCTACGATTGTCAATTCTTCTACTAATTCATCTTCCGCAGCTGCATAAGTCACGTGCTTATAAATATTTTGGGAGTCAATGTTTTTGCCGTCTAAAGAAAAATGTACAACACCTATTGATGGGCTTAGAGAACCAGACAGCAGTTTGAGAAGAGTTGATTTACCAGACCCATTAATTCCTTTGATTCCATACACCTTCCCTGAGGAAAAGGTAAAAGAAAAATCCTGTATGATCCACTCTTCTTGGAAACGTTTGGAAATATTCTCTAGCTGTATTAGCATGTGCTAGATTGATTGACGGAAGCCTTTAACAATACCCCTATCTGCACTTCGTATAAACGCTAATATCTTTTCCCTATAGGCAGTTGCAGTAATTGTTGCCTCAATAATCTCTATTGCTTGTGTGGTGTTATATCCACGCACAAATAAGAGTCTGTATATATCTTGAATATGATGAATGTCCTTATTGGAGTAGCCTCTCCTGCGCAAACCCACTGAATTTACTCCCACATATGAGAGTGGCTCCCGAGCTACTTTTATGTAAGGAGGAATATCTTTTCTAACAAGAGATCCACCCCCTACCATGCAGTGAGGTCCAATATTCACAAATTGATGTACTGCTGCAGCTCCTCCTAAAATGGAGTACTTTCCTATCTCTATATGACCTGCGAGATTTACATTATTTGCAAGAATTACATTTTCATGAAGTATACAATCGTGCGCAACATGGACATATGCCATCAGCAAACAATTATCTGAAACAACTGTCATGTTATTTGCCTTAGTTCCTCTATTTAAGGTAGCATATTCTCTGATGGTTACATTATTCCCCACCTTGAGCAATGACTTTTCTCCATCAAATTTTAAATCCTGCGGGATTGCACCCAACACAGCGCCAGGAAATATTTTACAATTATTACCTAACCTTGTACCAGACATAATTACTGCACCTGGACCTATCCAACAATTATCTCCTATTTCTACGTCTTCCTCTATGCGCACAAAATCTTCAACAATACAATTTGTACCTAATTTTGCATCTGAATGTATACTTGTAAGATTCATTTACGCTTTGTCTCTTTTAATAATTTGTGCAGTTAACTCACCTTCAGAAACAAGTTTGTTCCCAACATAAGCTGTCCCTTGCATATGGACAATACCTCTTCTAACAGGACTCAATAACACCATTTTGTACAACAGAGAATCTCCGGGTCGCACCATGTGTTTAAATTTCACATTGTCCATTTTAAGAAAATAAGTATCCCAATTTTCTGGATCTGGTACTGTATTAAGAGCAAGAATCCCGCCAGTCTGTGCCAGACCTTCCATTTGTAGCACGCCTGGAAAAACAGGGTTTCCTGGGAAGTGGCCTTGAAAAAAAGATTCATTTCCTGTGACATTTTTGACGCCTACTACCTCATCTTCTGTTAGAGTTAATATCTTATCAACTAGTAAAAAAGGATATCTATGCGGTATGAACTTTTTTATCTCCTCAATACCATACATAGGTGATACGGAGGGATCATATACAGGCATGCCTTTTAACTTACGTTTCTCTAAGAAATACGTTTTCAAATAATTTGCAAAAGCGATATTTGACTTATGCCCAGGACGCTTAGCTATTATTTTTCCTTTTATGGATTTTCCAAGCAAACTTAAATCACCAATCAAGTCAAGTAATTTATGACGTGCCGGTTCATTCGGAAATCTCTGTTCGTTTAAAACCAGATCATTTAGATCAACATTTACATTATCTAAACCATACTTAGAAATAATGTTAGTAACATTTTCTTTTTTTATATCCTCTTCCGCTATTATAAGTGCGTTCTTTAGAGAACCTCCTTTAATCATTCCTGCCTCCAATAATGGTTTAATCTCATGGAGTAAAACAAAGGTTCTTGCCTGGGCTATTTCTTGTTTGTATGATAGATCATCATGAAATCTTGCCGATTGAAAATCAATCTTTTTGTCCATAAAGTCTATGCTTGCTTCAATAGTAGATTTCTCTGAAGGATAAGCAAAATATTCAGATCCCGTATCTTGATCCACATAATGGATCAACTCTTCAACCTCTAGGTAGATTCTTTCTTCTTCTTGATCTACTATTCCAGCTTTTTCTATTAAAGTAACTAAGTGCTGAGCAGAACCATCCAGAATGGGTATCTCTGGGCCATCTATCTCAATAATAACATTATCAATTTTCATCCCCTTCAATGCGGACAAAAGATGTTCTACTGTTTGTATAGAATAATTTTCTCTTTTAAGACAGGTACATCTGTTACCGTACTGGGCATATTTTACATCTGCTCTAATTTCAAAATTATCTTCTCCATTTAGAATGCGAAATACGATTCCATGCTTAGCATTTGCAGGCAAAATGCGGACATTACTTGTTATGCCAGTGTGAAGTCCTATGCCAGAAAACTCAATTGGTTTTCCTATAGTGTTTTGGTTCATTTTTTCTTCTTGAGCTGATCCAGCTCTTTTTTCATTTTCTGCATTTCCGCCATAAGATCTGGTAAGTTTTTAAATGCGGCATATGATCTAAGGTAATTATTGTATTCTATAGCTGGATATCCGTATAATTTGCTTCCTTCTTTTTTAATATTCTTCGTCACTCCACTTTGTGCCTGAATCTTAGTTTGGTTCGCAATTTTTAAATGACCAACTATCCCTGCTTGTCCACCTACTTGGCAAAAGTCGCCTATTTTGGTACTCCCTGCAACACCGCTCTGTGCTGCCATCACTGTATTTGCACCTATTTCTACATTATGTGCAATCTGAATGAGGTTATCAAGCTTTGCGCCTTTCTGAATTAAGGTACTTCCAATAGAAGCTCTATCAATGGAGCAGTTACTTCCTATTTCGACGTCATCCTCTAATATAACATTTCCTATTTGAGGTATTTTTTCATATTTCCCATTTAAGAAAACATAACCAAACCCATCCGATCCTATAACTGTATTCGCGTGTATGATTACATTTTTTCCTAATACACAATCTTTCAGAACGGTAACTCCTGGAAAAAGCACTGTATTCTCGCCTAGCTCTACATTTGCTCCTATATAATTATTTCCCATTAGGACTACTCCTTTCGAAATTTTAGCATTTGCAGCTATAATAACATGATGACCAATATGAACTTCGCTTTCTAATATGGAAGTCTGATCAATTACAGCAGTATCTGAAATTGAACTAGAAAAATCATCCGCTACCTTAAATTCATTGAGAACGGTCGCTAGCGCATGATATACATCTGGAACATGGATAGGAACCCAATTAAATGGTGTCTTTAGATTTTCATTTGCACCAATAATTACGGCAGAAGCTGCGGTATTTTTGAGTTCAGACTTATATTTGTCGGAAGCATAGAAGGAAAGTTCGCCTGCTTTCGCTTGGCCAAGTATATTTATTCCTGTAATTGGTAAATCTTGAGTGGAAATTGGGACTGATACATCAAGTATATTAGCAATTCTTCCTACTGTTAAGCTCATACTTTTAGTTTACTAATAACTGAACGTTTAAATTGGTTAAATAGGATGCCATAAACTTAAAAAAATAGTCCCTTATCTTTATTTATCTAAAAGAAAATATGATCAAAATCGGTACACGTGGTTCTGAACTTGCACTTTGGCAAGCCAATTTCCTCAAATATAGTTTAAAACAAGAAAATTTAGACTCAGAGTTAATAATTATCTCCACCAAAGGGGATAAAATACAAAATTTGAGTTTTGACAAAATTGAAGGTAAAGGCTTCTTTACCAAGGAGTTAGAAGAAGCATTATTAAAAAAAGAAATTGATTTGGCTGTGCATTCTATGAAAGACATGACAACAGAACAGATTCCTGGTCTTTGTATCACAGCCGTATCTGATAGGGAAGACCCTTCTGATTCTTTGATTATAAAGAAGGGCTCATATGATAAAAACAAAACATATGGGCTTAAAAAAGGGGCTATAATTGGTACTTCTTCAGCTCGAAGAAAATGTCAGATTCACAATTATTTGCTAGATGTTGTTTTAGAAGACATTCGAGGAAATGTACCTACTCGTATTAAAAAGTTAAATTCAGAGGGTTTTGATGCGATTGTATTAGCTACAGCTGGACTAAATAGGTTGCAAATCGACTTATCTGACTACGTTCATACCAAGCTCATTACAAGAGATTTTGTACCAGCGCCGGCGCAAGGGGTGCTTGCATATCAAACTAGAGAAGCCGATTTAGATCTACGCAGACAACTTCTTCCATTACATAATCAGGAAACAGCTGACCTTACTAATATAGAAAGAAGACTTCTTGCAGCATTCAATGGTGGATGTCACCTTCCAATGGGAGCAATTTGCAAAAAAGATACCATGGGTAATTACCATGCAAGTGCTATGTTTGCACAAAATTGGAAGGACAAACCAACCTATGCACATATTTCGCAAAGCACAACTTCTAATTTAGTAGAGAGGTTATTCGAACAGTTAAACAAATAATTGTATGTATTTAATTTTTGATGTTTCAAGTATTGATAAACCTAAGAACTGGAAAGCTCCATTCAGCGACACATTCAGTTGGCCTCGTATGATTCATATATCGTGGATCATATTAAACAAAGATCTCAAACCGATGAAAGACTATGACTGTATCGTTCGTCCTGAAGGTTTTTCTATTAATGAGACTATTGAAAAGAGATGTAGAATACAGAAAAAAGAATTAGATGAGAAAGGAGAAAGTCTTGATGATGTACTAAAGCAGTTTAATGCATCCTTAAAAGATGCACAATATTTATTTGCGCATAATATGAATTTTAATGAGAATGTCTTAGCCGCAGAATATCTACGCCAGGGTCTAGATCATGATCTCTTTAAAACTGAACGCGTTTGCCTAATGCAAGAAAGTACCTTTTATTGTAAAATTCCAAGTAAACAAGGTGGCTATAAATGGCCCTCTTTAGGTGAATTGCATGCTACTATATTTAAACAAAAATATAGTCCAGCGGGGAATGCGCGTGCAGATGTAATTGCTGCCGCAAGATCCTTTATAGCACTTATGAAAGTGGGTGCATTTGAAGACCTATTTGACGATGAATAAAAAGTCTATATTCATAAGTAGAGAACTACGTTTTCCTGAAATATGGCAACCGCTCATTGAAGAAGGATTTACTATCCACGCGGAGTCACTCATTCATTTTACTCCTATTCCTTATGACCATATTCCTCCTTCAGATTGGTTATATTTTTACAGTAAAAACGCTGTGAAATACTTTCAATTAGGTATCCCTCAAAACAAGTTAAATCTTACTGAGTATAAGATTGCCGCACATGGTTTGCAAACCGCAGCTGAGATTCGAGAGATCTTTAAATTAGAGATAGACTTCGTGTATAATCCCACAGAAAATAATACAAGCCAAGCATTTATGCACTTAGTTCAGAATAAAAAAGTACTATTTATTCAAGCCCAGAACTCTATGCAAACAATTCAAAATGCACAACCAAAAATCGATGCTATAAAATTAGCTGTATACAACAATGAAGCGAAGAAAAATATTGATATTCCATTATGCAAGCACCTTCTTTTCACCAGTCCGCTCAATGTAAACACATATTTTACGCACTACGATCTACAACCTGAACAAAATATAGTAGCAATTGGTAATACTACACTTGCTGCCTGCCTAGAGTACACGAATGGTATTGACGTAGCCATTTCAGAAAAAAGTTCTGAACAAGCATTACTCCAAAAACTTCTTAGTCAAATTAGCTGAGCAATTTTTATCTTAGCATGACTACACCGTCTATGGCTAAGAAAAATAATAAACAAGATTTAAACGCTCGCGTAAATTCAAAGCGTTTAAACCCTTCGTTTTTACTCGCGTCAGGGATTCTTGTCATAGGGTTTATAAGTTTCTACCCTGCACTTGAATGTGGTTTTGTAAATTGGGATGACGACAAAAACTTCTATGAAAATATTTTGATTACAAGTTTAAATTCAAATAACTTTCTTCAGAATTCAATAGAAATCTTTCAAACGAGAGTTATTGGGAATTACAACCCCTTGGCAATCTTCAGTTTCGCAATTGAGAAACAACTTTTTGGCTTTGATCAGCCAAAATATTGGCACTTAAATAACATATTATTACATCTGGTTTCTACTTTTTTTGTCTTTTTAATAGGAAGGCAGTTAAAGCTTAATGCAATTGGTGCCACTATATTGGCTTTACTCTTTGCTGTGCATCCAATGCGTGTAGAATCTGTGGTTTGGATTACAGAAAGAAAAGATGTGCTGTATGCTAGTTTCTACTTTGCTGCTATCTACCAATATTTGAAGTTAAAGAAAGACAATAAAAAGCTGAGGTGGCTTTGGATTTACCTATTCTTTATCTTCAGTTTGCTATCAAAAATTCAAGCTGTCATTCTTCCTTTGTCCATGATATTGTATGACTACTATCTGGATAAAAAATATGACTGGAAAAGTTTAAAAATTAAACTTCCATTATTTGCTCTATCACTTCTAGTCGGAGCATTTGGAATCTATTCATTAGATCAACAAGGATCACTAGCAAGCAACACAAACTATAATTTCTTAGAACGGATTTGTATCGGTAGTTATTCCTTTTTGATATATCTGATTAAAAGTGTAATTCCGTATAAGTTATCTCCCCTCTACCCTTATCCAGCACATATTCCGTGGTACATCTATGCTTCTATCATAATTTTACCTTTGACAGTCTATGTGCTTTGGTATTCTCTCAAGAACTCCAAAAAAGCAGTTGTATTTGGGCTTTGTTTTTTCATAGCCAATATTGTATTCATGTTGCAGATTGTTGGAGCGGGACAGGGCTTCTTAGCAGATAGATTTACCTATGTTGCGTACTTTGGCTTATTTTTCATCTTAGCGCATTTTGTACAAGATGTGACCAAGCTAAATAAGAATATACGGCTATTTGTTTTCAGCTTGGTTGGACTGACTATCATTACTTACTGTTTTATGAGTTTCCAGCAGTCAAAAATCTGGAAAGATAGTGGCACTCTTTGGACCCACGTTTTAAAGCACACTCAGAACTCCACACTCCCTTATGGCAATCGTGGTAACTTTTATAGAGATCAGGGTTTAAATAAATTAGCACTCAAAGATTACAATAGTAGAATAGCGCTTAAGGCGGATGATCCAAGTCCATTTAATTCTAGAGCAAAATTATACTTCAATTCCAATAATACTGATACGTTGAAACTTGCAGTCAAAGACTACAGCACAGCTATTACACTTGCACCGGACATGGCAGAATATTATATAAACAGAGGAGCTGCATATGCTCGACTAAATTATATGAATAAAGCGTTATCTGATTTTAACAAAGGAATCGAACTTAATCCTAATTTTGTTAACGGTTATCTTAATAGATCTGTTGTCTATAATAAGTTAGGCGAAATACAACCTGCCCTTCAAGATGCCCTTAAGTTTTTGGAATTCAGACCTTATAATGCTGACATTTGGTTTCAGGCAGGTTTAATGAATCAACAATTACAAAATTTCCCTGCTTCACTTCCCCTGTTTAATAAGGCCATTGAAAATAAAAACAACGATGGTAAGTATTACTATCAAAGATCGAAATCGCACTTTATGCTCGGTAATTACGTGCAAGCAAAAGCTGACTTTTCAGCGGCTAAGAACTTAGGATTTAAAGTAGAAGCTTCATATCAATCTCAGATCAATACTAAGTAGTTAATATATCTGGACTCATTCCCATTTGAGAAAATCCACCATCGTGATAGAGGTTTTGCATAGTCACCATGCGCGTATAATCAGAAAACATCATAGCACAAAATAATGCACAGGATTCTGCATCTGCATTACCAAGGGGAGACATCTTTGTTGAGTAATCAAAGAAATCTTGAAATCCTTCAATACCTTTACCTGCAGTAGTTAAGGTAGGTGATTGAGAGACTGTATTTACTCTTACTTTATTCTTTTTGGCATAATGATAACCGAAGCTACGGGCAAACGATTCAAGCAAAGCCTTTGACTCCGCCATTTCACCATAATCTGGAAAAATACGTTGAGCAGCTATGTAGCTCAGTGCCAATATGGAACCCCACTCATTCATTACATCATTTTTCATTGCAACTTGCATAACACGATGAAATGACATAGCAGAGATATCAAAAGTTTTGTGCATCCAATCATAATTTGAATCTGTATACTCTCGCTTTTTACGCACATTTAATGACATACCAATAGAGTGTAATAAAAAATCCATTTTACCTCCGAGAATATCCATTGACTTTGTCATTAAGTTTTCTATATCTTCAAGGCTAGTAGCATCTGCTGGAATTACTTCTGCATTTATTTTTTCTGCTAATCGTTGTATTCCACCAAATCGTAAAGCAACAGGTGCATTTGTCAAAGTTATTTGGGCTCCTTCAGCAACGCATACTTCTGCAATGTGCCAAGCAATTGAGCTTTCATCTAATGCTCCAAATATTATTCCTTTCTTACCTTCTAACAATCCTTTTGCCATGCTTTTCGTTTTTTTCAAATGTATAAAAATGATAATTAACCCGCTATAAGTTCTTCCGCATTCTTAATAGCAGATTTAGTAGGGGGATTCCCACTTAACATTGTAGCTAATTCTATAATTCTATCTTCTTTCTTGAGAACAACAATATCTGAATTTGTCTGACCTTTCACCATCTTTTTAACCACACTAAAGTGTCTATCAGATCTGGAAGCAACCTGCGGTGAATGTGTTATACAGATAACTTGATGATGTCGACTCAAGTCACTTAACATTTTTGCAGTGCGCAATGCTGCATCTCCTGAGATACCGCTATCTATTTCGTCAAAAATTAACGAGCCTAAGACCAGTTTATCTGCAACTACTGATTTAATACATAACATTAACCTTGAAATTTCTCCTCCCGATGCAACTTTCCTCAAAGGTTGTACAACTCTATCCGAATTGGCAGAAAACAAAAACTCGACACTATCTACTCCGTGCGCGTTTAATATTTTTTCAGATTCAAGTGCAACGTTAAATACAGCATTGTTAAAACCAAGGGATGCTAAGTGCTTACCCACAGCTTTCTCTAATGGTTTGATTGCTTTACTACGCTTGGCTGTAAGTTTAGAAGCAATATCATGTAATTCCTTTTCTGCTTGATGTAGGGCTTGCTTTAATTGATTTATTTTATCATCGTTATTGGTGTAAGATGCAAGCTTACTCTCTAAACCATTCATCTTCTCTAATAACCCTTCTACCCCCTCAACACCATACTTCTTTTCTAATAAGTAAATTTGACTGAGCCGCTCTCTAACTTCGACCAACGTTTGTTCATCATATTCTATCCCTTCACTAAAACTATCTAACTCTCTATTCAAATCATCTACCTCATTCAGCTGGCCTGTAAGTCTCTGGTACAATGGATGTACACCTTCTAAATCCATAAAGGGCGTGAGCTGCTGCACGGCTTCCCTCAACCTGCTAACAACTGAATCTTCACCATCTAAGACCTGCATCACTTTATTCACACTTATCTTTAAGTCCTCTGCCTTATCCCAAAGCTGTATATCCGATTCCATTTTCACTTTTTCACCAGCATTTAAATCTGCTGACGAAAGTTCGTTAAATCGAAAGCTTAAATAGTCCGTTTCTTCTTTCCCCAAATGAGAGAGTTTTTCTGCTTCTTTCAATTCTGCGCTTAACGCTCTATATGTTTCAAAATTGGTAGCATACTTCTTATTCAGCTTCTCATTTCCTGCGAAGGTATCCAACACTAATCTATGAAAGTCTAAATCCTGAATTTCTAAATTATCAAATTGTTTATGCAAATCAACCAATTGCTTCGTTAGCATATTTAACTGCGATAATTTGCAAGGAGAATCATTGATAAAAGTTCGGCTTTTACCATTTGTTGATATTTCTCTACGGATAGTTACTATATCTTCATAATCCAGATCATGTGAATCAAAAAATTGTTTTAGTTCATATTTTTTGACATCAACTTCAAGTTCAACTATTGTCTTTTGCTTGGGACGTTTAGAAACCTTTGAACTCAATCGTTTTCCCAAACACAACTCAAGTGCGCTAAAGACCATTGACTTACCGGCACCCGTTTCTCCTGTTATGATATTCAGTTGCTTATGAAATTCTATTCTCAGAAAATCAATTAGAATGTAGTTTTTTATTTCGAGTGATAATATCATTTAATTCTCAGCAAGAATTTTACTCCCTAGTGTTTTAAAAATTTTCATTTTCGTTTTGTCATCCTCTATTCCATTCGTAGCAATCAAGTACACAATGTCACCTATTCTTATGTAACACTTACTTTCTTGTAAATTATAACATGTGTGTTCTCCTAAACCTTTTAAAGTTACATATTTGATAGGTGTATCAGGGTCAGATAATAAACGTTCACCGTTTGATTTTTTATTTTCTATAAATGCTGTTGCCCACCCCGCAAATTCATCTGGCACTGGGTTCCCCAAGGCTTGCAATAGAATTGCCGCATTTGGCACTTTAGAATCCGACCATCTATAAAAACAAGATCTTGTAGTACTACTCGCGGAATTACTATTCTTATGCGTTATAAGATCTACAGACTTAGAGAGTAGATTTGCAATGTCCTCCCTGGAAACAGTGGCACATGGATCAGGAAGAATTTTACTTGTGCTAGCTTTATTCAGTTCTACTGGCGTTGTCGAGCTTGCTGTAGCCTCTTGGCTGGTATTCTTATTTGAATCTTGTTTACAGCTGCTATAAAAGCTTAAACATGTTATGGAAACTGCAAAAAGGAGGATATTTCTAATTCTCATACATATAGTTTACAACGAATATCCACTTATATTAAATAATAACATAATAAGAATGTTCAAAAATCAGAATATTAGCTACTTTCTTAGGGCCTCTGGACAATGAAGTGAGACATGTAAATGATCTGCTGTTCCAACATGTCTTAGGACGTCAAACCCCATAATTTTAAAATAAGAGCGAATCAGAAAGATTTGGATTGGATTTCTATTTCTGGTTCTTAAGTCTAAAGCATAGACATAGTTATCTTCTTGGGGGAAATGTAAAGATCTCTGGTTCCCATTCAATCCCATGCTTTCATAATCTTCTAATTTTCTAGAAGCATCTGTAATTACCAATTTCTGATCTAAACGTACAAGTATCCCTGTTGCTAATCTCAATATTGGATGTAATTCCAAATACTCTGATTTCAGTTCTTGTGATTTTAAATTGCTGTTAGAAATAAAAAACAAAAGGTGAATAGAAAAACCCACCACCAATAAAAGAACAAACACTAATTTATGTTTGAGAAAGCTAAAAGAAGAAGATTGTTTAAAAAAAAATTTATTTAAAACTGTGATATATATAAGAAGTAGAAATGATAAAATGGCAATTGCCCCAAC
>Ga0209828_1000717_pt1 | contig 31527 bp, 19 predicted proteins | sample MaitaG_FD_187429 | JGI IMG/M metagenome (GOLD analysis project Ga0209828, IMG submission 187429) | Marine algal microbial communities from Maine, USA - Maine_Asex2 metaG (SPAdes) (version 2) | ecosystem: Host-associated > Algae > Red algae > Unclassified | place: Maine, USA | collected 2015-01-05
TTTGAGGTCAGATTTTTTACATCATATGACTCCGAACCTAAACCTAGTGATAGCTGGTCTGCCAAAACTTGATCTGCTTTTGTACGTGCAACTACATGCTTAAGATCGACTTCATCTTGATATATGACAAGTTGTGCTGATCCTTCCTTAAAATCTATCTGATCATTGTAATTTCCATTGAGCTGCTTGATATCTGCATTTAGTGAATCTGATTGATAGTACAAGTCTTGTGCTACGAGATTCAATTCTAATATTCGAGTTTTCTGCTCGTCATTGATTCCTATAAACTTCTGATACATATCTAGGTCATCAACTTTCACCGTCCAACCTAAATCAGGTAATATGCTCGATGAGCTGTCATCATTTTTATCATTGATAGATAGATAGGTGTAAGTGTTCTGACTTTTCACCTTATCTAGTACTACGATCTTTCGAGTAAAGTCAATTTCATCGAAAACCACATTTAGAGATTCTTGTATTGTCTTAACTTCTAGGTCTTTAGTTTTGTAATGTAATTCTACTTGATCGAGATTAATTTCATTAATGTCAAATGACCAACTATTACTAGCTGTGGATGCAGTCCCTTTATCATTTGTAGCGTTTTTATCTATATCAGGAAAGATAAAGTTATAGTTCATTTCACCGTTCGATAATTCATGCAGATTTATATGTGCATTTTTGATGTTTATATCGTCTAAGGAGATTTTTTTTCCGAGTAGTGAAAAGAGGCCGATATTCACCGTAATCTGATCTACAGCTAACAAAGTATCTGATGATTGATCCTTTAAAAGAACCCCTTCCGCTTCGATTTGATCTAGAAAGCTGATATTTAGATTGTCAATCTGCCAATCTGCATCATATTTAGTGGATAACGATTGTAAGACTTTTTGCTGAGCATAGTTTTGGATAGAGGGTAGGCGAATCAAAACAGTCAATAATAACAGTAGTAGAAGTAAAATTACCACAGCTATTAGGGCAAATCTAATATATTTATTTCTTATCATTCACTGCTAGTGTTCCTTTCTACGACTATAAATAATCTTTCGTAGCCCCCAAATTAGTTTGAGGCTTGAAAATAATACGAATAAAACGGAATTTTTAATTAAAGTCAAAAAACACTTAGGTAAGAGCATGTCATTTAGACCCTATTAGAAGACGATATTATGAAAATTTTGATCATGTATACGAACCTAGTGCTTAGATGAGGTTAAACATTATACTAAAATTTATGATACATCCCTTTGGACTTTCTAGTAATATCATATAGCTTACAATTTGTGTCTCCTTTGGTGCCTTGGATATAAATTTTATTGAATCACCTAAGGATTCCAAGATTTAAATAATTAAGCCCCTTGGTGCCTTGGACGGCAAGTTATTCTTTGGTGCTTTAAGTTAATTTTTTTTTAAATACCTTAGGAGCCTAAGAATTTAAGGAAATGACTCTGATAGATTTTTAGATAGTTTGTTTAAGTCGAAGACCCTATAATAGAATTTGGTAATAAGCCCATAACAGTTATCCTAAATAGATCTTTGATATAACGTATGAAATTAAATCAGGCAGTGATATTTTCTTCAATTTACAACTTAAATTATAGCAATTCATCAAGACGGATGCTATTTTTCTCCAGATGACTTTTTATTACCTTTGGGTTCTTATGAATGATTATTTCAGATCGATCATTTTGCAACAAACCGGAGCTTCTTCTTTATTCGTAAAAGAGATAATTCAGGAATTATGGAGTGGGTATGGCCATATCATGCGTATAGGATTGGAGAATACATCTGTTCAAAGTGTGGTAGTAAAACACGTTCAGTTACCTGTAAATAAAAATCATCCTCGCGGTTGGAACACAGATATTAGTCACCACAGAAAGGTGAAATCTTATCAAGTTGAAACTACATGGTATGATAAGTACAGCAAGAAAAGTGCTGCTCGTCTTCCACATTGTCTCCTCATTAAGACATATAATGAAGAAGTGCTAATGGTGTTGGAAGATTTAGATATAGCAGGTTATCCAATCCGCAAAAGGTCTGTAACTTGGAAAGAAATTTCTTCCTGTATAGCATGGTTGGCAGACTTTCACGCCAGTTACTTGGGGCAAATTCCTACTGGACTTTGGGAAATTGGAACTTATTGGCACTTAGAAACTAGACCTCATGAATTAGCTGTTTTGGATAATCAAAAGCTAAAGGAGGCAGCCTCTGTCATTGATAAAAAACTGAATAACTGTGAATACAAAACATTTGTACACGGGGATGCCAAACTAGCAAACTTTTGTTTTTCTCATGATGGCCAGGTAGCAGGATTAGATTTTCAGTACGTAGGTGGTGGATGTGGAATGAAAGATCTTTCTTATTTCGTAGGAAGCTGTCTCAATGATGTTGAGTGTGAAAGGTTGGAAGCCCAAATACTTGATACTTATTTTGGATACTTACAAAGTAAACTTGAAAAAAGAAATGAAGCGCTAGAAAATGAATGGCGGTCTTTGTATAGAGTAGCTTTGGCAGACTTTCATCGATTCATCAAAGGTTGGAGTCCCGGCCATTGGAAGATTAACAGTTATAGTGAACGTGTTACGGCTGAAGTGATTGATAATCTTGGATTTTAGTTATCCTGTAGAAATGGGGAAAAAGATAAAATCAAGGAATGAAAAAATAGAATTATCAAATAGATATAAGAAAGAAAAGACAATAACAAGGGCAGTAAGCGATTTATCAATTGTTTTGTTGGGGTGGGCTGAATACTCGCAACTGCTAGAGATCCTCTGTAAAAGAGAGAACAGAAATTAGATAATATTCTAATGTGATATGGATGTTTGTGACGTAGTAATTAATTCAAAATAGATCAGTTCAATATATAGATCATAAGGATTACAATACAATAGTCAATAATGATATTTGTTCATTAGTGTATAAGGTGGAAATTTTTTGAAACCCAAGGAATTTAAGATTTTAAGGGATCTAAGGAACCCAAGAATTAAGATAAATATGCCTTGATGTCTAGGGTGGAAATTTTTTTCATTGATACCTTGGGTATTGATTTACAGAGATTTTTCAAAAGCAATAAGAAATAAATCTGATACTGACCTTTTGGGATAAAAGATGTTTAATGATCATTTTATAAAACATTATTTATAGTGGTTATGTTTCTGAGTAATAGTTAGTGGAGTAATACTTAAAAGTATAATAGTAAGTGAAGTAATAGTAAGAATATTAAAATACGATAACATGAAAAGAAGGTCATTATACATTATTACATTCTGCATCATATCTAGCAGTTATATTTTTTCTCAAATAAATACTGTAAATGTAGATCCTGAAAATCAGAATTTTGATACCACAATTTTATCTGAACTACATGCAGAAATAAATAATAGTGTGTATGGTAAAGTTCATAGTTTACTAGTGGCTCGAAATGGAGACCTTGTCTATGAAGAGTATTATAATGGTTACGATCAGCATCAAAAACATCACCTCTACTCCGTTACAAAAACATTTACTTCAGCATTGATTGGTATTGCCATTGATCAGGGAAAAATTCAAGATGTAGAGGAGTACATGTTAGATTTTTTTCCAGAGTACGACAATTTGTCAAATAATGATTACCGAAAGCAAACAATTAAGGTAAAGGATCTTTTGACTATGAGAGGCGGTTTTAGTAATGAAAGTGGTATCTGGGATAGCGACAATTATATAGAATTTATGTTAAATTTAGCTATGTCTCATCCCCCCGGTACTGTATGGAGCTACAGTGGAGGAAGTTCGGTATTACTTTCAGGAATTATAACAAATACAACGGGAGAATCTGCAGAGGATTTTGCAAGTACAAATCTATTTATGCCTTTAGGAATCACTGATTGGTTTTGGGGTAAAGATGCAAATGGCATAACAGCTACCTCTGGTGGTTTACAATTGCGTCCGTTGGATATGGCTAAATTTGGTCAATTATATCTGCAGGAGGGAGTATGGAAAGGGCATCAAATAATTTCAAAAGAGTGGATTGACGAATCGACAAAAGTCAGTGTAGACCACTCCAGCCACGATCGCTCCTATGGTTATCATCTTTATCAGTATCTAGATGCATCCACTGTAGCCCAATCGCTTTCAGAGAATGATATATTTTTTGCATCAGGATCTAGAGAACAAAAAATTTTTGTAATTCCCCATTTAGATTTGGTTGTAACTATGACTAGTGATAACGCAAATTCCAAATCCATACTCCAAAAAATTCTTTTGGCAATTAATACCGATGATGTAAACTGTATTTCAACAGACGACATTGTTGGTGGTGGCTTTAATTGCCCGACCGGACAAATTACAAATTAGACATTTTAAAAACAAAATACAGCAAATGCAAATGGCTACTTAGATGGAAATGGTGCTGCTGTTATAAATGCTTCTAATGGTGATAATAATGAATATAATATTCAATTAAGACAGAAGAACATCGCTTTAATTTCAGACAAAACTTATGTTTTAAAATTAAACTTGGCTGCGGCTCAAGAGGGATGATAGGAATTAAGTTAGCCAATAGAATAGATGGAACCAGTACGTACATTGACCAACAAATATCTATTGTCCCCCAGTCAAATAAATATGCGTTTATTGTACAGCCAACTACAAGTAATGCTGACTTGCGCTTAAAGCATCTTTTTGGAATTGATACATATGATGTCAATATTGGAGATGTTTTTTTCAAAAGGACTTGCTAGGATATTGTAGATTCAGAAATTGCATGTGTGGATCAAATTTATTTATTAGATCACAAGGACATCGATCATTTGTACAAATCAAATAAGACTATATATTCAAATGCATATATTGGAATGGACCATAAATTGATTTTACAAGCAAACGAAGGTATTGATCTAAACATTGGTTTTAAAGCGAGGCTAAATGCTATTTTGAAGCAAAAATAGGGTCGTGTATAGAATTTAGAAATTAGGAGTGTTTTTTTTAGTCCGTGAATGTCTTGTCAAGCCAAATCATTTAAAAATGAATCCGTTGAAATTATTTATTTTGTGGCTTTAACTAAATCTACACGCTTAGGAAAATTTCAATTTTCTGATCGGCCAAGAATGCAGTAAATAGATGTACCTTCAATGTATGCCCATATAGATTAGATATGCATTCCTTTGAATTACTGATAATTCGACTTCCGATTTGAAAAAAATAGATGTTCAAATTGTATCGAAATAGTTGACGCAGCCCTCCAAAAATGGAAAGTTTGTTGATCTATTATTTACTTTGTACATGCATTGAATTGTCTAGATTCGGGTGAATATCTGTGGATTAGATTTCGATCAAATACACTGCAATTGGTATATTAGATTTGATTTCGCATATCCTTAATTCTCAATATATTTATTGTTAACTAGAGCCTGATAAAAACTGCACATTTTGATTTTTTTAAGTTGCCAAAGAACTAAACAATTATTAATAATGGAAGTTATAACTATATGCGAATGCTAATAATTTTTTCAATCTTAATAACATCTTGTATGGCCAATTCGAATAAAAATATGCTTGGTAAAAGTAATGATCAAAATTTTGAAGAACCTGATTCTACTAACGTAATCCTTTACCATTTTTCCGAACAAGGTATAGGTGACTGGCGAGTTCAGGATGATGGTGTTATGGGTGGCCGCTCTGACAGCCAACTCGAGTTGACAGCCGAAAACCATGCCCATTTTTCTGGTCGCATATCTTTAGAAAATAATGGTGGTTTTTGTTCAATTCTCCAAAATGTAGAAAATAACCCTTATACTATTTCTGCAAAATCTGTTGCTTTTGTACTACACCTGAAGGGAGATGGCAAAGAATACAATTTTAGAGTTAGAACACCAAATGGGCGTTATTCGTATGGTTTTACTTTTCCTACTAAAGGAGAGGGTAAATGGGAAACCATCACTATTCCATTTGATGTGATGGAAGCTACCTACCGCGGTAGATCAATAAAAGTACCTAATTATGCAGGAGAAAATATTGTTGAAATTCGATTTTTGATAGGTAACAAAAAAGAAGAAAATTTCGAAATTTTGATAGAATCCATAAAGGTTATATAATCCAAGATACATCAATCAATAACATTGCTCATAAAAAGTAGCATATTATACAAAGCATGGTTGTTGACAATTTGATTAATATTGAAAAAGATTATTAAATGACAAAAAATTGGGTCATAGCAATATCGCTTTTTTTCATATTTTCCTTAATACTTTGGTTGCTTTCTAGACGTCAGTTTAAAAAAGAATATGGGGAAGTGTTATCTAAGCATTGGACACCGCGACTTTATTATTGGCAAGCTATAATATACGCTAGTGCTGGGATTACAGTTATCATTATGTACCTTTTACGATGGATGAATGTGATGACTTTTTAGAAACATAGAAGTAAGTAATGTCAAACTTCAAATTTGGAAGATTAATAAATATAATAAACGCAAGTATAGATTTAAATTCGAAAGCTAAAAAGAATCTTCTTTTCATTTCTAAAAAAAGAAGGACTGCCAACAGTTTGATTTTGATTCTTTGATCAGAATAAGGATTTCTCTTGTTTGATAATAGTCCACTACTCGAAATTATGATGGTAATATTATAAAGATTCCGATGAGATTAGAATATGTTCTTTATTTAAGTATTTACAGAGTTATATATATTCAAAAATCAAGAGGCAAATAATATATGTGCTTTGAAATATAGTGATTAAAGGAGAAAGAGACTTGATCCAATATTTTCCTAAAACCACTTTTTCCAAATTATCCGCGCATTGAATTTTAAACCTAAGAAGATAAATTATATATTGTAGGACTAAATTCAACTCTTTTGACTAATGATTTAGAATTTTGCCCTTGAGTTATAAATAGTGTATAAATGAAGGATTCTGCAAAAAAAGGAAGGGAATTGTATAATAAATATACTTTCTAAAAGAATTTCTTAGTTAGTCTAATGGACAAGGAATTACTTTTAAAAAGCAAACATTAAACTAAAATATTATGGGTAAAGGTAAAGACGCAAAGAAGGCTGTAAAAAAGGAAGCAACTAAAACTGTCAAGGAAAAAAGAGCTGAAAAGAAAGCAAAAAAGACTGCTAAATTTTAGATTTCCCCTGATATAAACTACGCTAATTTTCAGCTTATTCTACATTGAATCTAATCCTTAGATAGCAATATTCAATCGTCTATTGAATGAGTCTTAGATACTTTAAATGATTTTGAATTTGGCTCTGCTAGAATTAAATAGGTAAAGGAGTCTAGATAGTGTAGGACTAGCAATGATGATTAGTTGTAATCAGCCAAACAGAAAATTGGATTTGTCTCTGATATTAAAATCTTTCGATCGAAGGATGCAATCTATGAGTAAGGCATCCATCAGCAATAAAATTTCAAATAATGGTCTTAGAAGAAGAATTAGAAAAGTGGGTAATGGATAAAACAAAATATATCACTAAGTTTTACTTGATCAAGAACGACGCAGAGAAAAGAAATATCGAGCTCTTCTATAAGTATGAAAAGGACGATGAAATCATAGAAGAAAAAGATCAAGTAGGAGTCGAACTAAAATATAATCTAAGCCAAGAAGAGATTTTCGATTTTCTCGGCCACTCTAATGAACGTTTCCACAAAATCGTAGCAGATCATATTAAGGAAAATTGGGAACAAGAAATATTTACTTATAATCCAACTCAACAAGATACCTTTGATATGGCTTATTATTTCCCCTTCGAAGAAAATGTTTTAAATGGTAATAAGGTAAGATGTAAGGTGATCATTACAGCCGGCAAGAGAATAGGGGATAAAATTCTATCAATAGATGATGGAGTCAATGCTGAAGAAAAAAGTGCGCATATAAGGTTCATTGGGTGGAGTCATATATAATTTGTAAATGTTCATTTTGGATTTAGACGATATGATTTTTGAGACTAAAAGAATATCTCATTTATTCTATTATCAAAATAGATAAACGGATTGGAACCAACTTGGCTGAGAATAAAATTGATGTTGTGGTACACAATAGAAAAATGAATACGTATTCGTTAGATTGATATATCGCTAAAATCACAAAAGAATGATCAATTTTAGAGTATCGGTATTAATTGCGTAGGGAGCCAAATTTAGAATGTAGTCACTGCATCAGCACTTATATTTCGGTTAACTCACGCAGAAACTTATCAGGTTTCTGACCCTTTTTTGGGATATATCATCAAGAGAAGGAGGGTAAAAGGCAATAACTATTACATTCCTATTTTTTAATAAAGTATAGGAGATGAGTTTAACTACTGATCATTTTAAATATGAATATCTTTATTCTTAAAGTCTTTCTCTTAATAGTCGACTAAGGAAAAACGAACAAATACCTTCTTAATTCTATTCACTCGAAATGTTTTTAAAATAAGATTTGTAAATACTTTTCCTTGGAAAAAATGCAACATAGAGTGCAGGGTATAAAAGTAAAGTTACTAAGAAATTTGGGCCCTTAAAAGTCATATCATCGATGATGTATGAAGTATCCTCCGTTATCTTTTGAACAATGTGCCTGTGTTTCCAATACGAAAGTGGGAAAGGCAATTTTAAGCCTTCGTCAATAAAATAACTTTCTTTTTCGTCTTCACCATCTTCAGTAATTTTGCTAATCCATTCCATCTTGATCGGACTCAAAAATTTTAAATGAACTAAATCACCTTTTTTAGAACCCGTAAATTCTACGATTTCCATTTTAGCATGTTTAGGTTTTAACGCTTCAAATAATCGGCGATCAAATCTTTTCATAATGTACTTATAATTACCCTCAACTTTCGTCTTTAGTTGGATATTCATTTTGAATTTTATTTTTTATATTGTTAATGAAATTGATATTCAATGTATGAGGTTTTTGTAAGTTTTAATTCTATCATGAACCAATTTTTGCTAATAAATTATTTGCAGGTATAACCAATCCCTATTGATATTGTTGATTGAAGATAATTTAAATATAGGGTAATGGTCACTTTTCAATTATGTACATTTAGGGCTCTTAAGGCATCTAATGGAAACAAACCCCATTAATAAAATAAAAACAGTAAATTCATTAAATGCCTTGAGCAATTACAACAAGAATCTTGACAGTTAGAATTGTTGTTATCAGGACTGGCGATATTTGATATTTGGGAAGGTAAAACTCTCATTTTAGCTATTCCCTATATTAATTTTGTGAGTATCATATTTCCTTTTATTGGCATTAATACTTTTAATTATACTCCTTCTTTTGATGTAAATGAAACCTATGAGGCTGAAATATCCGCTGCCTCTTTCAATTATATTTACTAAGATGATTTGAGATAAAAACAAGTTAAACAGAATAATCATAGAGGTTTAAAAAATAATTGCGTCACGATGGATACCTACGAATATGCGGACCAAGCACTCGCCAAGATATATTTTAAGGATAGCAGCAATGAGGAAGTTGCCTTCGCAAAATTATCTCCTAAGCTGGCGCCTTTTTCAAAAAAAAAGGAATTATTCTTTATTCAGATAAAATGATAGGGAAAATGGAAGTTATTGTTTCTTTATGAGAGATAGAATCACAAGAAAGACAGTTCATGAAAAAAGTCGTTAGAGAGTAAGAAGATAAATTGACTGTAAAGGAAAAGTCAAGCTATAGTCATAAGTTAGAAGTCTAGCGACAAAAAAAGAAAGCAAGGATGGAAATACACTTAGCAATGAAATTTATAATGAATAAGCATACCAAAGAGTCAAATATTATAGAAATTTTTTAGAAGAAATATTAGAAGCAAAGCAATCAAGGATCACCATGAAGATTAATTCCATATAGATAACAGATGCTTTGGATTGCTACACTTTATTCATTCGAATCTGGGGAAAGCAAGTATGCTATGTTATTTATCTTTATCTCCTGTTGAATCTGGAAAACATCAAGTTGATATTCGTAAGAAACATGTTGATAGAAATGGAAACATTTCGTATAAAAGAATCAATTTCCCATTTGTTATAAACAGAATAAATTAGCTTCCCTAGATTATTAAAAAATTAAAACAGAACGCCAAAGACAAAGGATAAAATTCATTATATTCGCTACAGAAATTTTCAATTTTCTCACCATGCAAACTATAAAATAAATTTACTATGAATAGGATTTTTATGTTGATGCTAAGCTTTATTTTCATTTCTACTTTTGGCTACAGCCAATCCAAAGTAATGACTCCAGAACAGCTTATCGAATTAAACCGGGTTTCAGCAATTGGTTTAAGCGAGGATGGGAAACAAGTACTCTACAAAACTTTAACTATTGATTTAAAAACTGAAGAACAGATAAGTACAATAGTTTCGGTATCAGTAAATGGAGGAAATCCAAAGTCTATAAATGAAGCTGAAAATCTAATAACAGATAAAAATGTATCTCCTGATGGAAAATGGAAATTAGTTGCGGAAGATGTGAAGATTCAAAAAGTAAGTGGAACAGATTATTACAAAGATGTACCTAGTTCGAATGTTTATATTTATAATCAACTTAACTACAGACACTGGGATACATGGGAAGATGGCGCCTACAGCCATTTATTTATAAAATCCGCAACCGATACCTTAGATGAAGGCATTGATCTGATGAAGGGTGAGCCGTATGATTGCCCACAAAAGCCATTTGGCGGAGATGAAGATTATATATGGAGTCCTGATTCTAAAAAAGTATTGTACGTCACAAAAAAATCGTCGGGTACAGAATATGCAGTCAGTACAAATACCGATATATATGAGTATGACATCGAATCGAAAAAAACGACCAATCTTACTGAAGATAATAAGGGTTATGATACACATCCAATCTATTCTTCTAAAGGTACTCTTGCATGGATGCAAATGAAAAGAGATGGTTACGAATCTGATAAAAATGATATCATCGTAAGACTACCTCAAGGAGATGTTAATCTTACTAAAGATTGGGATGGGACAGTTTATGGTTTTATTTGGAGTGAAGATGAGTCAAAGATTTACTTTAATGCTCCAGTTGGAGGAACCGTCCATGCCTTTGAAATTGATGTTCCGAATAGCAATGGATCAACGTCAAAACCTAGACAAATTTCTGAGGGACAATTTGATGTAAATGGAATTATAGCTAAGAGTGGCGACCAACTCATCGTGTATAGAAGAGATATGAATCATGCAACTGAGATTTATAATTTGAATATTGGATCTGGCGAGATGAAACAATTGTCCGATGGGAATAATGAAACTTATGAGGACATCAAAATGTCTAAGATCGAAAAGAGAATTGTAAAAACCACAGATGGAAAAGAAATGCCTACTTGGGTTATTTATCCACCTGATTTTGATCCATCAAAAAAATATCCTACACTTTTATATTGTCAAGGTGGACCCCAAGGAGCTTTGTCACAATTTTATTCCTACAGATGGAATTTTCAACTGATGGCCGCAAACGGTTACATTATTGTAGCGCCAAATAGAAGGGGTATGCCTGGATACGGTGTGGAATGGAACGAACAGATTTCCAAGGATTATGGTGGGCAAAACATGAAGGATTACCTCTCTGCCATTGATGATGTTGCGAAGGAGTCTTATGTAGATAAAGATAGAATGGGTTGCATCGGCGCAAGTTATGGAGGATACTCTGTATTCTATTTGGCGTCAAGACATGAAGGAAGATTTAAGTCCTTTATTTCCCATGATGGAATTTTCAATTGGAGGTCCATGTACGGTACAACCGAAGAAATGTTTTTTGTAAATTGGGATATTGGTGGACCTTATTGGGATAAGAAAAATGCGGCTGCCCAAAAATCTTACAACGAATTCAATCCTATAAATTTTGTTGATAAATGGGATACACCCATTTTGATCATTCAAGGAGGAAAAGATTATAGAGTTCCGATTGGGCAGGGCTTAGAGGCTTTCCAAGCAGCACAATTGCAAGGCATAAAATCAAGACTGGTGTATTTTCCAGAAGAAAACCATTGGGTACTTTCGGCACAAAATAGTTTAGTGTGGCAAAGAGAATTTTATAAGTGGTTGGACGAGACGGTAAAGAATGTCAACAATTAGTAGGAAAAATTAAGGATTGCTTAAGCTAATTTATTTTAGTTTTAAAACTAGGTTGTGTATAATTTAGCGATAGTGACTCCGTGTGTCCAAGGGTGAAATCCTATTTCTTTTATAATATACTTCCAAGCATTCACAAATAAGTTTGCAATTTTCACTATGATTATAAGTGGATTTATGATGTTTTACCTCTATGCTAATAGCTAAATCTTTGCATTGAAATACAAAACCTCAACTAGATGTGATCACTGTATATCAGCCTTGGTAGTAGACGCTGAGTACACCAAAACCGTTACGCCACTATTAAAAAATGAGTTTGAATAAAAATTCATTATATACACTTCTCCTACTCTTATTTGGATGCAAACAAACAGTATCTCAAATCGAAAATTATGATTTAAATAATAAGTGATTTCAATATATTCAATAGTCGAACAAAGCAAGTTGATTATAGCAGATTGATTTATATAATAGAAAATATCGTTATTAACATTGCTAATTTTAAAACTTTAAGAAACCCCAACTATCCAGAGGGTTCTTCTTATGTTACGCTACATTTTTTATTCGATATAGAGCCATCAAGCAAGACAAGAGCACAATATGATGCAGGCCGTAGTAACCGCGAGGTAATGCATTAAATACCTTGAAGACCTTAATAATCCCCTAAGATAAAAGTGCTTCAGAGCTAGAAGATCTCCTGCATTTATGACACTCGCATGATCGGCAAATGATGTTTTAGCGTACTCCAATAAACCCAAGGCTGTATGTGCCCTTTGCTCGTGATTCGTAGTGGCTATTCCTAGCCCATTAGCCTCCCTAGCATCTACAATGATTCTTTGACTGTGGTTCGCATGATTCCAACCTAGGGGCCTTGTGTCCGAGAGTAAGCTCGGTTTTGCTTTTTTTTTATCGCCCCATAGTTATCGCATATCGTATGCTTTCCTCAGAAATTCCCATACCCTTTGCTATAGAATTTACACTCTTCGATTTATCCAGTTTTTCTTGTATAGCTAATAGCTTATTTGGAGTTAAGTTGTGTGCTTTTCGTACCCCTCTTTCATCCTTAAAAAAGACTGACTCTCCTAGTTCGATCAGCTTCTTTTTTATTACGACGAAAACTGTCGCTAGAGAAGCAAAATGAACGCTCTATATCTACATTCCTACACAAACCCTGCTTTATGAAATTAGAAGTGCAAAATCAAAATTTGATGTTTCCCTATCTAGATGTGAATATATGGGTACCCCTAAGTGAAAATAATATAACTTCTTCAATGGAGTATAGGCCAAGATGAGGAGTAACCATAACTGTCTCCTCAGGAAAAATTGGTAATATTTACTGTACCATAATGCTAAAATAGAACAAATCGTTTTCTACGAATCCACATTCATAAATAACACATCACAAATAACCACACTAGGTTGTCTGAATGTAAAGAGTGTGGCTTTACTTCCTTATTTATCTATCTTAAATCTAAAATTTCATAAAGGAGTACCTACAAGTGGGCTCGACTTTAGGGTGCTGCTAATAAGCTAATAACCACCTATTCAATTATAAATGTTTTAATTTGGATTGCTGAGAACAAACCAAATTATCGATAACATAAGAATAGCCAAGATCTGTTGACCTCGGCTACTCTTATATTGTTCGGAATTATATTTTAACTATAATTAGTTATTGATTCCGATATTTCCTTGAGCTACGATCGTTTCTAAATCTGTATCACTTAAATGAACATTCACATAACCATCAAATATTTTTAGAGACTGGAAATTTAATGCTGTTCCATCATCAAGAACTCTTATACTCGTACGACTTTCACCAGTATTTCCGTCGACTGGGTTGAAGGTTACTGCTATTGGTCCAGTAGTAGCTGCATCATTATCATGTATATGTGCAGGGTGCATACCTCCGTCTGGAGTGCCATCCAATTTGATGGTTGCCAATACTGTTCCATCAATTCTTTCTGCAAATGTAATTTCTCCAGATATACCTTCGATATCTTTTTCTTCAAGGTCAAAGGTTTCTTCTTCACCAGACAATTCATTAGACCCTATGTCGCCTTGAGCTACAATTGTACCAAGATCTGTGGCGCTAAGATGTACGTTGATGTATGCGTTTGCTGTCAATACGTCATTGTAATCGAATGCAGTACCGTCATCTGCCGATCTAATTTCAGTTTCACTTTTTCCTGTAGAACCATCGACGGGAGTAAGCGAAAGCAATATATCACCTGATTCTGCTGCACTGTTCATGTGAATGTGTGCTGGGTGCATACCACCATCTGGGGTACCATCAAGATTGATCTCCGCTAATGCATTTCCATTCTTTCGTTCTCTTAAAATTACATTACCCGAAATATCATCTATCGCACGTTCTTCTAGCTCGTAGGTTTTAGATTCTCCTGTAAATTCATTGGCACCTATATCTCCCTGCGCAACGATAACTTCTAGTTCTTCATCTGACTTGTGTACATTCACATAAGCTTCAAGATTTTCTATTTGTGAAAAGCTAATGGTATTCCCACTATCATCTTTATCAAAAATAGTTACACTACTGCCAGTTGCGCCCGCTACCGGAGTCAAAGTGATAAGGATATCACCTCCAAGTACAGCACTATTCATGTGCACATGTGTCGGATGAATCTCACCATTATTTGTGCCTGATAAAGAAATTTCTGCTTGTATTTGCCCAGTCTCTAGTTCAACGAATTCTATATCACCACTGACGCCAGAATCGGACTTTTCAGCTAAGCTATAGCTCACTGAATTTCCAGTTGTATTATCATCATCATCTCCACAACTTGTAATAGTAAATGTGACAAAAGCTATTAATACCGAATAAATTAATAAGTTTTTAATCATGTTTATTTGAATTTTTTTTTTAAAACTATGTTTTTACGTTTACTGTAACGCATGGTTGCACTTTTTGTTTAGATAAATCCTTCAAAGATTGCACATTAGGTCTGCTAAGTCTTTTATATTGGTATCTCCCAGTCTATGTTAAATTTATCCTCTGAGTCTATGTTAAATTTTCTTTAACGATTAATAAATTTAATTTTGAACTAAAACCCAAAAGGCTACAAAGGGTTTCTCGATAAAAAAGATTCAAAACCAAAGAGCTTAACTTAAATGCATTTCCACAAAAAATAGAATAAATGTCAATTCTAATAAAGCCGATATATCATTTTTCTCTGGATATACCTCTCTTGTCACTGCTATTACATTTTTCTCTGCTTCTGTATATTCAGACTATTCTCCAGATTCCAAGTATAAGCCGTATGTATGGGCAGGAGCCATTTCTATTAAGTTTTGATAACTACATTAATATTACTCATCTCAAACATATTCTAAATTATCCATCAATGAAGAACATAAATAACGGCACTTTTTAGTTGGAATTAAAAACTCAAATTAAAAAAACAAAAAAATGATTAGTATCAAAAACTTCTTAATCAATCTATTGTCAAAAATCCCCAATCATGTATATGGATTAATGCGATATTTGATTATTGGTTATTTCCTGTATAAATTATGTCTGATTATTACAAACTCAAAATATAGTCTTAGTCTTTTTTCATTTTACTCCTTTGTTATTGGTATTGCATCTCCTATTGCCTTTTTCTACCAAATTAAACAAGGTAAATATGAAAGTGGAAAATCAAAAATTCACGATAAAACTCTTCCTAGATTATTTTCTATAATTACATCCTGCATTTTAATAATTTTGCTGTTTATCGAAAAGAATAGAGTAAAATACTCAGATTTAGAGTTCAATTTTACAAGTTCATATTTAGAATTAATAATAATTTTAATTGGCGTACTAGTTATAAATTCAAGAGACTTATTGATCATACCTAAAGAGATAAATGCTATAAAAAGAACCTTAAGTAATTTAACCCAAACGGCGAATGAGACAGATAAAATTAGAAACTTAAAAAAGCATAATTCAAATTTTAAAAATTTGTTTGTCAAGTCTATTGTACTCTCATTAGGATTAATTCTTCTCTTTTCTGTAATTAATTCTAATCAATTAAGTCAAGAGTCTCAATATTCTTATGAAGATATTAATTCATCAGAATATGATGTTGATTATTTTCATTTCCTAGAATCAAATTGGTCTAAGAATTCATCTGATTTATTTTCAAAAGAAAAATTTAATTTCATCGATTCTTTTTTTGATCAATTGGAAATAACCAATAGTGGGATTCTAGATGAAAAATTTCTTACCAAACCAGGAAAAAATGATCTAATAGCTATCTACTTGAATAGAAGATTAATTTGGAATAGCTATAAGCCAAGTTGGAGTAAAAAACATCCAAAGGATATAATTGTAGAACAATTATTAGAGCAACCATCAGAAAATGAAAGGTTAGCAAACTATTATGAGCTCATATTTATACATATATTAAATAACCAAGAACATGTTAAGCCAAGAGTAATCAATTTAGAATTTGATAAATTAAAACTCAATGCTACAGAAGGGGCTATATTATTTTTAGCCGCAATGAAATATTTAGGTAATCAAATGTATTTATATTCAAAAAATCCAGAAAACTGTTTCAGAGCGATAAAGCTTGAAAGACAAATCCCATTATTTAATGGTAAAAAATTTTACGAATTTGAATTACCTAAATTCAATGACTTCAAATATTCTAGAAGTAAAAGTAAAGTAAGCTTCAAAAAATGGTCCATTCCAGAATTTCAAAGAGCAATTGCAGGATATAATAAGTGTCATGATTTAGAAAATGAATAATACGATCAATAGGACTTTTAAGTGGATGGAATCTTTTATTGACAAATGTATAATTGATGCCGATCCCAGAAAGGAACTTAGTTAAACAATAAGTTCCTTAAGAACTTGTAAATTGTGGACTTAATTATACCTTGGATTAAAATTATACTGTATTGCTTCGAAAAAAGTTTCTTCACAGAGTTACTCTAAGTTTCTTTAGTTATAATATATTATTGTGTTGTGTATTCTCAATGACTCTATGCATTGATGCGAAGATAAGTGCTCAGACTGTGATTGATAGTACGAAAGCTAGCAAAGCTAAATTGACGCCGTTACCTGTAGCATTCTATCTGCCTGAAACAGGATTCGGTTTTGGGGGTTTGGGAATTCTAACTTTTAGATTGAAGAATGAATCTTTTGCAAGTAGACAATCCTCGGTACAGTTAGGTTTTAGCTATACAACTAAGAAGCAAATATTGGTTTTCTTACCCTATGAAATTTACAAGGATAATAATTCTTGGAGAGGAGTTGGAGAGTTAGGATTCTACAAATATTTTTATAATTTTTATGGCTTAGGGATAGATTCTGAAGAGGAAGATTTAGAAACTTATGATGTAACTTACCCACGATTTCGAGGTACCTTATACTACGAATTGATGACCAATTTTTCATTAGGTGTAAGTTATCAGTTTGATCGTTATTCTGGAGTGAGGGTAGATGACGGAGGTTTATTGAATGCGACCCTTATAGAAGGGAAAATGGGCGGGATTCTCTCTAATGTCGGATTCAATATCTTATATGATAACCGTGATAAATTATTTTTTCCTACTTCAGGATATTTTATCGATGCCGGTATTTTCACTTCTGTAAATTGGTTGGGTTCGAGCTTTGACTATTCAAATTTTTATTTGGACTTCCGTAAGTATCAATTGATCAAGGGTCAGCATATCCTAGCGCTTAATTTATATATGGGCTTGAAGTCATCTGGTACTCCTCTTTTTGATTTATCCTACATTGGATCTAACAGAACGAGAGGATTCAACGACAGAAGGTTTTTAGGACTTTCAGAATTAAGTCTAACTGCAGAATATAGATTTCCCATTTACAAACGTTTTGGCGGGGTGCTTTTTGGTGCGTCCGGAACAGTGGCAGGTGATTTTGATTCTTTATGGAGCAATAAGTATGTCCATTCTTTTGGTGCGGGGATACGATTTGTAATTAATCAAAAAGATGGTATTAGGGTGCGCCTAGATTATGGTTTTTCTCCTGAAGGTGGCAATCTATACTTGACGGTCCGAGAAGCTTTTTAAGTTAACTTATATTTTTAACTCACCCCAAAAACTTTACAAGTTTCTGACCCTCTCTTGGATACTATAATTTCTTTATAGAATAAGGAGGGATTAGGCTGTCGCGTATTTCACTCCCTTCTCTTTAAAGAGTGGGGTTGCGGATGAGTTGATGCACTGATCATTTTTAGAATGTGGTAATCTGAAGTTTTGAAGCCTATTCGTATCCCAATGACAACAGAAAAATTAAATAATATTATAATTCTAAGTGTGAATGTGAGCTATTGAAAGGGTAATTGATATTTTAAATTTGTTCATTGTGTCATCACTGCTATTTTGTCTCACTCACACTAAAAACTTTACAAGTTTCTGACCCTTTCTTGGACACTATGATTTTTTTATAGGTAAGAAGGGATTAGGCTGTCGCGGGTCGGACTCTTTCTATTTTTAAGAAAAGGTTGGGGATAAGTTGATCCACTAATTTTTATATTCTTGGTGTCCTTACGACTCAATATAATTATCAAGATATAAGCTCCAATCATAATCCTTAAACGCTACATCAAAATTCTCACCATTTGGCACAACATCATATTTTTCCAGAATTTTTCGGATTCCTTTCTTACCACCAAAATCCCCTCTAAACCAACTAAATAAGGCTGTTACTTTTAGGGTTTCATCCGATTGAGAATAGATTGAAGTTTTCTGCAAATATTGCTTGGCTATTGTGGCAAACTGATAATTTAGATTTTCTGGATTACAGAAGGGCACAGGAGGACAATCTTTAGCGCCGCAATTGAGTGCAAAGTGTATATGGTAATCTCGTTTCTTCACTCTTAATTGACGCTCTAGTTTGCCAGGGAACCATTTTGTAATATATCCGACTCCTAATGGCCATTGAGATTTTCTGAGTATTCCATGTTCTATAATTACGAAAGAAAAGTTTTCTCCCGCGATTTTTATTTGTTTTTTAGAGAAGAAATTCCGCCGATCATCATATAGTGCTGGTTGATCTTTCAAGATCACTTGGATGTAGGCGTTATAGATATTAATCCAAAAAGCATATTTGTGGGCATCTGTCTGGAGTGCTTGTTTTAAGTCGACCATGTCCCAATCTGCTAACTCTTGTTGGATGTCAGTTGTAGGCTTTCCATCTTTTAAATTCTTTAGAAACTGAGTTGATAGTTCATTCAGCTCTGTATTAGAAGTCTTTGTACTAGACGTGATTGACTCTTTGATCTGACAGCCAATTAATAACAACATGGTGAATACGCTAAGTGCAAATATTTTATTCATCATGTCGCAAATTTATATGAATTAAATAACACCTATACATATATCAATAACAATTCAATAAATTTTTTTTTTGAATAATGTGAATCCTAAAATCCTGATTCTGACAAAATTTTTTTTCATCATTTCATTGCACCAAAAACGAAAAAAACGATAACCCAATTTATACCAGCACTCATAACCGCTCCCACACCCACTAATTGGTCGGGGCTGCCCGCGAGGTATTAAATCTTATAAATTTCTCGCCCCGAATCATGATTAACCCATTTCTATAAAATCCATGTTCAAAAATTTTAAAAATCATGGGAATCTTATAATCCTGTAAAGCATGGTTCAGAAAATTTATTTAATCCCAAAAAATTTTGTTACTTCAAGATCCCAAATTGACTGCCTTGTTTCTGAGACTCTATAAATAAGTTTGCTGTTTCTTGGATTGTTTCCTCTATAGGACGATAGGTCATTCCTAGTAGCTCTTTAGATAATTCGGAGGTATACTGAGAGGGATATTGTAGGGATAACATTTGTTGTGCGGAAATCCCTTTAAATTGTAAACCAAATCGCGCCAATAAGGGATCTAAAATGCGATAAATGCTAATTAAGAAGCTGGGGATTTCTTTTGTGGGAGGAGATACTTGTAATGCGTTGGCAATCCTTGTCAATAAGTTTTTATAGCTGATATTTTCTGAACTGATAATGATTCTCTGATTTTCTATGGGACTTTCGAGAGCTAGGTAAGTGGCCATGGTAACATCTCTTACGTCCACTACCCCATTCGATCCACTTGGATACATTTTAGTGCCTTTTTTCATTTTATTGAATATAGAAGGGGTGCCTTCTTTCCAAAATCCAGCACCGATAATAAGTGAAGGGTTTAAGATGATGATGGGGAGGCCTTCTGCGCCACCACGCCATACTTCCATTTCGCCAAATTTTTTAGACACAGCGTAATCTGTATTTAATTCACTTTCTTCCCACTCTGAATTTTCTTGGATGATTTCTAAAGTGTGGCAACGACCTAATGAAGCGATAGAACTAATATAGACAAAACGGGCTATCCTTTTTTCCAAAGCAATATCTACTAAATTTTTTGTGAGCTCCACATTGGTCTTATATAATAGATCTTTTTCAGATGAATCAAACGTCACCATTGCAGCCATGTGAATAATCACTTCTACATCTTCACATAATTCTGAAATGGAAGCGAGATCAAAAAGATTTGTTTCCACCCATTGAATTTTTTCTTTGACATCTTGGACTAAATCGAAGGAGGATGTAGGTCTGCATGATGCAATGATATTACCGTAGCCTTGCTGAATAAGTAAACGCAAGGTGTAAGAACCCAAAAATCCTGTACCACCAGTAACCAGAATTTTCGTATTCTTATTGACTTTTGAATTGTTGATTCTCTACTTTTACTTTATAAGGGAAGCCATTGTTTGACCAATATCTGCTGGTGACTGGACTACATGAATACCGCATTCTGTCATAATTTTCATTTTGGCTTCAGCAGTATCTTCCGCTCCACCAATGATCGCTCCTGCATGCCCCATTGTTCTTCCTTTTGGTGCAGTCTGTCCTGCAATGAATCCGACGACTGGCTTCGTTCCATTTTCCTTTATCCAATGAGCAGCGTCTGCTTCCATACTTCCCCCTATCTCTCCAATCATAACAATACCGTCTGTCTCAGGATCTTCCATGAGCAATCTTACCGCATCTAAAGTAGTCGTCCCTACAATCGGGTCTCCGCCTATACCAATACAAGTAGATTGACCCATTCCGGCTTTAGTAACTTGATCAACTGCTTCGTAAGTCAATGTACCAGAACGAGATACAATTCCAATTCTACCCGGATTGTGAATAAACCCTGGCATGATACCTACTTTTGCCTCACCTGGAGTTATGACACCTGGACAATTTGGCCCAACCAACCTGCAGTCTCGATCTTTTAGATAGGCATTTACTTTTACCATGTCTTGTACCGGTATTCCTTCAGTGATGCATATAATCACCTTAATTCCAGCATCCGCGGCTTCCATAATGGCATCTCCAGCAAAAGCCGGTGGTACGAATATGATGCTAACATTTGCGGCTACTTTTTGTACAGCTTCTGCAACCGTGTTAAATACTGGTTTATCTAGATGGTCATTGCCTCCTTTACCAGGCGTAACCCCTCCTACCACATTGGTCCCATATTCTATCATTTGTCCAGCATGGAAAGAACCTTCCTTACCAGTAAATCCCTGTACAATGATATTTGAGTCTTTATTCACTAATACGCTCATCGTGAGTTTTATTTTATGATAATTATTTCTTCGTTATCTTTATGAAATAGGTATTTTTCTCTAGCATACTTTTCCTTGTTTTTTTCAAGATTTTCTTTCTCTTTCAAGGCGACTTGGAGTTGGTCTTGATACATTTTCTTATCCTTTTCCAGAGAACTAACTGTTTTAGATAATTTGATCTGAGTAATCAGACTATTGGTGTCCAAAAATGATAACCAAACCAAGAATGCGATGGCTGCTAAGGTATATTTGTTAAGCCATGTTTTAGCTTGTATAGAACGCTTATTAGACTTTTTTGTAGGATTTTTGGAACGTTTCCCAGGTCCTCCACTTTTGTAGTTTGCCATATTTATTCCTATTTGCGATTATTGCACCTCAAATTTACTAATTTAAAGTGAAGAAAAGAGTTGTTTTCCTGGATAAAAACCAGTTGGTCCTAGTTCTTCCTCGATTCTCAATAGTTGGTTATATTTTGCTATTCTATCGCTTCTAGATGCCGAGCCAGTCTTTATTTGTCCCGTATTTAGGGCAACCGCCAAATCAGCAATGGTTGTATCTTCAGTTTCTCCTGATCTATGACTCATAACACAGGTCATATTATTCCTTTTTGCCATTTGTACGGAATCTATCGTTTCTGACAAAGATCCGATTTGGTTCACTTTAATTAGGATAGAATTAGCGGCTTTTTCCTTGATTCCACGCGATAGTCGCTTTGTATTAGTCACAAATAGATCATCTCCGACTAATTGCACTTTATCTCCTATTTTAGCATTCAAATCTATCCAACCTTGCCAATCATCCTCATGTAATCCATCTTCTATAGAGACGATCGGATATTGATTGACCCATTCTTCCCAGTAAGAGATCATATCGTTGGCCGTCAATTTATCTCCGGTAGAGGAATGGAAGTGATACACTTTTTCATCTTCAAGATAAAATTCAGAGGCAGCAGCATCCATCGCAATAAAGATTTCTTCTCCAGCCTTATAACCTGCTTTTTCAATAGCCTCTAGGACTATTTCTATGGCTTCTTTATTTGACTTTATATTGGGTGCAAATCCTCCTTCGTCACCTACATTGGTAGAATATCCTTTGGCTTTCAAAACTTTTTTTAGCGTATGAAAAACTTCTACTCCCATTCTTAAACCTTCTGAGAATATCTCAGCTCCTAAGGGCATGATCATAAATTCCTGAAAGTCAATACTGTTATCTGCATGAGAGCCTCCATTCAATATATTCATCATCGGAACAGGAAGTACATGAGCATTGACTCCTCCAACATAAGAATATAGTGGCATTCCAGCTTCTTCTGCTCCGGCCTTTGCAATGGCTAAAGAAACGGCTAGAATGGCATTGGCTCCTAATTTGCTTTTATTATCTGTTCCATCCAATTCTATCATCAATTCGTCCAATGCTCGTTGATCAAAAACACTTTGTCCAATCATTGCATCACGTATGGTCTCATCGATATTATCAATGGCGGTCAAAACACCTTTTCCATGATATCTTGGAGATTTTGTATCTCTCAACTCGACCGCTTCGTATTTTCCGGTAGAGGCTCCCGATGGAACGGCGGCCATACCAGAACACCCAGTTTCTGTAAACACTTCGACTTCGACCGTTGGATTTCCACGGGAATCTAAAATTTCTCTTGCAAATATTTCTTCTATAAAGCTCATACAGTAAGTTGTTTTTTATGGGTTTGGATCATTTCTAAAAAGTCATCGAATAGATAACGAGAATCATGCGGTCCTGGAGATGACTCAGGATGATATTGAACAGACATCCCAGGTTTATTTTTTAATCTTATTCCTTCTACTGTCTCATCATTTAAGTTGACATGTGTTATTTGAATGTCTTCAAGCTTCTTATTTAAGTCTTCGAGCTTGACTCCAAATCCATGATTTTGGCTCGTTATTTCAGAACATCCTGTCAATAAATTTTTCACTGGATGATTTATACCTCTATGGCCATTGTGCATTTTATAAGTCGATACGCCATTTGCCAAGGCCAATAATTGGTGTCCTAGGCATATCCCAAAAATGGGTACTTCTTCTTTTAATATTTCTTTTATAGTGTCTATTGCATAGTCCATAGAGGCTGGGTCTCCAGGTCCGTTACTGAGAAAGTAACCATCCGGATTGAAAGCTTTTAGTGCCTCAATGGTGGTTTTTGCAGGAAATACTTTTACATAGCACCCACGATCCACGAAACACTTCACAATGTTCTTCTTTATGCCAAAGTCTAATGCGGCAATTCTAATATGTGCAGTTGGATCGCCTATTTCATAAGGTTCTTTTACAGAAACTTTGGAAGCCAATTCTAAGCCATCCATCGAAGGAACACTTTTAAGTTTTGCTGTTAGCTCTTCGATATCCAATATTTCTGATGATATGATGCAATTCATCGCCCCTTTGTTTCGAATATTTTGGACAATAGCTCGAGTATCAACATTGTGGATTACCAACATATTTTGATTTTCAAAATACTCTTGGATATTGGAATCCGCCATTTGTCTGGAATAAGCTGTTGTAAAATTCTTACAAACTAAAGCTGCGATTTGCATTTTCTCAGATTCTGTGTCGTGTTGGGAGGCTCCATAATTACCTATATGTGCATTTGTGGCAACCATCACCTGACCAAAATATGAAGGGTCCGTAAAAACTTCTTGGTAACCAGTCATACCTGTATTGAAGCAAATTTCTCCAGTGGCAGTCCCCATTTTACCGGCTGCCATGCCTGTATAGTGAGTTCCATCTGCTAATACAAGGATGGCTTTTTGGGTTAATGAGTCATTCATTGCAATCTAACATTTTGCACAAAAGTATATATAGAAAGCTTGAATAGGAAATGGAATGGATAAAAGCTTGGAAAATAGTAGATTTTGCTGTTTTATTCTCTTTTTGGAAACACCCAAGGAACCCCAAGAGGATAGATAAATACACCCAATGGTGCCTTGGGTGGCAATTTTTTTTCTTTGGTGCCTTGGGTGGTGATTTTTTCTTAAGTGTCTTGGGTGGTGATTTTTTCTTTGGTGCCTTGGATGATGATTTTTTCTTCGGTGCCTTGGGTGGTGATTTTTTCTTTAGTGCCTTGGGTGGTGATTTTTTCTTTGGTGTCTTGGGTGACAATTTTTTCTTTATTGCCTTGGTTGGTGGTTTTTTCTTAAGTGCCTTGGGTGGTGATTTCTTCTTTGGTGCCTTGGGTGGTGATTTTTTCTTAAGTGCCTTGGGTGGTGATTTTTTGAAACACCCTAGTATCCTAAGATTTAGAAACAACTGTGGAACCCAAGAGTTTGATAAATTACTCTGGCAAATTTTTATAAAATTCGTTTACATAAGCCCTCTGACCGTCTTTTGTTATGTTTGTTACATTGAAATTTATGATTAATCCCTTTGGACTTTCTAGTAATCTCATATAACTTAGGATTTGTGCCTCGTGTATAGCTAAGACTCTTTCGACTGATTTAAACTCAACAGGAATTAGTTCTTCTACAAATAGATCACATCTTAAATTAACATTTAACCTGACTTCTCTATACTCCAAAGGAATAATTAACTCAGATTGAAATCTAATTCCCTTTGAATGCAATTCTGATTTCATACAGGAATGATAAACACTTTCTAATAGGCCAGGACCTAAATGTTTATGCACAATAATAGCTGCACCAGTGATTTGATAGATTAGATCCTTTATTTTAGATTTGGATGTTTTGTTACTCCTCATTATTAGAAGTGAATTTTTCACCTCGAAGTAACCAATTGAATGACAAAGGAAATTCTATTTTTTACAATTGAGAAATCTTTTCAGTCCTGAATATAGCAATTAGTTGTTAGATACAACACATAAAAAAAAGAGACTATGAATTTTAATCATAGCCTCAATTTTTATTGATTATTGGAATGCCAACCTCTTACCTAATAACAATTAGTTTTTTAGTCCAAACTGAACTATCTGCTCTGAATTTAAATGTATATGTTCCTTCAATGAAATCGCTTACGTCTATAATAAACAAATGCCTTCCTTGGATTAGATCTTTTGCTAAAGAAGTTTGCTGTCTAACAACTTTACCATCTAGACCTATTACATCATACATTAAATCGCTTATATTTTTATTTAACTGAACATCAAAAGTAAACTCTTTGTTTGTTGGATTCGGATATAATGAAGCTGTTAGGTTTTCATTCGCATTTACTGATATACTGATTACATCAGAATAGCTTTCGTTTCCATCAAGATCTACTTGTTTTATTCTATATAAATATTCATTTCCATTTGCAATGTCGAAATCACTAAAAGTGTAGTCTAACAATGAAGGATCATTATCACCTACACTTAATATTGTACCCACCACATTGAATCCATCAACTGCTTCGATTTTTCGTTCTACTTCATAATGACTTACATTCAATTCATTTTCAACCAACCATTTAAGCTCATTGTGATCCCCTACATTTTTACCATAAAAATCTACCCAATCAAGAGGTACAGATCCGAAAATTAGACCGGCATCTACATTGGCCATATGATTTCCTGGAGTAATTGAATAATATGGCGTTGTCATTGGACCATTCGATCCATCGATATCACTATCTGAATCATCATTCCCCATGTTTGGAAGGGTCACTCCATATCCAGATGGTGGATTAAACTGAAGATAAACATCACTTTGCCGTAGATAGTCTATCATGTATTGACCATTATTATCTGTAGTAGAAGAACCTACCATTTCTCCGCTTGTATCATATGCATTTACCAATACACCTGAAACGCCAGTCTCACCAGTATCTCTCAAACCATTTCCATTCCCATCTAACCATACATAATCTCCGACTGTTCCCATTGGATAATAACCAGCTCCTATATCACAAACCTCATCTCCACAAACTACAGTAAATGTATCGGTGGTACCAGGACCATTTGCATTAGTTATATCACTGTCTATTTCTTCATCTGAACCTATATCAGCTGTAGCTGCCACTAATCCGAAAGGTGGCTGCACAAATTCCAAGTAATAAGTACCTGGTGCAATACAGAATTTGAAATATCCATCATCACTGGCTGTACCTGGCTTATGACCTGTGTATGTATAATCAATGGCAATAAATTTACTAGGTCCTACCTCTTTCCAAAGTACTACTTGTAATTGATTAATACCATTTTCATTTGAATCCCAAACATTATTTTCATTGGTATCATACCAAACCTGGTCTCCTACCTCGATACATTCATATAGTCCAAAATCGTAATTATCTAAATCACATTCTCCTGGTTCTAATCTATAGAAAGCAGTACTGTACCAACCATTACTATGATCTACATCACTATCTATGGTATTATCAGCGCCTACATTAGGGAGTGTGGCCTCGTAACCTGCTGGTAGTTCAAATTGCACAAAATAGAGACCTGGTTGTAAATTATCAAAAAGATATTTTCCATCAGTATCTGTTAATTGTGTACCTAGAACTGTCCAAGTATCATTTGTCAAATGAACTTTTACTCCACCTAATCCTTCTTCTCCTTCATCCATAATTCCATTTCCATTACAGTCAATCCAAACCATATTTCCAAGTTTTCCTGTTTCCACTGGAATCAAACCAAGATCAATATCTGTAATATCATCGCCCGCACCTAAGCTAACACAAGGCGTACTTCCATCTGGTCCACCATCACTATCAATGGTATCATCCGTACCTTGATCTACTAAAGTTGGTGCACATGCTTGCGGTATACTATCATAGTCAAAAATTACCATATAGTCTCCTAATGCTAAGCCATCAAAAGTATAGGCACCGTCTGCTCCCGAAACGGTACTATCAATTAGGTTTCCAGAGCAATCATACAAATTAACTGTGACTCCTGCAACTGGCGTTTCATCCGGATCTTGAATTCCATCTTCATCAAGATCTTTCCATACCTCACCAGATATAGAACCAGTCGGCAATACGATTTCTATTTCTGCAATATCATGGTCATCTTCATCACCATTCATATTGTCTGTAAAATCATCTCCGCCAAACATGTCATTCAAAATATCGTTATCTGCAGTACTATCCATATCATCTCCATCATCACCTGATATTTCTGCGGCATTGACAATAGTCGTCCCTTCAAAATCTGGATGTATGTTGAAATCTATTGAAATAACCTGACAATCAGCACCTGCTGCTATCGCAAGATTTGTATTGTAATTTGCTATTCCATCTCCATCCGAATCGCTCCAACCTGCATCTGCTAAAATTAAACCTAATGGAATATAATCTACTATTTCTATTTGAGCTGCATCCAATGAACCTTGATTACAAACCGTAATGTTGAATGAAACTTCATCTCCTGGAGAAATATCTCCTGATCCATCAACATCATTGTACGTATCATATTGTTTGATTAGAGTTAAATCATATATCTGACCAATAGGAATTATTGCATCATCCTGATCATCTTCCTCTTCTACTCCATTACCAGGAGTACTATCAGTATCATCTCCATCATCACCAATAATTTCTGCAACATTGGTCAATTCAGTTCCCATAAATGTTGGATCTATGGTCAATGTAATAAATATGTTTTCCATTCCACCATTAGCGGCAACTGTAGCGACAGTATTCGTTACCGTACCGGTAGGTCCGCCAGTCCATCCATTCGTATCATTTGTACTCAGGTTCATACCCAATGGGATATGATCTGAAATCTGAATATTATTAGCGATTATGCCACCTTCATTTAATATTGTAATAACAAAAGTTACATCTTCTCCTGAGTTAATTGCGCCATTTGAATTAGAATCTACAAACTCAAAGAATGATTTCATTAAAGCTAAATCATAGACTTGAGTAATATTAATTGTCTCATCGTCTTGATCATCTTCTTCATCTACGTCATTATCAGGAGTACTATCTATATCATCTCCATCATCGTCTGCAATTTCTGCTACATTGGTGATCGTTGTTCCAGTAAATGTTGGATCTATAGTAAAAGTTATTGGCACATTTGCACAGTTCACACCGCTTCCTCCTACAGCAACCATCAGTGCATTATTATATTCGGCTATGCCATTATTATTTGTCCAATCGGGATCTGCTAATATGAGACCAGTTGGTATATAGTCCTGAATTGTTACTTGATTTGCAGTTGTTGTACCTTCATTACATACCGATATATTGAACGTTACCTCATCATTTAAAGAAATAGATCCATCATTATTTATATCATTATGAGAATCCAATGTTTTGATAAGCATCAAATCATATATACAATTTGCAAATGGAACAGTTATTACCCTATCTGGACAACCTGGTCTTGAAACTGTAATAATGGCAGAAGTTCCAGAAGGGATTCCAGTTATTGCACCGGCACTTACCGTTCCTAAATTACTTGATACTGTGGCATCAGATGCAGCCACAAAATTCATCATATAACTATTTTGACCTTGTTCACATATTGGACCACTTAAACTTACTCCTGGATTTTCACAAGGATTTGCACAATTATCTGGTCCTAATACTTTTACAGAAGTTACACAATTGCCATCAGAGGCAGAAACTGTTATATCTGTTCCAAGAGCAATACCAGTAATTACATTTGCCCCGACTGAACCACTGGTAGATGTAGGTGTTCCTCCACCCGGTAGTGTATATGATACAAAGTAGGTTCCATCTCCATTACAAACTGCTTGACCTACTGTTAACTCTGGGTATAAACACTCAGAAGGTGTAAAGCAACTAGTAGGTGCAATTACTTCAAGAATCGTATTACAATCGGTCCCGTTTGAGGCTGTAATGATAGCATTTGTTCCTAATGGGATATTCTCTACTACAAAACCGTTTATATTTCCTGCAGAAGTGGTGACACTATTTGTACTACTATAAAAAATTGCGCTGTAAGTACCAGCTGCTGCATTACAGTCAATCGCACCTGCCGTAAGTATTGGTCTATTGCATGCTACACAATCTGCTGAAGGTACTGAAACAATCTTATCTGCACATTCTGGGTAAGAAATAGTGATTTCAACAATAGTACCCGATGGGATTCCTGTGATACTACTAGCACCAACGGTCCCTACATTAGATGTTACTGTAGCCGCACTTGCTGCGATATAATCAACGGCATAAGTTAAGTTTCCAATTTCACAATATGGACCACTCAAACTAGCTCCTGGATTTTCGCAAGGATTTGCACAATTATCGGGACCAGTTACAGTGACCTCGGTTACACAATTACCATCACTCGCGGAAACAGCAACATTTATCCCTAGTGGTATTCCTGTTATGCTATTCGCTCCAACTGTTCCTACACTAGCTGTTGGTGTGCCTCCACCTACTAATGTGTAGGAGATAAAATAAGTACCATCTCCATTGCATACAGCTTGACCAACTGTCAATTCTGGATAGTTACATTCTTCGGGTCCGTAGCATGTTGATGGGCCACTTACTTCTAAGATGGTATTACAGCTTGATGAAAAAGAAGCTGTTAGCGTTAAGTCAGTGCCTAATGGTATATTCTCTACTACAAAGCCGCTTATATTTCCGGCTGATGCCGAGACGTTAGAGCTACTACTATAAAAATCTACACTGTAAGTTCCTGATGTCGCATTACATTCTATTGCTCCTGCTGTTAAGGTTGGCTTTTCACAAACTTCACAATCTGCAGAAGGTACTGTTATAACTCTATCAGCACAATTTGGATATGATATTGTTATCTGTATAGCCGTACCAGCAGGTATGCCTGTTATGCTAGTTGCACCAACTGTCCCTGCATTGGCAGTTACTGTAGCCGCACTTGCTGCGACATAATCAACAGCATAAGTTAAGTTTCCAATTTCACAATATGGACCACTCAAACTTGCTCCTGGATTCTCACAAGGATCATCACAAGTGATCATACCATTTACGGTTACCTCGGTAACACAATTGCCATCTGTGGCTGTAATGGTTGTATTTTGACCTACCGGTATTCCTGTTATAGAATTTCCACTTATGGTTCCTAATGTCGCATTTGGAGTTCCTCCTCCTACTAATGTGTAGGATACAAAGTAGGTACCATCCCCATTACATACTGGCTGACCAACTGTCAATTCTGGATAAGTACATTCTTCTGGGCCAAAACAAGCCGCTGGTCCTGTAACTTCTAAAGTTGTGGTACAGCTCATTGAAAATGATGACACTAAAGTTACATCTGTTCCTAATGGAATGTTCTCTACCATGAAACCATTTACGGTACCAGCCGATGCGGTTACATTTGCACTACTGCTATAAAATATAAAACTATATGTTCCTGAATCTACATCACAATCTATTGCACCTGCCGTCAATGTTGGTTTTACACAAACCATGCAATCTGCTGATGGAACTGTTACTACTCTATCTGGACAATCTGGATAAGATATTGTTACATCTACTGACATACCTGTTGGTATTCCTGTAATGCTATTTGATCCTACAATCCCTGCATTCGAGGTAATTGTAGCTAAACTTGAAGCCGCAAAATCAACGGCATAAGTTAAGTTTCCTACCTCACAATATGGACCACTCAAACTTACTCCTGGATTCTCACAAGGATCATCACAAGCGATCATACCATTTACGGTTACCTCGGTAACACAATTGCCATCTGTGGCTGTAATGGTTGTATTTTGACCTACCGGTATTCCTGTTATAGAATTTCCACTTATGGTTCCTAATGTCGCATTTGGAGTTCCTCCTCCTACTAATGTGTAGGATATAAAGTAGGTGCCATCCCCATTACATACTGGCTGACCAACTGTCAATTCTGGATAAGTACATTCTTCTGGGCCAAAGCAAGCCGCTGGTCCTGTAACTTCTAAAGTTGTGGTACAGCTCATTGAAAATGATGACACTAAAGTTACATCTGTTCCTAATGGAATGTTCTCTAC
>Ga0209828_1000722_pt1 | contig 31434 bp, 43 predicted proteins | sample MaitaG_FD_187429 | JGI IMG/M metagenome (GOLD analysis project Ga0209828, IMG submission 187429) | Marine algal microbial communities from Maine, USA - Maine_Asex2 metaG (SPAdes) (version 2) | ecosystem: Host-associated > Algae > Red algae > Unclassified | place: Maine, USA | collected 2015-01-05
AGGCTTTACTATAGAACCAAATCCTTGAATGCTTATATCTCCAAAATCTATTCTCATATTAGTGATTTACCTATTTCGTAATATTCTAAAAGCTGATCTTCATCAAAATTTTGAGTAGCTAAATAAGAACTTATCATAACTTCCATAGTATCTGATAATTCTATATCTATTTCATCTTCTTGATCATCTGAATCTTGTTGAATTCCTATATCTAATATTGGAATATTATAGTTAAAAGCATCCAACTCGTTTGATAGTTGTATTTTAGGATAGTTTAAAATAATCCTTTCATAAGTATCTGTTTTTGTATCGAATATAAGGACTCCCTTTTCTTGTCCTTCGTCTCCTAAATCTCTATGTAATGGAGACCCTACTAATACTACATTATTAGTAATTTGTTCATGTTTATGGATATGTCCGCAAAATACATAATCGTAATTAGATAATTCTGAACCTTCAAAATCATGCTGAATCATAGGATTAGAATGCTTAGGAGTTTGATGAATCATCAAATAATTCTTAGCATTCATTTCTAAAGGATTCTCTTTTACTTTTTGTAGAAAATGTTCTCTATGAGAATAATAAGGAATACCATGAAATACTACATTATCATCTCCATCTTTTATATGGAGTGATTTATTATCTACTATATGAAAATTATCAAATATTAGATCTAAATGAAACAACGCGGAATGTGCTTCTATATCTAATAGATTTTTAGAAGAATGATCATGATTACCTGATATGGATATGATATGAATATTAGGATACGCTTTAAATAATTCAAACAATACTTGAATCATCATATTAACTACTATAGTAGGTAAAGCTTTTTGTTGATCGTACAAATCTCCTGTAAATATTATATAAGTTATTCCGTTTTCGTGAGCTATAGTGAAACAGTTCTCAACTACTCTTAAGCAATTAAATAATCTACTCTCATTCTCATCGAATTTTTTATAGTTATGAGCATGTAGATCTGAAAACACTAATACTTTCATTTTGCTTTTTTAAAGTCGAAATGGAGACCAGTAAAACTTCTAGAAAATACTGGTCCCATCTCTATCAAATTAAATAACTTTTGCGGTGTGAAGGGAATCGAACCCTTTAAACGAACCGAAAACACTCTCAATTAAGATATTCCTTCTCACACCTAAACCGTGTACTAATAGACTACGATTATACTTTTGGATTAGTCTTAAGTAGACTTCTCTGACGCTTGTTCATTTTACCAACTTCAGTTTCTACTATATACTCTTTGAATCCTTTCCACTCTTTAGTAGATAGGATCTTACCTTCGATAATTTCTCCTCCTCTCTCTTTACGATTTTTAGCAAGCATTACTTTTACAGTTTGACCAACTTCAAATTCCCAAGGATCATTTTCATTGGTTGCTTTTTTGCGTTCTGCTTTAGGTTTAGCAGTACCTTCAGCTGGAGGAACAACTTCTTTCTCAGCAACTGGTGTTTTAGTGTCTGCTGCTGGAGGAGTTGCAGTCTCTGCTTTAGGAGCTGCTGGAGGAGGAGTAACTGTTTTAACTGCTGCTTTCTTAGCAACTTTCTTAGGAGCTTCTGCAACTGGTGCTTTAGCCATCATATCTGCTATAGATTTTGGCTTCTCCTCAACTTTCGCTGCTGGAGGAGGTGGTGTTACAGTTTCTGTCTTAACTTCTGCAGGTGGAGCTACTGGAGCCGGAGGAGTAGCAGTTTCTACTGGAACTTCTGCAACTGGTGGAGTAGCCTCGACTTTAGGAGCAGGAGTTTCTGCTGGTGGAGTAGCTTCTGGTGTTTTAGAAGCAGAAGCTCTCTCATCTAAGATTGATTGAATCATCTCCTTCTTTTCTGGAGTTATCGCTTTCGCTGATATAAGCATTTTTAGCTTAGAATCAGGGTAAGTCAGATATTTTTCTTTTGACATCGTTATTATTTTTACGTTAACTAATTAATTACTATGTAAATATAACTACTTTATTTTAAAATAAAAAATGTTTTGTGAAATTATTTGTAAATAATTTCAAATCCTTCATCTTCATATATAGTTTCTCTCTTACTGGTATGCTCAGATAATTTTGAATGCTTATCAATAAAATCTACCCAAATACAATCATCATTTATACCATCATGTCTTACTAGTCTACCTATACATTGCTTTACTCTAGTTCTAGATTTACCACCAAACATGTTTATTCCTATATTGAACGTAGGTATATTGACTCCAGTCTCTATTATTAAAGAACTTATCAAAACATTACTAGCCTGGGATTTAGCTCTATCAAATCTGTCTGATTTATGCTCATCATCTCCGTGTGCAAACTCTACTATACATTCCATATCAGATATCTGATCATATATGAATTGACCGTGTTCTATAAATTCTACTATTATAAGTACTTGCTTTTCAGGATTGCTCTCAATAATAGATCTTATGATTTGGATTTTCTCCATACTATACTTAGACTTCTCTAATTGTTGATAGTAATCATCAGAATCTAAAGGATTGTGATCATAAGAATACATTAGTACTGTGGGTTTCTGAGAATAACCTTTATCTATCAAAAATTTATTGGTAACTTCTGATAATATCACACCACTTTGTCCGATTATATCCATATTCTTAGTATCAGAATACTCATGTAATGGAGTACCAGAAACGAATAATCTTACATAAGCATCAGTGTTAGCGAATATTTTTTTATAAGATTTAGCTGATGCTCTGTGACATTCATCTACCATCAAGCATTTTACTGATTTTAGATAGTTGATCATATTGATATCGTTGCTTCTATTGGACATCGTCTGAACCATTGCTATAGTAAAAGATCCTAACTCTTTTTTACCTGATCCATACCTGCTTACTTCCAACCCAACGCTGGTGAAAAACTCATAGGCTTGCTTGAATAAATAATCTCTATGGACTATTACTAGTGTATTCACTCTCAGTGTGAGGGCAATAGAAGCCATAAATGAGTTCTTACCAGCATTAGTAGCTGCTTTATAAATACCTCTAGGAAACGATATTCCTCCTAACTCTGATTTTAAGTATATATGAAGATCGCTTATCATAAACTTTCTAACATCCCATACCTGTAGATCAACCACCACATCATCAGGAATTTCTATCTTATTATTCCTATTATCGACTAATTCGTATTCAACTGAGTGGCTTTCTATATAACTTATGATCAATGGAAGAAATCCTGTTAGGAATTTATTTTGTCTATCAATATAGCTTATCTTACCATCCCAATGTCTAACGTAAGTAACACTACCACCACAATGAATACACTTGAACTTAGCTTTTTCAGTAGTTTCTTTATCTTTGCAATTAGTACAAGTATAAGTCTTAGTCTTGTATTTAACAGTATTTTCATAGCCGTCAGCATGAACTCTCATGAGCGATTTTATAGAACTTTCTAGATGTCTGCTAGAATTGTTGTATATTATTCTACTGAAACTATTCTCTACTGCTATTATCATACCTTATAAAAATCTAATACACCATCAATTTCTCTTATCTCAACTTCCACTACTTCAGATCCTACTCTTGGAATAAATGGTTTTTCACCCATGACCCATAGTCTATTAGATAAATGAGCATATTCAGGATCTGGATTACAAGCTTTAACTATATCACCAATCTCAAGATGACTAGCACCATCTACTGGCATAGTATCTACTACTTCAAAATACCTTTCCTCTATATCTGCTTTGTGAGAACCATCACATTTGTAAAATAGTTCTTTAGCGCAGTTTTTAACATCCACATAGTCTACAAAAGCAGGTCTTGTGCCGGATATTCCGCACTTAGAGCACTTATAATCGTCACCACCTCCTTTAAGAGTTACTAAATTACTCTTTTTAAAGTCGTGAATTGTTTCATTTAAATCTATTCTTCCTTTCATAATTAATCTACTATTGATCTTAGTTGAACAAAACCTTTAAAATTTCTGCACCATCCTCCATCGTACTGATGATCCATATTAGCGACTGAACCTATACCAAAACAATAATCACCATAAGATCTCTTCATTGCGCATGCTACATGTTCAAATGGACTCCAATGACCTGATGATGCTAGCCTATCATACAATTTTAAATCTGCTTCGTAATCAATTTTTGGATTATCTCCAAGAGTTTGGTAAGATATTCTAGCACATCTTGCTACAGATATTTTTCTTTTTGCTATGCTTACCTGATCCTTAAACCACTCATCTGACTCTTCATTACCATCTAATTCATATCCCATATAGTCATTTAAACCAGGCATATTATCACTATATGGAATATGCCATTCTCCTGCTTTTAAGTCTTTAGGTACGCTCTCGTTTTGAGCATCCCACATACATTCTGCTAAAGCTTGTATGTGAATCTCAGCTTGTGACTCATTTTTTTGTAGCCATTGTAGATTAGTATATCTTTTAAAATTACTATGAACATCTCTACTATCACTATGATATAAAAAATCTTTTTTACTTCTGAATAATCGACTTGACTTAGTTCCTTTTTGGTAATGATACTGTGGACATCTCAGCTTAAAAAAGTTCTCCAATCCCTGTTGACTACTAGTTATAAGAACTTTATGATACATGAAAGGCTCTAATAATCTATTGCATATCTGCTTAGTAACTCCAAATTCGTGTAAATCTTCTGCTTCTTCTATTGCAGAAGCTTTGCTTTCTAACCAAGAATTTCTAGCTAAATCTGCTTCTTTGCCTGTAAGATAAGAAGTTCCTTGCATTCCTTTATGATCTTTTTGAAATGCTATAGGAATAAATGGACTTTCTTTTACTTTATTTACCATCTTCTTAAATGGTATAGCTCTGCTACTAGCAGAATTACGGCTAAACATTCTGTGAGTATTGAACTCTGCCAAGACGATCCTTGGAAATACTACTTCAAATGTAGTTAACCTATCTCCGTCTTGATTTAATGAATCTTCTATTACTTTTGCTTGTATCATAATTCTTATTTTGTGTAGGTGTAAATATAATTAGATGCATATTCTAAATCGACTCTAGTTACTGAACCTTCAGATAATTTACTAGCTAATTTAAGTATGGATTTTATATCTCGTCCTGAGACTTCAGTTTCTTCAAAGAATTTGTGTATCTCAAAAACTTCTTTGACTTCGATTTTAAATTGCCTAATCATTATATCGGCTATTTTTACTCTATCTTCCTTGTTCGGAATTTCATATTGAATATGAGCAGTGGCTCTAGACATAATAGCGTCATCTATATCTGAACCCATATTAGACGTCATAAATAATACTCCACTATAGTATTCTAATACTCGGAGGAATGTTCCTACTACAGCGTTTTGGTGAATATCTTCACGACGTTTTCTTATGTAAACATCAGCTTCGTCAATTAATAACAAAGCATTCCATTTAACTGCTCTATTCAATACTTTTTGTAAATTCTTTTCTAACTCCTCAACATCCAAACCTAGTTGAGAGCATTGGACTTTATATATCGGTCTCTTGATTATTTCTGAATAACATTCTGCTGTTAGAGTTTTACCTACTCCTGGAGCTCCTGTAGAAATTATAATAAGTCCTGAAGCTTTGCCTTTTATAATGTCTTCCATAATATCATCCTTACTATTTACTAAAGTTGATATTAGTTTCTTTATCTTATTATCCAGCACTAGTTTTGAAAGTACTGTAGAATCGTATTCATAAGCCTTTACATTGTCTACGTGAACTTCGTAAAACAAATGTTTATTGAGATCAAATAATCTCATGTTAAGATGGTATGGTACTCTTAAGTTATAACCAAAATAACTACTATGAACTGAAGTAGATAATTTATCTCTACTACGCCTATCTTCTAACTCTTCAAAATCATCAACTACTACTTTGCAAATATAATCTCCTTTGTTAAGTTTAGTATATTTGCTATCCCACCAAGAATCTTCTTTAATAGTGCCATAACCATCAACTATTAATTGTTTGCCTATGTCATTGTAGTATCTTTTAAAAACATCAAGCTGAGCATCGTACTCTCTGTTAAGATCACTGTTTTCTAGAGAATATCCTTTACCCATCAAAATTTCCTCCATAGTTTTATTTAGTTGTTCTCTATATAAGCTAATACTATTGCTTCTAGTTTTTCCTATGTTTATATAAGACATAGAAATAGTACAATGTGCTGGGTGTCCTTGATAACGTGATACGTATTTGCAATCAATAACTACATAAGGATTTAAAGCATCATTTCTACTATCCATAGTATAAAGTATCTTACTCTTTGATTTTTCCATCCAAGATTTTAGTATAGCAGGAAACTCTTTTAAGTTCTTAATCACCATACTTTGGCTATCCTGAATAACTTTGAAGTATCGCTTTAATCTTTTGTTGAGTTTATCATCAGCTTCTGGTTCAATATACTTAACAATAAATTCCATACTTAGCTTAGATAAATCTATATCCTTAGTACTATCAGACCATCTATCATAAGAGCTTGCTATGTAATCAAATTCTGAAAAGAAATCAGTATCTTTATCTCCTGATTCTATCTCTTCTTCGAAGAACTTACTTATCTTCTTAAGAACTTGGTTGTTTATTTTTACTATCACTTTCTTTGATTTTTATCATAGCTTTGGTTCTCCAATCGCTACTTGATTTTTTAATGTATGAATCGTATCTCTTTTCTGCTTCTTCTCCATGTAATTGATAAGGTTCAGGAACTATATCTAAATACTTTAATCCGTCAAATTGAGCATCTACCCAAATAGAATAACTACCTCCACAACTTTCACATTGTAATTTAGCATATATGAAATCATGATTGTAAGTCTTAAATAATCTCTTTCTCTGATCTCCATTATCAATAGAACACTTATCCAAATAAGTACTAGAAAAGTTCATAGTTTTCTTAGGATCTGGATCTCTTGCTATAGTATCCATTCTCTCTTTAGTAGTGAATATTTTAGATTTGTAAGACTTAAATTTATTCAAAGAATAATTCTTACCTATTTTATCTAAACCTATCTGACAATACTCAATAAATCCTATAGAATAATCAAGTTCGAATAGTTTACAGAATTCTTCAGCATCATTAGAAACATCGCACAACATCAAATATTCCTTATCAGTTTTCATGATCATTCTAGAAAAATTGTGATTATTCTTTATTCTTACTGAGTTAAGAATTCTATTGAATAGTTCTACATTTATACTTATGCTTCTAACTATTTTCTTCCTATTAGTTTTATTAGTTACTATTACGTATCTGTTTACAGGATTGGCTAATGCAAATTCTACTATATCATCTACTATTTTTCTAGAATCTTGAGCACTTGCGTATTTCTTCAAGAGTTTTAGAAGATCTGAATTTTTTATCGATATCGCAGATTCTCTCTTCATAGCTTGATCATTTTCTTCATCTACACTTTAAGATCTGATATAACTTCCTTATTTTGAGATTTTAAACTCTTAGCTAATAAAGCGCAAATTCTCATACAAGTTGCTGGAGTTACTTCTACCTCGAATCCTCCATCATATTCGATCTCGGTAAAATTAACCATACAAGGCATAGATCCAACAGGAGTACTCATAGTGCTTTCTCTTCTTATATTTACTTCTCTCTTTTCAGTAAATAATGCTATGTATAGCTTATCTTCAGTATCGTCGATATTGAATTCTTTTATAGCTTCTACCATAGTATCTACTCCTTGTTTCTTAGCTATAAGGCTTTGTAGTTTTAATAAGTCGTTGTCCATCCTAATTTCTTAAATTTTATATCGTTAATTCCAATTTGATTTACATCATTACCGTCAGCTTTATCTAAGTTGGTAATGTATACGTTTTTATGATCTAAAAATAATCGACCTGTAGTTACTGCTTTATTGAAGAATCCTTTATCAGGGATAACATATAAATCCTTTAATGGTGATTTTATTATCTTAGATATTTGAGTGTCGCTGAGACTCCAACCTGAACTCGCGATACCTAATTCACCACAAGTTAAAGCGTCAATAGCACCTTCTACTAATATGGCCTCATTTTGTTTCAATTGTTCTTCGTTATAGAAGATCTCACTCTTTCCTATACCTACATCTTCTTTTCTAGGGTTATCATACTTAGGCTCAGATCCAATAAAACTTCTACCAGTATAGTATTGTAAAGTAGGATTCATAAATGGTATTATAATTCTACCGAAGAATTTTCCTTTATTACAAAATCCTATACTTCTAGAAATAAGTAAATCATAATCTAACTTTCTATCTTCTACTAAGTATGAGAGAGCCCTCTCTTGAAGAGGTACTCTCTCATTTAGGAGGTAAAAATTATCAGGCAGATTGACAGCCAGAGTATTATCATGAATATGAATCTTACTTATTTTGAATTCAAGTTTTTCGTAGGATTCAAGACTTTTCTTGATCTCCCTATAAGTCTTATTAGTAAGTATTCTAAGAAAATCTACTATAGAAGACTTATATCCAGTTCTATGGCATTTCACTCTTTGATAAGTGAAATTTATTCCCATACATTTATCATCTTTCTCGATCGAACGACGTGACATCGGATTATTCATACGATACCAGCCGTTCGATGAGTTAGATAACTCAAAATTTGAATGGAAATAATTATATATCTTTTCACTATCCAATAGTTATAGATTTATTTGAAGAAGCTCCTGAGATTTATTTCCCATTAGCTTTTCTTTTTTATTCAATTATATCTACTATTGCAAGAACTGCATTTGATGTCAAACCTGAGAATGATCCAAAAGTAAATGAACCATCATGAGATTTAGTAATTCTATACTTCTTATCTCCTACAACAATATAAAAGTTAGTCACATTATATCCACGATCTCTTGGGCTATATCCTCTTTTCCATTCAGTTTTAGATGTAACATTTCCAAACAATTCTTTGTACTCATTAAGAGTTTTATTGTTTGATTCTTCTTTACGTATCTTAGCAGCTTCTGCTTCTTGTTGTGTTGCAACTTTTTCATCTGAAGATTTTACGATCTTCTTTACTATGTTTTCAAATGATGCATAACCTATATTACGATAGTTGTTAAGAACACAACTCATGAAATATTTAGTACGACCTCTACTACGTTCTCTTGTCACAGATACTGAGAAGTCTCTATAACAAACTTCTATAGATCTAGGATTTTGCTCATAATTAGATTTAGTTGCTCTTTCTATAAAAGCTTCTCTATTTTCTACATTGTAAGTAACACCATCAATTACAGGCATATCTTGTATTTGCCACCAAGCATTATCATAATTCTTTAGAGAATCTGATACTCTCTTAGCTATAATATCTTTCTCAGCTTGATCAAATCTGTCAGCATAAGCTTTGGTAATGTTTGAATAGTCTATTTCCAAACCAGCAGATTCTATAGTTATAAGTTCTGTTGGCTTTTCTATAGTCATATCTTCTATAGTCTTTCCACTATTATATAGTTTCAATTCACATTCGATATTTCCAAGCTTTACAGTACATTTAGCAGTAAGATCTCTTGTAAAAGTTACAGGGTTGATAATTTCTAGATTAGTCATTTTTAAAAGTTTTTTAAGTTATTAATTTGATATTATAAATATAACATAACTTTAAAATAAATATACTATATAGAAAAGCTTTAACATTTATTTAACACTTTTAAAAGTATTGTTAGTATCATAGTCTTCTCTAGATATAATTACTATAACCTCTTCAGTCTGAACTTTTACTTTACTCTCATCTTTCTCTATTACAAATCCTTCTATGTGACCTACTTTCTCTTCTTCCTCTCCTTCCTTCTTAAAACTTATCTCTTTTGTAGCTTGAAACTTATCAAAACTCATCATAATTTACTATTTTATCTTATTGAAATAATATACAAATATAATAAAAATTTTTATTTTAGAATAATTATTTATTATTCTTTTTACACTATTTTGTCTCTTCATTTAAGAGTTACTTAATAAAGAGAGTATCATTTCGTTTAATAGATAAAGAACCTTTAAAAGATTAAGTTACTCAAATAGAGAACCTAGTTTTATTAGGACTGTATTGTATTAATTGAAAGTAAGAAATACCGTTAATGAAGCGTCTACGTAAAGTAACATTTTCTAAAAAAGAAGAGTTTAGAAGTAGAGAATCTGGACCTGAAGCTAATACTTTGAAGTGTCTAATAACTTCACACATAGAATAAGATTCAGCTCTAAATAAATGCTTTAATAAGGTTTGTTGAGTTCTTTGTATGCCAGTAACTGATTGGACGAATGATGCAGAAGTCTGATAGAATCCGGACGCTGGTTCTTTAATACGTTCACCTTTAGACTTGATATTCTTCTTTGCAGCTCTGTGTGCACTACGATATTTGAGTGCGTAATATAATGTTCTTATGTATTTAAGACTTCGTAAATCTCGTAAGAGTATATTGACTATACGATTTTTAGAAGTACTACAGAATTTTGTATGTGAATTAAATCTCCAATAACCATTACTAAACTTATAGCAGATGCCCATCTTGGTTAGCTGTCTTAAGTTGTTATGAATTACGTTAGTTGAAATTTGAAGATCAGAGGAGATCTTAGGAATATCTCCAGAATGGAGATGGTTATTTAGCTCGGATTTAATATAGATATATAATCGAAATGCTGACAATCGATTCTTGTCTATGAACATTTCTAATATATGAATATTAATTAGCATGTGGCAAATATAAAATAAATCTTTAATATTTTATATAAGGTATTAGAAATTTATTTTATATTTACACATCACATTTGGGATGTGGGTATTTATTAGCATAAATATTTTATTCAAAGAAGTCCTTAAGATTTATTTCTTAAGGACTTTACTTTTGTCAATTATTTGATATGATGTTCAGTTTAGTTGATTTAAACATCTCATATATTCTTCGATTCATTAATTTGAATATCGCAAATTCTATAGTGATCTTTACTTCTGATCTACATTTATTAATAGCATTTAATTTTATTTCTAAAAGATCAACTTGATCAGAATAAACAGTCATAGTAATATTTTCTAGAATACTCAATTCTTGATAATCACATTGTTGGCTGATATCGATCCAATGATTAATCATTTCATAAAATTCTTCTTTACTATCTTCATCTAGACTAGAATTTCTCAGATATTGAGCACATCTTTTTATTAAGTGTTTATTTTCCATGATTTTAAGTTTAAAATGCTCTCAGAGTAATAAAACACTGAGAGCATTTTTAGTTAGTTTTAAATAGATTCGATAAGTGCCATAGCTCTGTTGTTAATACATTAGCAACAATAAAAATTATTCCTCTACAAATTGTTGTAAGGTTTCTAATGCTACTTCGTTTATTTCATCTTCAATATCATTTAAGGCTTGGACTAATACCTTTGCTATATTGTTTCTTTGTCGCTCAGTTAAGGCTCTCAGGTTTATTATTATTTCGTCATCCATGATTTTTAAAAGTTTTTAAAGTTAAATAATTAATTTGATGATTTATTTTGTTATTGAGTTTCCCCAATCGTCTTCAGTTTTAGTTCCTGTATATTCTACTATATCATAAGTCATTACAGGTCTAACAATAAAAGCTTTTCCACAACATTCACTAGTAGCCAAATTAGTATTTCTATACGCTTCAGCATTTAAAAATACTACATCAGCTATCTTTACTTCTCTATCACATCTTGGACATTTCATAATAAAAGTTATTTAGTTAATTTGATAATTTAATCTTCTTTATACTGATCTATGAATTGATCTACAGTTTCAGGCATTTCGCCATAACTCTCTACTAAGTAATTAGATAATTGATATCGAGTGCTTTTTAAAGTAAGTTCTACATCTACCATAGGTAGAGTATGATCTGAAGCTACTACTTTTATGCCTTTTGATTTTAATTCAGCTACTAATTGTTCGTAGTTATTTTCGTTATACATAAAATCTAGAGAAATCTTCATAATAAAAGTTATTTAGTTAATTTGATAATACAAATATATCTATATTTTAAAGTAAATATACTATCTAGAAAAGCTTTAACACTTCTTTAACATATTAAATAAAAATAGGCTATACATATAATTATGTATAGCCTAACACCAATATTAAAATAACTTATTCTTTATTAGATAGAATAACTCATGTAGGATTAGCTATTCCTGCTCTGTGTCACTTTTTTGATGTTCTACTTTAGCTATAAATAAATTGTCTTTATCTTTTCTGAATGTAGTAACTACTGATGTAGATTTACCTTCAGCAAAATCTACAGTTATATTATCTATAGGATTTTTCATTTTATCCCAAGCTAACTTGTAAGACTTATGCATTACTTTATTTAATAGATCGAAGTCTTTAGGATCACAGAAGTGCATAAAAGTATTTTCGTTACTAAATAGGATATTAGAACACCCATCCCATTTAACGAATCCATTTATATAGGCTTCTCCAGTTATATATTCATTTTCTTTAGTCATAGTAGTACCTTGTAATACAACAAAATCTACATGATATTCTCCTGGAGTCAACTTGATAAACATATCATTAATACCTTCTATGTCGATCAAATCAAATCCATCTAAATATTCTTGTTCCATAGTTTTATCTATTGAAATTATCTTTATAAAATTGGTAATCTTCCCTTCTACCTTCCTGGTTTCTGATCTTACTTCTACTTGATCTAAATTCTCTAGCGAATGGAATAGGCTTTTTAATCTTCTTTTCAATGACTGGGACTATCTTATCAGTGCAATTAGGACATCCTTTGCAGGTAGGAGATCTTGGGCATTCAATCAATTCTTTTGATTCCATACATATGTCTGTTTAAATTCAAATATTGGATAACACCTCTATTCAATACATCAAAAATATATCTTGAATTAGTTAGTACTGTATGACCATTATATTTTATAATGCACCTACCTTCTTCAGTGACGAACATTCTAAATACTTTCTTCCTCACTACTGCTCTAAGCAGTAATTGAGTTTTCTCTTTCAAGCTCATATCTCTTCGATTGTAGCGTGTTCTGGATCTACTCTTAGAACTGCGCTGATTTTAGTATAACTGATTCCTTCTCTTTGTACTATTGGTATCATCCTTCCCAAACCATTCTTAATATCCTCTTCATTTCTCATAAAAGCAAAACAAGCATGAGAATTATAGATTTTCTCCTTATCTTCAGCGATATCATCAGGTCCTGGCCATTCTAAGTTCCAGCTTCCTGAAGTCATTTTACTTACTGTGAAATTGAACATATCAAAGTCGTTGTTCAATGTATCTAGCTCAGCATAATTCTGCTGAATCTTCAATCTAGTATCTTTAATAGACTTATCACTACAACCCATAACATCCACATAATCGTAAATCATTACTTTAGGTTGAAAGTCCATTTCTTCTATGTTTCTCTCGATATCAAGTCTTATTGTTCCAATGTGGTCTTGTCTCTTACGGTACTTCTTAATAAAGACTTCTCCACTACCGATCATACCAAGTAATTTATCTTTGATCTGCAGAAGTTCACTATTAAAACTTTTTATTTCATTAATCTTACATTGCAATAAACATTGCTTGAATCGATTCTTGATAGTAAGTTCTCCGTTCTCAAAATCACAATAATGAACATCTAAACCTTGTCTCATGTATTCAGTTGCAGTCTTTATCAGCAATCCAGTTTTAAAAGACTTAGGAGGTCCCATGAATATGATGTTTTGAGGTGGATAGAATCCTCTTCTAGAAGTCATTGTGTTTACAGTATCTAAAAAGAATGGATAAACCTTACCATTTTCTACGTCATCATATTTATCAAGATCTCTTAATAGGAATAATCCTGAATCCACTCTGTGATCTTTTAAATTCTTGATATTGGATATTATAGTATGAATATCTTCTATCATCTGAGATGTCAGTCCTTCATCTATGTATTTTCCTGCTTTTATATAAGCGTTCTTAAACATTTGCTTCTTAACTTCGTTCAATATAGTTTCTTCAATCATGCTTATATCATCAATGGATTCATAGACCCAGACTAGATTATTCTTAAGCATATTGATAGCTCCATCTGTAAGTACTGACTGATCAGAAATATATTGGATAAAGTTATTCTTTTCTGGTAGATTACCGAATTTCTTCATGTAGTTCATATAAAGCTCAAATATAGCTTTGTATTCCACCACATCAAAGAGTTCTGTTTGAATAAACTCTATGAAGTGGGTCTTGTTTTGAAACAAGTATCTGATGATATTTCGTTGATACTCTGCAGTCATTATCCAAACTTAGCTTTAAGAACATCATGAATAAATTGAAGTCTTACTGAATTCTGCTTAGCTAACTTATTAACTTTACGAATTTCTAAAATTTGATTAGCTTCATTTTTAGTCTTGACTACAGCGCCACAGACTACGTTTCCTGACTTATCTACAGGAAGTCTTCCTACTTTCTTCATCTTACTTAATTTTGATTTTACAATATTGACAATTAATTAATCTCTGGTGAGTGAGTTTTCCGCAATTAGGGCACTTCACATAATAGCTACCGTTAGGTTTTGGTTTATTCTTCATGGTATTTTAAATATAATAAAATTTTTAATTTCAAGTAAATATACACACTACTTAATTTAAAAATTTAGTAGATCCTAAACCAGCTCCTGATGCTATAGATTTGGCTTGAGTTTCTCCTAAGTTTCTTGCTACATCATTGCTTATAGATTCTTTGCTACTTGTTAACTTACCAAATTTATTTTCATAGCTTTGTTTTGCTTCTGTAAATGATGACTTTACTATCTCTGTTATTCCAGTAGAGTATTTATTTCTAGATTCTTGAATTCTTTCTTCTAAGCCTATAGCCACACCGCTATAGAAAGATTTTTTAAATTCTTTAGTCATATAGCTGTATCTAGAAGGATCTTCTTCTTTAAATTCGCTCATACCAGGTCTTTCACAGAATTTTTTTAATTCAGTGTTCATAACTTTTTGAAGTGTTTTATTATTTGCTTCAAATAAAGAAGTAACTAAATTAACATGTTCCTCAGTTCCTGATAGTGTTATATAAGAGTTCTTATATTTTCGTATCCTAGAAACTGCACAAACACCATACAGTTTAGCTAAAACATGAGCGTAAGTTTTATGATAATATTTTATGTCTTCCCAAAAATGGAATACAATAGTATCATCTTTTATAGAGTCACTTAAATCGAATCCGAATCTATCTGCTAATTCTAAAGCTTTAGAAGCAAAAGAAGCAGCCTCTTCGGTATTACCTATCTTATCAGCAGAGTCAGAATGATTTTTAAGTTTTTCTGCGAGTATTCTTGCTTTTTCAGGCGTCATTTTTATTTTTTATAGTTTTGATAATAGTAGTTTGTGGAATATTGTCTATGATAGAATACTCGTATACAAAAACTCTCCATAGATGGTTTATTTCGTCAGCTAAATTAAAAGCTTTAGTTTTATTGCTTATCAATTCTGATTTAAACACTCTATCTCCAGGTCCTTTAAACGCTTCTACTCTATATTTCATTAGAATCTATTTTTAGTGGTGAATTTTTCTATAGCCAATGTATAGGCTTCTATTACTTCTTGACTTCTATCACTAAAAGCCGGATCATATTGAATCGGAACCAAACAAAAAGTGATTGGATCTAGTTGTTTCTGAGTATAAGGACTAAAGTTATAATTTCCAAAAGTCTCTTTAAATATTCTAGCTGATTCAATACCACACTCTGTGAGAATCATAGAGAACAAAAGCTTTTTAAGTAATGTTACTGACATGATTTTGAGGTTTTATATTTCTGAATAAACTATACACATTTCCAAATTCCACTTAGCATATTCTATAATATCATCAGCATCCTCGCAGTTATCCAACTCTTCTCTAGTAGAAAGTCTCTTTTCATCATCAGCAAAAGTTAGATAATTATCCATTATGTGGTTGATCAAGTCTCCTCTAAGATCATCAGTCGTGGCAAACATAAGGTTAGTTTGACCATCCTCGTTTGATGTAAGAGCAATTACGTGATTACTAGTTTCGAATTTGGTATTAGTGAACTTTGACATTGTAGAAGTTTTTAAGTTGTTATATGATTTTAATTAGTTACGATCTTCGTTGTAATCAGCTGCAAATTCTCTAGCTTCGCCTATAGTAAGAAACTTATCAATAAGTTCATCTCCTTCATTCATTCTATCAGTAACAATTGCTAAAACACCGTTCCAAATAACTAAATTCATAATAAAAAGTTTTTTAAGTTAAGTAATATTGATGATACAAATATATCTATATTTTAAAGTAAATATACTATCTAGAAAAGCTTTAACATTTCTTTAACATTTAAACACCACTGACTATATAATAACATAGGATCACTCTCGTTGATTATCTTATCTAATCTATATATTACCACATAAAAAATCCCTGACGGCAGTGAGGACGTCAGGGAAGGTACTTAAGATAACTAGAGGATAATCTTATATGAACCAATTTAAGAAAGGAAACAAGGCTACTAGGCAACCTCCTTCAGGTACTGTGTTAGCAGCTATACTTGGTTTTTCTGGCGGTGCGAATTGAGCTTTTACTTTAGACATCTTCGCAGCTAAACCATCAATATCATCTTGAGTAAGCTCTGGTTTTGCTTTAGTATATGATGCATGCATTACTGCATCTTTCTTCTCACTATGATCTATACCAAAGATATGACCAACTTCATGAAGAACGACTGTTATTAAATGAACTTTATTTAATGAGTGCATATCTGCCCAAGTTTCATGTTCATCCATGTGCATCTGACCTCCAAAAGGAGCTACTGTATCTAGTGAGAATGCGTGAGCAAGAACTCCTTGAACTCCATCAAAAGCGAATGGACAATCAATTTCTCCTCCATGCATTTTATGGAATACATCTCCAAATGAGAATATGAAATCAGCTTTTTCGATATCTTCAGTATGTTCTAATAAAAGATAATGTCCCATCGGTGGAATAAGATCTAATGCTCTTTGCCATTCAGCCATAGCCACTTTGAAAGCTAGAATAACTTTCTCTTTGTCCATATCTGGAGTCATATTCACCAAATGCCATCTATAGATATTTCCTTCTTTTGGTAAAGGAATATCTCTATCGTTTATGACTTTGAAATCGTTAGGCAAGTTATCAGGTTTTTTAGCTTGACAGCTGTACTTTATTATAGGATCCATGTTTTTGAAATTAAAAAAGAGGCAAGTCCTGCCCTACCAAGACTCACCTCTAAAAGTGATGCAAAAGATTTTAATTGATCAACAACTTCAGAATATCAAACTTACGTACTGCTATGATCAATACAGATCCTAAAGCAGGAATTACGTTAGTCCAATCTAGGTTTAACACCTCATTCTGAGTATCTAAATCAATATCAATTCCAAATAATCCTTTAGCTGTTGTTGCTACAAAAGTAAATAGCGACAACCAGAATATTTTAGAACTAAAAAACGTTTTAACCTCGTCCATCGATAGATTTGAAGGTTTTGGATTTGCACTATCATAAAGTGCAAAAATCGCTTTAGTCACAATAAGTAATATTACTCCTGTAATTAAAGCACTTAAAATTGGTGGGAAGTTTCCTAACCCAACTAGAAATACCGTAAGCATGTACGATATTACTAAAGCTATACTATATATGATCTTGCTCATAATGTTTAGTTAAAATTAGTTAATAAATAATCAAATGTTGGTGTATTCTTTTTGTTAGAATCTACCATGTGCATGTTGTCGAATGGAGGAGTAGGGATCTCTTGATAATTGTATGCAAAGATTACTTTTATTGCTTCGTATTTATAGCAGTAATCAAACATCCATTTATAAAACCATTCGTCATCAAGTTGTATTGGAACCCCAGTTTCAGTGATATGAACATCAGTGTGAGGAGCGTATTTAGCATGGAAATCCATAAGTATATCTATTTGCTTTATCATTAAAGCTATAATAGCATCCTTATCAGTAAGAAATTTACCATGTTCTATAGGATATAAGTGACCAGTAATTACACTATAATTATCAATCAAATCCAAATTAAAGAATGAAGCTAAATCTCCATCTCGTCCTTGACCTACAGGAACTGCAGCAGAAGCCAATAATGGTTTTGGTCCATCAAATGCTTTCCAAGTATTTATAGCAGCTCGTTCAATAACTTTCCATTGCCATTTCTCATATCCCCAAGGTTCATTTCCTAGTTCTAATCTTTCGACTCGTTTTCCATGAGTAATCAACCAGGCTTCTATGTACTCAGAAACTTTAGCTGTGACTTCTCTTTCATTGCTTCCATATTGATCATAAGGAGTATCCTTAAATGGAAAAGGATGAAAGTCACCATTAAGATCTAATACTTCTTCTAAACTTACGCTAAGCTGTGAAAATATATTACTAGCTTTCTCTACTCTAAACGCATTCTCAGCCATTGTTGAATCCCATCCAATACCTACTGGCATTTTAAGATCTACTAATGGTACAAAGTCGTAGTCTTTAAATGGTATTCCATTTGGTTTGTCTTTACTCTTGTAGTAAAATTGTCTACCATAAATCGGTACATCCATATCAGATGTATAGTGATCTATTTGATTACCAAAAGTAACTCCAAGAGCTATTTTGTGATTAGTCACAGGAGGTTGTACGGTATCAGGTTGTTCTGGATTAGTTACAGTAGGCTGTTGAGCTTGTGTATTACCAGTTTGCTGCGTAGGAGTCTCACAAGAGAACATAAGCAGCATCATTAGAAATAAATAAAAAATCCTCATAATGTTGTTATTTAGTTAATAAAAATTATTTTTTACAGAATATATATAGTAGTGAATCTTCTAAAGCTTCAGGTTGATGTGGTGTGCCTACGTGACATGAATAAATAGGACGCTCAGGAGTTATCATAACTCCGCTAACCCCATCTTTCATTAGTCCTGAAATTAAAGTCCAAGCCTCAAAAAAATCATGGTCATGCCTTGGTACTATAGATCCTTTTTTAAGTTTGCATTTAAGCATACTAAAACCAGGTATCTTAACTGGTATTTTCATTATGTGAACTCCTGGACTAAATTCTATCCACACAAATTCTTCTATAGCATTTAACTCCTCATACAATACTGTAGTACTAGGAGTCATAGCATTCATCATCGTATCCCAAAAATTCATATTTTATTTTTTTATCTCGTTCTTGATAGAATTAAGTTCATCCTTTAGTTCTTGTTTAAGTATTGGTATTTCACCTTTAATACTTCCCAAAGCATCTTTAATTTCTTGTTTCCAATCATTTAATGATTTGTCTAAAAACTTTTGATTATCTTGCAGGGCTACTAATACTTTTTCTAGTAATGATTCAGTAGATGAATTGTGTGCTTTTAAATCTTGTATTCTAGCGTTACGTTCTGCTGTCAAGTCTTTCTGAGCTTGAGTATTATCTCTGCGCATAAACCATAACCCTAACATTAGTAGTCCTATAGTACCTATTCCGTTTGCTATTTCTAGCCATTGAGTTAAATCTAATGTCATTAGAAAGTTCATAGTTTATTTGTTTATAATTCTGAGGTTAATCCAACAATTGTTTTCGCGTCTAATTTAGCTTTTACTGTTGTTGTGTTCATTGCCTATTTATTTATTTTGTAACGGTTTTTACAATCATTTCCTCTAAAGACTTTAATTTTCATTTTATTATTACTTTGAAAATTTAGTTTGCATTTGGTTCTAAAACAATTGAGAAAGCAACTCCCTTTGGTTGAGCTGTTCCAGATATTGAAGCAGTTCTCACATAGTAGCACTGACCCCAAGAAACTTGAATCTGACCTGAGCTGAAACTGTCTGACCTTCTTGTTCCATTTGAAGGGATAGTGTTAAGTGATTGAGATGTTGCACCGTTAATTGACTCAAGCCAAAAATTAAATGAAGTTGCGGCTGGTTGTAAGAAAGAATAAGTCACTTCTTTGATGTACCAGTCATCAAGCTCATCTGGAATCAATATGCAGTCATCAATGTGATCTGTATCTGCAAGAGGGACTGACGTTGTATAGCTGACTGGAGTCGCATTCAGTGACTGCTTCAGTATTGTCTTCCACTCTCCCTCTGATCTGATTTCAAAACCTTCATTTGTTGAGAATCTCATTGTTCCATTGTCGGTGTTTGTTCCATATCCAAATGTTATTGCTCCATCAACTTCCAGCTTTGAACTAGGAGACTGAATACCTATCCCAACATTTCCTCCAAGCCTGTTTGTTTCAATATCTCCTCCTTGGTCATTTATCAAAAGAAGAGAAGCTTGAAGATTTGTTCTTGCCTGTATTCCAATGTCACTGATACCAAGATTTATTGTGTTGGATAAACCATTTTGAATGTACCCTCCACTAGAAGCTCCAGCTGAACTTCCTCCTGCAATAATCAAAGGAACATTATTTATTGCAGAAGTACCAACTCCAATGAAACCACTTATTCCATCAATCTCCATTGCTTCAGAGTTGTCTCCAACATTGAACCTCAAGTCCAAGTCTCCCTGTGATCCATCTCCAGCTGCTGTTATAGATGCACCAACTCCAGCTCCCCCAAGATCTGACTGATAGAACTCTATTGAACCAACAACTTGATTGCTTGAAATTGTTTGATCTGTTCCTGTTAGTCTTATGACTGGAGATATATCTTCAATCTCTAGGTTTGCATCTGGAGTCTCTGTTCCTATTCCTACTTTGTCTTTTATATAAATTAGTCCTGCACCTGACAATCTTCCAACAACGCCGTTAGCATTATTTTTACCTTCCCAAATATTCCAAGAAGTGTTTGCGTCATTATCTACAACTATTCCCCTATGTGAGGAATCAAAAGTTCCTAGTGTATAAGATACTCGACCAGTACTTTGTCCATCTACATCTAATAACGTTTCAGCTGCTGTTTTTCCTATTGCTACATTGCCTGCAATTATAGCGTCAGCAGTTAAATCTATATTATCTGCATTTATATCATCAACGAATAAGTCGTCACTTACTGTAAGATTACTAAATATAAGAGCATCTAAAGATGCTCCATCAAAGCGCATTATTTCTGAATCTGCTCCTGCGTAAAAATGCATACTTAGCAAACCTGCATTTCCTCTACCAAAAGACTTTATGGATGCATTACTCCCTGCATTGGAATTGTCATCTGTATAAAATTCCAATCCTCCACAAAATTGACCGTTAACTAAAGTTTTATCATCATTATATAATCTAGCTATAGGTGCTGAATCTTCATATTCTACTGCATCAGACACTTCTTTCCAAGGTGTAGTTTTTATGTAACCTAGAGAAGATATATCTGTATCACTTAGTTTTATATCATCTACTTCTACTATTTGTACATCAGTAGTAGACTCATTGTACACAAGCAACTTTGTTGGATTTAACTGAATTTCTGGTGTATATATTCTAAGAGTAGTGTCTATACTTACGTATCCACCGTTAGGATTTATAGTAATATAAGTTTCTGACTCCGCACCTATCCCTAGACCAAAACTAGCGTTTTCATTGTCTATGCCAAAGTCTATAAATCCCATAGGAGTCTCTCCTACAAATTTCTGTAGCCTATCATTAGTTCCAAACCAAGTACTCCCATCAGTATGTCTTCTTGAAGTAAATCTTATTGATCTAGGATTTCCTGATGTGTTATCCATTCTAAATAAGTTTACTTCATCATCTTCAATAAAACCTAAATCTTCTGTGCCTATGTGTACTTTTGATAACGGCAATATTTCTCCAATACCAAGATTACCATTACTTAGCAATCTCATCCTCTCATTCAATGCTCCTGATGCGCTTGTAGAAAATAATAAATCTCCCGATCTATTCGATGTTCCGTTAATTAAAAAACTTGATATTTCAGCTAATGGTGTTTGGTCATTTGCTTGGTCATGTCCAAATATAATAGTTGAACCTGAACCTCCATCTCCTAACGTGTTTTCTAAATTTAGTACAGGTAGTGATTTTGTTACTGATAAATTTCCTAAATCATAACTTATATTATTATTTGCGTCTTTAGTCCATATATTTACATAATCCGTTAAATCGAATGTAGAGTTACTTAAAGTCAGTCCTATGGTATTTCCACTTTGAGTAAAATCTTGAATTTCATTGGTGCTGCTATTATCTCCACTAGCTGTAAAGTCTACTGACAAATCATAATCATTTCCTGTCTGAGTTAATGCTACTGAATTATCCGTAGATGTGATTGATTGTATTTCATTTGTAGTACTTCCATCAACTTCACTTTCTAGGTAACCGTTGTTATCGGCGAATGCGTCGACTTGAGCTTCTGTTAATTGCGTATCATTATCCGTAACTGTGAAATTAGGGTAAGTTCCTGTTGATCCAGTTATATTAACTACTTGATCTGGAAGATTATTAGTTATAGTTATTCTATCTGATGTTTGTGAAGTGCTAATACCTGTTCCTCCTTCTATGTCTAAAACGTCATTGTCATTATCAGCAACAGCAACTCCATTGTCATCCGCTCTAACCCTTTTAAATATATCTTGAATTTCATTGGTGCTGCTATTATCTCCATTAGCCGCAACTGATAAATCGTAATTGAATCCTGATTGTGTCAATGAAACTGAATTGTCATTGGATGTAAGTAGTTGAATTTCATTTAAAGTACTCGCATCAGGATCGTTAACATTAAGAGTTATTGTTGAACCATTGCTTATCGTTATGTTTCCTGGCGTATCATCTGTGGATATATCTTGAATTTCGTTAGTGATACTATTATCAGCACTAGATGGTACTGAGATGGTGCCTCCATTATCTGACAAAGTGATATCGTTACCACTTATGGATATTGTTTGCAATTCATTTGAAGTGCTTGAATCATTATCATCCACGTTTAAAGTTATAGTGGATCCATCTGATATCGATATGTTTCCTGATGTGTTATCAGTACTGATGTCTTGTATTTCATCGGTAGGATTACCTCCACCAGAAACTGTAACTGTACCACCACCATTTGATAATGTAATATCGTCTCCTGATTGCGATAAAGTTTGAAGTTCGTTTGTATCACTTATATCACCATCTTCAGCTTTAGTTTGATATGGAGTTAAGTCTTGTATTTCGTTAGTTGAATCAGTATCTCCATCAGCAGATGATAATTGATAACCGCTCAAATCTTGTATTTCATTAGTAGGATCATTATCATTATCTTCAATACTCACGGTTCCTCCACCGTCTGATAATGTAATGTCATTAGCTGTTCTAGATATGGTTTGAAGTTCATTTGTTGAGACTGAATCTGCATCACTAACATTTAGAATCAACTCATTTCCATCTGCTATTCTTATGTTTCCAGGAGTCCCATCAGTAAAGATGTTTTGGACTGGATCAGGATCATCTGTTGCTGTTATCTCCCAATTAGTTCCATTATATTGCCAAGTTCCTTTGTGAGCTTCTTCTTCTACATATCTTGTAGTACATGGATCAGATGGTGTTGGTGTTATAGCATCTAATTCAGCTTTAGTTGCTGTTGAACAATTCTCTTTGTCTACTTCAATTTGAGCAGATAGTTGAAATGTTATTAACGTAAAAAGTATGATTAAATATCTCATGATTTTGATTAAAAAATTAGCGCTAATGAAATTAATCAAAAGCGCCAATTTCATGTGTTTAAAACAGCGTTCTTGATTATGCTACAAACTGAGGTTTGCAAGCGTAAGCTTCCAATTCTTGGTCATTTACTATTACAACAGGTTTTCCTGCTAAAGTAACAACATAATTGTAAGCTCCATCTTCTGTTACTGTGATTTTAACAGCAGTTGGAAAGGCGACTTCTAAAGCAGCTAAAACAGGAGCAGTATTTCCAGCAGGAAATCCATTTTCATCACCAATAGCTATTGGAGCTGATCCATCTACTGAAGCACTTCCAGCATCTGTATCATAAGCAATTGAACCAGCAAAATTACAAGCTCTTCCAACTTCACATAACTTACTGAAGTTTATTTCAGAACCATCGACTGTAATGGATACTGGAACTACTTCTCCAATTATAGCAAGTTCTGCATCATCCTTCAATGAAATACCTTTCCAAGCATCTTCATAATAAGGATCATAACCACCGCCTTTAATTGCTAAAGCTAATGCTTTTCGTACGTTTCTAGGAGTACTACCTTCTGGAGCTACTTCTAAAACGACAGGATCACCATCCTTCTCGATAGTGAGTGCTGTGATATTAGCTAAAGAACCAAGTTCTGCAGTATATTTGCAGAAAGTAGCATCTCCGTTGCAACATCCAGCTTGAGACTTATGTATAGCAAGAACATTCTTGTCATAAGCCTCTTCATTGTAAAATCTTAAAACTGACATTTCTAAAAAATTTATATAGGTGATTTACCGTCTATTCCACGGTAATAATTTGCAATTTCTCTTTCTTGGTTAAAAGCTTCTTCATTAAGTTGGCGACCCCATTCAGCGAGTGGGCAGTGAGTTACTTCAATTCTTCCTTTTGCTTTTACGTTTATATGTTTTAGCATTTTAGTCTTCGCCTCCATTAAACAACCGCAACTCATGCAAGTGTTTCTTTTTTTATTAAACATTCCACAACTATTGGATTCGCATACTGTGAATCTTCTCTCTGCTTCCTCTTTATCTTCTAATTCTTCTACCATGAAGAATATTTCAGCACCTTTTACTAAAGCTCTATTGAATAATTTTACTGATTCTAACATCTCACTACAAATCTATAATATTATTAAATTTTAGTATATGAATTCTACTCTACTCAAGTACAGGTCTTGTACTCAGTGCTTGAAGTAAAATCGTCTACCTCTTCGTTTTTTAGGAGGAGCACAACTACTTTCTCCACAAGCTCCGACTACTTTTTCTACTAACTTAAAATCACATGCTTTACTTTGGTGTTGGTCTACCATCCAATCAAACATTACCTCTAGTTGATCAGCAGCATCCGCTTTTAGTTCTTTTTTAAAGTCTCCAAATTCTTTACTATTCACTGTAGCAACTCCAGTAGAATCATCTACTATTTTGGTAAGTCCTTTAGATCCTGCTTGATAAGTACTATATCTTATTGATTCATACATTATCTCTAGTGCCAACCAATACTTTAAATGATTATCCCAAAGTTGTTGGTAACAATCGCTCTTGAATTTTCTTGTTATTGACCACTGATCTATCTCTGAGGGATCATCTGGTTGAAGGTCGTTATCATTTACCAATGATATATATGTTATACCACTATAACAGATTAAATCACCCTCGTTGTAAGTCAGTGATGAATCGTATTCTTTAGCTTTTGATAACGGAGTAAGATCTGCTATTAGTGCTTTCATAAGAGCTAATCCTAAATAGCATCTATTAAATAGCTTATACTCTACTCTCTTAATATGAGTACACACATAAGCTGTAGGATAGTTATCCTGCATTGGTGAGAATTTCACCGCTTCATGTGCTGTTATAATACTATTCATTTTTATTCTTTTCTACTACTGAAGTTTCAGATCCTTTAAGAGTTACTGGTCTTCTAAAGTTACCATCTTCTCTCCAGGCTTTGTTAGTGAATTCATTTGGTGGATTAATTCCTAATGTTTCTCTAAAGAAAGTTTCATCCTCAATATTAGGAGTTATTGATCCAGCTCTTACAGCAGTTCCATAAGCATCTGCAGTTTCTTTTACGCTTTGTGAAGATACTTCAGCAGCTTTTGGTTTTGGTCCTATGCTTAAATCAAGATCGTCAAATTCAGTAACTTCTGCAAATATCATCATCGATCTCAATATGATACTCCATCCATAATCTATCTTACCTCTATATCGCTTAAGAACACTCTTTGATTTGATTCCTAATTCTGATTCATAAGCATCTGACTGGAACCCTTCACTTACTGCATTTCCTAATAATCTTTCTGACCATTGGTTGTTTTCAATAAGTCTTTGTCTAGCTCTATTGGCATTTGAGTTTAAGAACTTAGCATCAGTTACTGGTTTGAATTGGTATATAAATGCATTTTTAGAACCATAAGGTCTTGATGTTACCATTACAGTTTGAGGATCGTTTCCTTTGGCTGTAAAGTTCTTTTCTATTCTATCAACTACACCGCTAAATCCTTCTTCTGCAGCATCATCATTGTCCCATGATTCACCGACATCGTCATCCTCAAGTTCAATGAATACTTGTCCAGTAAATTGGTTAGCTGCCATCTTGACCAAGTAATCATCATCTTGGTATTCTCTATAGACAGATTGCCAAGCAGCAACCCAATCAGGACGACCGTAATACTTGAAATTACCATTCTTAACATGAACTATTGTTCTATATATTTCACCATCCTTTTCCTTCTTATAATTCGGATAAGTAGGAACTAATTTTGGTGGATTCTTTTCTAAATAATTGTGATCAAATGAAGATGAGATGGCTATAAACATAGGTTCTCCTTCATTCGTCGCCCAATAACAACAAGAACTTGTAGGATGATAGAATACTTTTGTACTCTTTACTTCTAAAGTTTCAGCGTGAACGATCTCAATAAAGTAATTTCCATTATCTTTTAGTGAATCGAACCAATGCTCTCCTAATTGAGTATATGTAAGGTTATTGGCTATTGTCAGATTACCTCTCAGATAATCTACCAATGATTTTTGTCTCTCTATTGATGGTTCTATCATATCATCGTCGAGATCAAAATCTGAGTCTTCTCTTGATACTACTCTTAGTTTATTCGCAAACACATAAGATTTAATACTCTCATGAATTGCTCCTTGAGTAGGGGATATGAATCGCGCAGAATCTAGAAATGCTAATAAACCATGAGCACTTCCTCTAGCAGTACCAGAATAAGGTATCAATGGCCATTTTCTAAATGTTTCTAAGATCTCTTTAGGATCTTTTATTTCTGCATTTATAGGGCTTATAATAGACGCAAAGTCAAAAGACATTCGAGTGCCTTTTGACTTATTTTGCCTATATGTTTTTGGATTAATATCCATAGTTCAATTATTCTTCTTCAATAGTTTGAACTTCAGTACTAGCAGTTACAGGTCTAGATTTAATGATTCTACTAAAATCACCATAAGTTTCCTTATTCTCTATGATCTGCTTCAAGACTTCTTGAGTAGCACCTTTATAGTGTATCTCTACAGAAGCTCTTTTAGGAGTTTCTCGAGTCTTATCAACTCCATCTTCTCCTTTAAGATTTAACATTACTCCATCAATACGAACTAGCAACTTAGGCATAGCAGCGTACTTAGGATGAATATAGTATTCTAATTGTCTTTCCATGATTATAATGCTTCTATGTCCGCAGACGTTAATGAAGTAGGTGGACTGAATGATAGCGCTTCAGAATCAAGAGATATTTCTACTCTATCTTCATTAGCACCTGTATCAGTCAACACATTTACTGTTGCCTTAAGAAGTTTCTTAGACTTCTTCCATGTCGTCGTCGTTGTATTAAGTTCTAGACCCTGAACTGTTACCAGATCAGTGTTGTGGAAGTGTATTCCTACCATACCACAACAGTCTTTAATTCCATTAGCAAATTCAATCAAAGTTTCAGTGATACCACCAAATTTGAAGAATGCTTGCTGAGCTACTGTATGCTTATTGTTCGTTCTAGCTCCTGTTTGGTTGTAGAACGCGGTGTCATCATCAGTATCGAATTCATATTCGAACCATAGCCCTACACCTGTCATCACAAAGTTTGTGATCTTGCCAGTAGCATCAAATACTACATCGGCGATATCAGAACTATCAGCAAGAAAGGTTTTGTAGATGCCGCCATCAGCGACTCTACAATCCCCAGCTCCTGATAGGTCGATTAATTTACAACCCATGATCTATATTTTAAGGTGTTAGCGTTAAGCTAGCGTTAACAATATACTTCTCATCGATAATACCCATTCCTAATCTGAATGTAGTATCCATATACATCTTACCTAAGTGAGGTGCATCAAGGTGTTGAGTAAGTCTCATTCCGAATCCTGCAAATTGATTTGCAGGAAGTGTATCGTAAGCGATACCAAAGTTACCAGGAGAAACTCCTAAAACTCTGTGAGTGATAGTACCAGTCATGTTATCAAAATCAGACCACTCATCCATACAAATAACCAAATGGCCTTTGTATCTTAGAGCACCTTCTACTCTTTGATCTCCTGAACAACCAACTTCTTGACAGAATCTACCATTATAGTAGTATTCAAACATCTTAGGAATTTGGTCCCAAGTATCTTGGAGTTCGACTTCATACTTAGCAAAAATTGCTGATGTTACCAACAATACTGTCTTAGCATAACGACCTTGGTTATTAGCTCTCTTAGAAGTCATCTTCATTACTGGATCCTGTGCATTTAGCACCTTATCAAATAAATCAGTAGCTCTTCCTTCATAACTAAGACCATCAGCAGAAATATCTGAAGATGCAATTTCTACATTGAAATTATCAAGACCATCATTCTTGAACCAATCAACCATAGTCATTACTCCACCAGTTGCTTCTTGCTGATCGCGGTAATCGTCCCACTCATCTTCATCGACGTTGTACCACTCATTGTCGTGAGCATCTTGAATTAGTGGATGTTGACCATACCATACTAAATCGTAGAACGAGTTACCAAGTCCTAGATAGATGTTATTAATCATCTCACCAAAAATAGCTCGACCTTCAGGAGTAGCGAATACATCTCTGATAGCATTACCAGTACCCATGATCTTTTCAAGACAATCTCCAAGGAATACATCAGGACATTGTTCTCCATTGTATTCTACTGCGTCGAGATCGACTTCGCTAGAATTCATAGATACTTTACCCTTAGGATTCCATACACAACCAGACTTTCTCTTAGAAAGTAAATGTCTTGGTACGGTTAAGCTAGCGAATCTTACTTTGTTATTCCTACCTGCATTCAAAAACGAAAATAACCCAAGAGAGTTACTTAAGATGTTCGACTTAAGGATAGCAATTTTTCTAAAGAAGTTCAAGTTAGCTTCAGTGTTTACTGATACGTAACGTGAAGTGATTTGGCCTGCATCATCAGTGCTAGATGAAAATACAGTTGATCCAAAGTCACCAGTTAAATTAAACGGCATAATACTTTAGGTTTTAAAAAAGACCAGGAACAACAGAATTTGTTGAACCAAAAAGTTCTTTAGAGTTAACAACCATATTATCTTCATCTTCTTCAAGAACTTCAGTCTTTACACCAGGTTGTGGTGTAGCAGGAGTTCCAGTAGTTGAAGACTTAGTCTTCATATCGTTGATCTCCTTAGATACTGCAGTCTTATTAGATTCAATAAGATTAGCGTTGTTTTGAATATTGGTAGTATTCGCTGATACTACATCTTCTACTTTTTTAACACTAGTAGCGAGTGTTGTATCCAAAGTTTCTTGAGTTACGAAAGTCTTATTCGCAGTCTCAAGAGCCGATATCCTTGAGTTCAACGTTTCTAAAGTTTCGCTATTCTCAATAGCTTCAGATAATGGTGTTGCGGATTCCATAGCATCAACAAACTCAGCTTCAGAAGCATCTTCCGATAACTCCTGTCCCATTGCTTTGTTCCATGCTTTGATTCCCTTTTGTAACCAACTCATCTGTTTAGAATTTAATTATGAAATATGCGAATCTAATCGCTTTAATGCATGATTGAGCGAACCAATACCATCTACCAAACCTCTACTCTTGGCTTCGATAGCAGGAAATACTTCTCCACTGAGAGTATTTTCTATAGTCGCTTTACTACCTTTAAGATTACGATTCTCTGTAACTTCAGCCATAAATTGCTGATCGATCTTAGTAAGGTATTTTATATATGGTTCAACATCTCCATTCTTAATTGCTCTCCATGGAGCGTTCTTATTAGGTGATGTTCCAGCGTATAGTTCAATATCGTTTTCTTTTGATGATTCTATATACCACTTCGGCATAACCATCATAGTACCTATTGAACCTATTGTTGTGGATCTTGATGCTGCTATAATTTCATCAGACTTCAAAGTTCCTTTAACTCCAGCAGAAGCCATGAATAAAGCATGTGTTACTACTGGTTTATTTCTATCAGATATTGTATTAAATAGTAAATCACCAGCAGTAGATTGTCCACCACCAGTATTGACGCTAACTACAATACCATCGATTCTAGAATCTCTATATAGAGTTCTCATTCTAGTATCCATACTCGCCATACCGTAGTTACACATAGCATCATTTACCATCATCATCCCACTCATGTTCACTACAGCCAAAGAGTTCTTAGGAACATTGTCCATATTATCGTACTGTCCTTGTAAAGTATATTCACCGCGCTTTTTTCCTCTTGTGTATATTAGAGTATTTTGTGTTTTACTCTTCTCTTCTTGGCACATATCATTCATAGCAGTATGATTTGATGATAGTCCTTGTAAGAATAATACCTTATTCATTTGAGTGATTCCCCAACTAGGTAGTATATGAAGTTCTTGACCAGCCAATAACCTAAATAAAGCTTGTTCTCTTCTTGAGAACTCAGTTATTACTTGAGGTTGTTTAGTCTTTTTAGATTTTTTAGAATCTTTCATAATTCAAATTTATTATTTATTAATATCATATTAAACAATATTGTAATAGCAGAGTACATCAATTGTACTCTGTCATCCGTGTAAAATGTGTTTAACTTGTCTCCAACTTAGATCGCATTTAGTTTGTATCTGACCAAATGTTAATCCTCTCTCCCTCCAAGTAAGTACTAATGGTTTAGCTATATCTCTATAACTCATATTCTTAAATACATTACTAGCTCCTTGTGGTACTTCTTCAATACCCATCTCCTTCATAAAAAGTCTCACTATTTCCTCTTTGTTTCGCATATTATCTTCTTTATATAGATTCCGTCATAAAAATGGTTCCTCATAGCCTCATCAATTCCACAGCAATACTCATACGTTGATAGTTTATACTTTACATGAAGATCATATAATCCATCAGTATCATCTGCATTGTACATCCTGATTGCCTCAGAATATTCGCTCTCTGGTAAGTTATCCCAATTCCACATTAGTTTAACTTAGCTGATATATCGTATCTAAACGATTTATATAAGTTAGTTAAGAATCTTCCTAACACTAATATAAGATCCTTCACTGCAGATCTATTCTTAAGTATCAACCATATTGAGAATTTTATAGTACCTCCTACTACAAAATACTTCATCACTATAGCAATAATTTCTATGATGTAAGACCAGTAATTTATCTGAAACTCGTTCTCATCAGTAGGATCTTTTATTGTGTGTATTTCTATTCTAGCACCATCTACTAATTTATGTTCTATACCTGCATAGAATGCATATTCTCCAATAGCATCTTGATTCAGTTGTTTAAGTTCTTCTTCAGTAAGCATCTTCATTGTTATATAGTTTTTAGTTCGTAACATTGTGCTGTGATAGTGACCTCTACTTTCTCACTACCTTGACCTATATGGAAATCTTCAGTCTCTAGATTAAACTCGCATTTATCATTTTCTAATGATATATTATCAAACCTTGACGTAGT
>Ga0209828_1000723_pt1 | contig 31372 bp, 28 predicted proteins | sample MaitaG_FD_187429 | JGI IMG/M metagenome (GOLD analysis project Ga0209828, IMG submission 187429) | Marine algal microbial communities from Maine, USA - Maine_Asex2 metaG (SPAdes) (version 2) | ecosystem: Host-associated > Algae > Red algae > Unclassified | place: Maine, USA | collected 2015-01-05
CCCACTCGAATACGGGTTGATATCACACGAGTCTCAGCCCCTGCTAACACCTCTGGCAAAGCATCCAGTGAAAAATCTGTTTGAGGGTGCGGCCCGGCACTCCCGTGATAGTCTTTAATAATGGGCTTTAGCAGCGACGTAAACAGATGGTAACTTTCCTCGTCACCTGCATAGACCCCCACTGAGCTATCCGCTTGCTCTACGCCTGAACGAATAGCTTGGTCAAATGTAAAACCAGAGGCAGTTTGTTGTTCCTTCAAAGCTTTCCAAACAGACCCGCTCAGGTGCTTTTTCAACAGCGACGTACAAGCGTCAGGAAATTCTGGCAGCGTCGAATAGTTTTTATCCTTCATCGAGCTATCTGACTACTAAGCTTTGTCGCCGTCATACTTTCAATCATCATTCTTCACCTTTATTTAAGTCCTTACTTTAAATAAGATAATAAACCATCAACCCTAGTAAGTGCATACTATCTTCTCACTTGAATCTGAAGCACACAGGCCACCGTATTTGCTACCATATACAGATTCATCTAAACACACTGAAAAAAGTCACTATCAAACCGAGGCAAATAACATGAGCAATGAAAACTACACCCCACCTAAAGTCTGGGTTTGGGACAAAGAGAACGGTGGAAAATGGGCTGGCCTAAACCGCCCTATTGCCGGAGCAACCCACGAAGAGATCCTCCCTACAGGCAATCAAGACCTGCAACTTTACTCACTAGGCACGCCTAACGGCATTAAAGTCACTGTGATGCTGGAAGAGTTATTAGCGCTTGGCAAAAAGGAAGCGGCCTATGACGTACACGTAATAAACATTGGTAAAGGTGATCAATTTGGTTCTGAGTTCACGAAACTCAACCCTAATTCTAAAATCCCAGTCCTACTGGACCGTTCAGGTGATGAGCCAGAGTCAATCTTTGAGTCTTGCGCGATTTTGCATTATCTTGCGAATAAGTTTGGTGCCTTTTGGCCTGAGAATCCTAAAGACCAAACACAATGTCTGTCGTGGTTGTTCTGGCAGGAAAGTGGTGCTTCATTTGTTGGTGGTGGCTTTGGGCATTTCTACAGCTACGCGCCCTACCCAATGGAATACCCAATTGACCGCTATGCCATGGAAACTAAACGTCAGCTAGATGTATTGGATCGCCATTTGGCTGAGCACGAGTATATGGTTGATAGCGGCTACTCAATTGCTGACATCGCAATTTGGTCTTGGTATGGACGTTTAGCAATGGGCGATACTTACGAGGGTGCATCTGAATTTTTAGAAACCGCTTCGTATAAGAATGTATTGCGGTGGGCTGAGACTATTGCTGCACGTGAAGCGGTAATAAAAGGCGTTGCTGCTTAAACTCAAGTTCTAAACACCCTTACGTCGGCTCTGTAGTATTTCATGCTCGGAGTCGAATTTCATTACTTGGGGCAAGGTTCAAGGCACGATGCCCTAGATAAGGCTAAGACCTTGGCGTATCTGGCTCTACCGGCTCAACATAAGGAAACCTTGCTAACCCTTTGGTCATCGTCGTACTGGTATCATTGCTACTTCGCACAAATTCTTTAGAAGCATCTCGATAAGGATGATAATCCCATGGCGACCGGTTGCCTTTAAGCAAAACCTTCTGAACAAAGTGTCTGCGTGCCTGACTTTTTATAACATCTTGCTTGATTGTCTCAGGATCCCAGCGCTTTAAAATATCATTTAACATATCGCTTTCAACATCAGCATAATCGGAATCGCCACATAAATTAATGAGCTCTTTAGGGTCATTATTCAAGTCAAACAACATCCCAGAATCGTCTTCGCAATAGACATACTTGAAACCGTTTTTACGCAACATCAGACACGGCGAGTAAATACCTTCTCCGGTAAATTCCATCATGACATCATCCTGCCATTCAGCGTCGTTGTTGTGTAATAGACCAACCATGGAATGCCCATCAATAGGCTCGATTATTTCTGGGGGGTTATTATCAGTAGCGAAGTCAAGAAAGGTAGGCAACAGATCAAGTAAAGAAACGCCCCGCTCTTCCATATGGCCTTTAACACCTGTTGGCGAAGCAATAATCATGGGGACGCGTACCGACCATTCATATGGGTTAAATTTATACCACATGCCCCGTTCACCCATCATGTCACCGTGGTCGGCAGTAAATACAATGATGGTGTTTTCTGACAGACCAGTTTCCTCCAGAGCTTTGATAAGCTTTCCAACCTGATCATCCACATAGCTGATCATTGCGTAGTAAGCATGTCGGGCTGTGCGGATCATATCATCACTGACATCATGTTCATCTTGGCGAATTAAGTGATAGTAGCGCTGGCTCCATGGGTCGCGATCTTCATAAGGAATAAAAGGTACCGACGGCAAATCGATCTCATCATCTTCGTATCGATCCCAATATTCTTGTGTAATGGTGAATGGGTTATGTGGGTGTGTAAACGAAGCCGTTAGAAAAAAAGGTTGATCATCCTGATCACGGGCATAGTCATACAGCTTTTTAACGGTTTTGAAAGCAACCTCGTCATCGTAATCCAATTGTAGAGAACGCTTACAGAGTCCGGCTTCAACGACTCCGCGCAAACTCATCACTGAGGGCGCGAAAGGAAAATCTGTTTGTGTCCAGTCAGGTGTCCAACCAAAATCTGAAGGATAGATATCAGTGGTTAAGCGTTCTTCATAGCCATGTAACTGGTCGGGGCCAACAAAATGCATCTTGCCACTCAGGCAGGTTTTGTAACCTAGGTCACGCAGGTAATGTGAGAAGGTGGGGACGGACGCAGGAAACTCAGAAGCATTGTCATAAGCACCGATACGAGATGATAACTGCCCTGACATCATCGAAAAACGGGATGGCGCACACACAGGATTATTGCAATAAGCATTCTTAAAAGTAGTACCACGATCGGCCAATTGTTGCAGATGGGGGGTTTTAACAACTTTATGCCCATACATAGGTAACGCAGGACCGGCCAGTTGATCAGCCTGTATGAACAATATATTGGGTTGCTTCATAACAATCTTCCTTTGATATTACAAACTGGTGGCCATCTTAGAATAATCACCTAACCGGGTCACTAAATAGTGATCCCGGCGGGTTTTGATCCATCTATCTTCGGTCTTATTTACTTGGAAACTTCTCTGCAAATTCTTCGATGCCCGGAACGCCAATTTCACGATAGTAGCGTAATGCACCGGGATGTAGTGGTACTGAGAATCCCTTAAGCACTGTATCCTTTGACATCTTTGCTAATGCAGGATGAACTTTAGCCAGAGACTCTAAGTTCGTCATAATGGCTTTTGTCATTTCATACACTAGATCATCAGGGAGTTTCGCGTCGATTGTCATCGCATTACCATTACCGTAAGTTTCCACTGCTTCGCCCTGACCCTTATAAGTTCCAGCAGGCAACGAGACACGGAAATAAGCGGGATTAGCTTTTTGCAACGCTGCCAGTTCTTCATCGGTAATGGCTAGCAAATTCATTTTCTGAGTTGCTGTAAGCTTTATGACTGGCCCGAGAGGAATACTACCGACCCAAAGCGCAACATCAACATTGCCATCAACCAGCCCATCCGTCATTGGCACCAATCTGATTTTGAACGGTTTAAAGTCTTTGCCTTCTTCAAACCCCATGGTCTTCATCAGTACTTCAGCATCAATCAGCGAGGTACCGCCGGGCTGGCCCATGCCCACATTTTTTCCTTTTAGATCCGCTAGGGAATTAATCTCAGTACCGTCCAATGAGATGACATGCAAATAGGTTGGTGCGATAGACATCCAGCTTACCATCCGGCCTGGTTCCACGCCTTCGAATGCGCCCTGGCCCTTATAGGCATCAACCGCTGATGAAGAGGTCGCCATGGCTACTTGCAAATCACCTTTACTCAGCAATCGTGCATTGTCTATATAACCTTTGGTACCTTCAGCCACCGCTTCAATGTCTTTCACATTACGGTTTAATACTTCCGCGATTCCCGCAGTCCACGTATAGGATGTACAACCCACCGGACAAGAACCAAACGATATATAAGTCTTGGCTTCTGCCACCATTGAGGTCATAGACAGTGCCGCAGCAAAGCCTAATGTTGTAAGATATTTCATATTAACTCTCCTTTTTGTACGTAACAGTTGTTATTTTTCAGGGTCAATAACGGCTTCGGTTATCCAACTTAACCCTTCGAAATACTAGTATCGATATCAAACTTGCGACCGTTTAATATCCATTGAAAAAATACAATTAACCCAGACAACACTAGGCCTAGAGCAAACCAATACAGGTTTCCTAAGAGCATCAACAATGAAGCCCCTCCAAGAATGATGCGTTGATACCAAGCAAGTGGTGCTAGCAAGTACCCCTGCACCATTGCCGCCAGTGCAATACCTGCCGTAATCGCTGAAATAATCGCAGCACCAACGACAAACACAGTGCCTTCACCTAGCAACGCGGGGCGAATAACAATGGCATAAGGAACAACGAAAGCCGCAATTCCAAAAAACGAGGCAGTCACAGCGATACGAAGCGGGTTGGCTTTTGCGATACTGGCGGCAGCGTAGGCGGCTAATGCAACTGGCGGGGTAATTGACGACAGCATCGCGCTGTAAAAAACAAAAAGATGTGCGCCGATTAACGAAACACCCATATCTACCAGTGCTGGCGCAACCAATGTTGCAACCAGAATATAGGCCGCCGCGGTGGGTAAGCCCATACCCAGAATCAAGCTTGCCAACATCGTCAATAATAGAGCGGCGTATAAATTGCCACCGGATAACGTAATAATTAATGAGCTAAACTTTAAGCCAACGCCCGTTAGCGTAATGATGCCAATCACAATGCCAGCCGAAGCGCAGGCGACCGCAACAGGGATGATCGCTTCTCCAGCGGCAATACAAACCTTGACCAACTGAGAGGGTGTAATCCAAGAACTACGTCTGAGGAAGCAACTGATAAGCGCAACAACGATTGCCCAGAATGAGGCATACATGATCGAATATCCCTGATACAGCATAATGACTAAGGCAGGGATACCTAGGAGCAAGTGCCCCGATTTTATGAACGTTTTAGAAACACTGGGAACATCTTCTTCTGGTAGCGCCAAAATACCATTTTTCACTGCTTCCAAATGAACAACGGCAAACAGTACAACGTAGTAGATAAGTGATGGTATGAGTGCAGCTAGGGCAATATCTAAATAGGGAATGCCGGTTATTTCAGACATAATAAAAGCCGCAGCACCCATGACAGGAGGCATCAACTGGCCACCCGTAGAAGCAACAGCCTCCACTGCACCTGCTACGCGAGGACGGTAACCATTTCGTATCATCAGCGGTATGCTGATCGTGCCCGTTGTTAAAACATTAGCTACCGCAGTTCCTGAAATTGTTCCCATCAAACTAGAACCAACAACTGACGCTTTAGCTGGCCCACCTCTGGTTCGTCCTGTTGCTCCGGTCGCAATATCCATGAGTGCACCAGATGCGCCTGACTTTTCAAGCACTGCACCAAAAATAACAATAAGTATTACGAACGTAGAACTCACCATTAGTGGTGTCCCAAAAATTCCACCACCACCCAGATAGAGTTGAGCAAGAACCCTATCCTGCGAATAGCCGCGATGTGAAATCAGGTCTGGCAACCATGGGCCAACAAAGGCATAAACAATAAAGGCAGTTACCAGAATAACCATTGGCAGTCCTATTGCCCGCCGAGTTGCTTCAAGCAAAGTAATAACGGCAACAATCCCCATCCAGAATTCGGCTTCAGTTAGCTCACCCCAACGCCCCGCGACTTCGTCATAAAAAACAACATGATAAAAGAACATCGAAAAAGCGATGACCGCCAAGGCGAGATCGAAAACATATCTACGTAATGATGAGGATGTTGATGTGACGACGGACAAGGTAAAAACAAGCGCTAATACTAATGACAGGTGCACGCCCTGTTGCAATACGTCAGGTAAAACACCAAAAAATGCAGTGTAAATACTGAACACACACAACGCTAAAGCCAGCACCACCCTGATTCTCGACACATTGGAAATCAGGGTTGCCTTCATGTTCCATAACCCTTTTCAGCACCCTCGCTTACTTTTGATAACGAGGTAATATCCAGAGCAGGTGAAAATAGGAACGAGTTCAGAGCCAATAAACCAGCCGCCTGAATAGGAGCTACGTGACCTGTGATTAATTGAGGGGCTCGTCTAAGTTGATTAGCAGAGAGCTCGGCCCAAGTATCTTTACAGCCAGCAACATAAGCCGGAGATTCTGGAAGCTTTCCTGCTAAGACAATTGTTCCTGGATCTACAATAAGCGATATGTTTCTGAGTATGTTACCTAGCTGTTTTCCAGCATGGTAAAGCACCCTGCCTTCCGGTGATTCATCACTTGGATTTTCAGCAATCAACTCATTCAGCGCATTAGCATAAGTATCATTGTTTTTAGGGTTATAAGTTTTTGAGTTTGTTCTTCCCAACTTAGCTAGAACCGACCAGCCTGAGGAATGTGTATTAAGGCAGTCAGAAGCACCGCACGAGCAGGTTAATTCACTATTGCTAACTGGCAAGTGTCCAATTTGACCCGCTGAAAAGTTAGCGCCTCGTACTAGATCACCTTGATGTGTGTAACTTGCACCACAAGCAACACTGGTATGAACTAAAAACACTCCCGCAGAATTGTCTAAATTATTGGTTGTCTGCTCTGCCAAGTTGATCGCATCAGCAATATTTTCAGCAATCAAAGGTAAGCCGGTACGTTGGGTAATTTCACGACCAAGTTCTACTGCTTCCCAACCTAAATAAGGTGCTTTTATAACTGTGCCCGTCGAAGACTCCACAAATGCGGCAATGGATACGCCAATGCCCAACACTCGATCTTTTTGTATTTTTGCATCATCAATTAATGAGGTGATGCTTTCAGAGATACTCCGTAAGCAGCTTTCTGGTGTTTCCGTGTAACTCAGAAGCAATTTTTGCTTAATGACAGTGTTGCCACTCGCATCAATAACTGCTATTTCATGGCCAAATGCAGAGATGACAAGGGCTACTACGTAAGCCCCATTCGCTTGAATACTCAGTTCGGTTTGTTTGCGCCCCGGATTGCCATCGCGGTTACGCTTCCCCATCTCTTTGATTACCCCAACATCGATCAGCTCCCGAATGATGCGGGTAATAGCCATCGTGGATAATCCAGACTGCCCTGCTAGCTGAGTGCGCGAGTGACCGGTGCCCGAAAAAATAGCACGTAGTATCAGGCTGCGGTGAACCCGGCGTAGATCACTAGGTGATCCAATTTTCATTTTTGAATTAATAACCATCTGTTAGTTATTATTATATAAGCGATCGTTAATGTCAAATTTACAGATTATTTCGAAAGAATATGAAGGTTTGAGGAAACCAAGACCTGAGGAGTATGAACTCTAACTGCAACTATGCTTTTGCTTCAAACTTGGGATACTTGAAGTACGAAGATGGTGAAATCACCTACTAATCACCGATCGGCTTAGGCTCCATATCTTCATACAAAGGAACCAATGAAGTACGGATACGACGGAGGTTTTCTTTAACTTAACTGAGCAGCGCACGAAAAACGCGGACTTACTCATTTCATTTAAAGAATTTCCCCATACCGACTTCTCAGAAGTGGCCTACCAGCTTTGCGAATTAGCTAATCAGGCTCAGCGCCGAACGATTAAACCTCACCTCGCCGTGTTTGACTGCCGGATGATTGAAGTCTTGCCCACAAGTCGTGAACCCATGCGTAGCTTCGTCGACAAGCTAAAGCAGCTGGAGGGACACAGCGGTATTTTATCGATATCAGTGATTCATGGTTTCATGGCGGGTGATGTGCCGGATATGGGGTCAAAAATTCTCGTCATTAGTGATAATAAACCGCTTGAAGGAGAACAACTCGCACAAGCACTGGGGATGGAATTATTTGCGTTGCGAGGGTCAACTCGCCCAGACTTTGTCGATGTGAGTACGGCTCTGCTTCAAGCGGAACAGGCGGTTACCGCTGGAAAATCCCCAGTGGTCATTGCTGATGTTTGGGATAACCCCGGCGGCGGTGTTCCTGGTGATAGCACTATCTTACTGCGTGAAGCACTCAACCGGGGCTACAAAACTTAGCACTAGCCACTATCTGGGACCCCATTGCGGTACGAACCTGTTTTTCTGCGGGCCTAAACGCTCGACTGCGCTTACGCTTTGGGGGAAAGATGTCAGACCAAGCGGGTCATCCGGTCGCTTTTGTGCTGGGCAAACCCAACCTTGTCGCCCAACCGCCTAGCGAAGAGCATCTGCCCCTGCAATGCACCTCCGGTAAAAAACCGAAACGAGGTGATGTCTTACTACTTATTCCAAAACATGTGTGCCCTACTGTAAACCTCGCGGAGCAAGCATTACTGGTTAAGTCTGATGCTTCGGCAGAGGTCATTGATATAACAGCCCGTGCTCATGATTTATTTGTGCAAGCGATTGACCAATAGGTATCTGAATAAAGCACTCAGCCAAACCATAAATTACTCAGCGATTTGCTAAATTACGAGAGCAGACTTGATGTCATTGCTAGATTATCAGTGTTCGCCTTCTGACAAATGCAACGCAACGTTGGAATTACACAACCTCCAAAGTCACCTGAAGCGCAATATCCAATTTGTTAACAATCTCATCAATGTGATCATCCATAATTATAAACGGCGGCGCTAACAAAACGTGGTCGCCATTTTTACCATCGATCGTTCCACCCATGGGATAGCAAATCAAACCTGCTTCAAACGCTGCCTTCTTGAAGCGCTTATTTAAACCTAAACTTGGCGAGAATGCTGCTTTACTCTCGCGATCACTGACAATCTCCAGCCCTAAAAACAAACCTCTACCGCGAATATCACCAATATATGGATCCTCACCAAATTGCTCTACTAAACGCTGCTTTAGCTTAGCGCCCTGCACATTGACCTGATCTAGCAATCCACGATTCACAATCGCATTCACCACCGCGTTTCCAGCGGCACAAGCAACGGGATGGCCCACATAAGTATGCCCGTGCTGAAAGAAGCCCGAGCCGCTCTCTATCGCCTGATAAATTTTATCGGTACACAAGGTCGCGCCAATCGGCTGATAACCTGCTCCCAAGCCTTTAGCAATGGTAAGAATATCTGGCTCAATGCCTTCTTGCTCATACGCATAAAGACTTCCAGTACGTCCCATTCCACACATCACTTCATCTAAGATCAGCAACACACCATAGGTGTCACAAATTTCACGGATGCGTTTAAAGTAGCCGTCGACAGCTGGTACAGCACCCATCGTTGCACCCACGACAGGCTCAGCAACAAAGGCCATGACCTTATCTTCACCACGACGTTTTATCTCTGATTCAAGTTCGTTAGCGACGCGTTGGCCATAGTCAAACTCTGACTCACCGTCTGCTTTGCCTCGATAGGCGTAACATGGTGCGATATGTGAAGTATCGAGCATTAGCGGTGTGAATGGTTCGCGTCGCCAGAGATTCCCACCAACTGCCAAAGCTGCCAACGTATTACCGTGATAAGACTGCAGACGGCTAATGACATGTTGTCGCTGAGGCTGGCCAATCTCGACAAAGTACTGCCGCGCTAGCTTGAGCGCTGCCTCTACCGCTTCAGAACCGCCGGAAACGAAATATACACGATCTAATGAACCCGGTGCTTGCTTGATCAATAGCCCTGCGAGATCTTCAGCTGCTTGGCTGGTGAAAAATCCAGTATGTGCAAACTCGATATTAGCCAGTTGCGACTGCATCGCTTGAATGATTTCAGGGTCGCCGTGACCTAAGCAGGAAACGGCCGCACCGCCTGAAGCATCGAGATATTGCTTGCCTGTGCTATCGGTGATGTAAACGCCACTACCTGATGCGGCAATCGGTGGGTTTGCTTGACAGTGTCGTGGGAAAACCTTGCTCATATCTAACCTCTTAAGAATCTGGGCTTATTCTTTTAATAGCAAATTTTGCATAACCCACCTCAAGCCTGTGCAGGTATATCCTTTAAATCGGTTTTAACATCGGCATTCTGCGCACGATGCCTTAGCAAATGATCCATCAACGTCAACGCCAGCATTGCCTCACAAATTGGCGTCGCCCGTATGCCAACACAAGGGTCATGTCGCCCTTTGGTAATCACCTCTTTCGGCTCACCGTCCATGCCAATCGTTTTACCCGGCAAACGCATGCTAGACGTCGGCTTAAACGCAGTATGCACAATCACATCCTGACCAGAAGAAATACCACCCAGTACACCTCCTGCGTGATTGCTCAAAAACCCATCAATCGTAATTTCATCCCGATGCTCCGTACCCTTTTGCGTCACACAGTCAAAACCGGCACCAATTTCAACACCTTTGGCCGCATTAATGCTCATCATCGCCAACGCTAAATCAGCATCCAACCGATCAAACACCGGCTCGCCTAATCCCACTGGCACACCAGTCGCAATCGCTGAAATCTTTGCCCCGATAGAATTACCTTCTTTACGCAGCGCATCCATATACGCTTCCATCTCCGGCACTTTGTTAGCGTCGGGGCAAAAGAATGGGTTGCGCTCAATCTCATCCCAATCAAACTTTTCCGCTTTGATCGGGCCAAGTTGTGAGAGATAACCGCGCACTTTCACACCACAACGTTCTAGCAAATATTTCTTAGCAATACTGCCTGCTGCAACGCGTACCGCAGTTTCTCTAGCAGACGAACGCCCACCACCACGGTAGTCACGAAAACCATATTTCTTATAATAAGTGTAGTCTGCATGTCCTGGACGGAAACGATCCAGAATATTCGAATAATCCTTAGAGCGCTGATCCACATTCTGAATCACCAGTGCAATCGGTGCGCCAGTGGTCTTACCCTCAAATACACCCGATAAAATTTGCACTGCGTCAGGCTCACGACGCTGAGTTGTGTGGCGGCTCGTGCCGGGGCGTCGTCTATCCAAATCGCCTTGAATATCTTCTTCTACCAGTGCCATGCCTGGAGGACAGCCATCGACAATGCAACCAATTGCTAAGCCATGGCTTTCGCCAAAGGACGTTACTGTGAATATTTTTCCGAATGTGTTTCCAGACATACCTGACTCTAAAATTTAACTTTTGAAATGAATTATGAGCGACTAATGAGCTGCGCTTTACCATCGACCGTGCCAAGCACTAACTCGCCCTTGCGAACTTGCATCATGACATCGTTAACCAAGCCACCGCGCCAGTCATCCGACAATGTGGCTCTATCTTCTTGCAGCATCGAAACCACTTGCTTCTTGCTGGCAATCGCAGAGGCTGTTATGCCCTGTTTCTCTGCTTCTAGTCGAATCACTAGCATCAAGACCTCGGCCAGCGAATCAATTTCAGGACTTGGCTTTTGATGGCGTTTCATCACTGGCCATTCATCTTTAGGCACGTTGCGACCTGCTTCCATGCACGCCAACCACAGTGAGCCATAGCGTTTCGCTTGATCGGCATTGACACCGCGTATTTCAGCGATACTCTTCACATCGGCGGGCTGTATCTTTGCCAAATCAATGAGAACTTCATCCCCAATAATCCAACGTCTCGGCCGATTACGATCTGAAGCTTCTTGCTCACGCCAAGCGGCAAGCTCCCTCAAAACAGACAGTTGCTGAGATTTAAGGTTTTGCAAGCCTTTTACTTTTTGCCAGCGCATGTGCGCATTTAGCTGGTAAGTTTCAGGATCCGTTAAGCGCTTAAAATCTCGATTGGGCCAGTTCAGGCGACCGCCCTTATCAAGTTTTGCTGTAATGATCGGGTATAGTTGCTGCAAATAACGCACGTCGTCAATCGCATAGTCCAACTGTGCCTGACTGAGCGGCCTTCTCGACCAGTCAGTCCGTGACTCCGCTTTTGACAAACTGACACCTAGAAGGTTTTCAACGAGTCCCGCATAACCAATTTGTTCACCAATACCTAAGATGGAAGCTGCTGGCTGCGTATCAAATATCGGTGCGGGTACTTGGCCACTACCAAAATATAAAATTTCTAGGTCTTGCTGTGCGGCGTGAAAGACTTTTACAACATTAGGATCATTGAACACCGCATAAAGTGAAGATAAATCCTCTAATGCAATGGGGTCAATACACGCTAAATGCTCACCGGCTGCAATCTGAATTAAGCACAGCTGAGGATAGTAGGTTTTCTCTCGAATAAACTCAGTATCAATAACAATCCATTCGGAGGATCGAATGTTGCTAACGAATGCAGTCAATTCGTCTGGACTGTCTATAAATTGATACACCAAGGCCTCACTTAAGCTAGTAAATTGGCAGATTTGCCGTCTGACAGAATCTTATCACATGGACCTGGTTTAGACTCTAATTACCCATGGCATGCGCAGCAAAATCTGCAAATAATTACTATGCTTAAGGATTAATGGAATAAAAAATAAAAGGTTGGGAGACGTGAAAAAAGCGTTTATAAGCTACAGGCGGCAAGATACCGAGGGATATGCCCATTCTTTACATGACAGATTAAGGATAAATTTTAATAGCCAGCAAATTTTCATGGATGTTGACGACATCAAGCCCGGCGATGATTTTGTTGAAATATTGAAAAATAACCTTAAAGACTGTGCTGTTCTCATTGTTCTAATCGGTGATCGGTGGGTCGACATCAAAAATAGTAGAGGCGAACGACGCTTAGATAATCCTGATGACTTTGTCAGAATTGAGGTAGCAACGGCTTTAGGGCGTGGCATTCCAGTGATTCCAGTGCTCGTCAAAGGCGCTTCTATGCCCACTAAAGATGAGTTACCAGAGAATCTCAAAGACTTATCTCAACGACAGGCAATCCTACTAACAGGCGCTAGCTATGACCACGGGATTGAGCAGCTAGTCTCTTCCATTGAGCGTTATTTTGGTAGTCAGCGGCGTAGCGTCGTTCCACCATCTACTCCATGGTACAAAAACCTATTTTTTAAAACTATCTGGGTATTATTAGTTGTTTTTATTGCGTTAGTTTTTCTTGGTGCAATTATCGAAGAATATGAAAAAGTAACTAATGGCACTCCGGCACCTACACTCCGACCTGCTGAACAGCCAACAGCTCAAACGGCTTCAGAGAAAATTAGAAAAGCCGAAGCTTATCCTCCAACATCTATACTCACGGATGACAGTAAAACATTTCAGCTAGCTAAAGTAATAGATCCACCAAGTAACATCAGAGCTAAACCAAATGGTAAAGTTATTTGCCAAGCAACTTCATCATCAATAGTCACTGTGAAACGCACAGCAAAAATAGCGAGTAACAGTGGTAAATGGTACGAAACAAATTTTTGCGGTAAAGATAAGCTTTTGGGATATATTCATGAAAGTCAGATAAGACTTCGAAAATAACCTGCGCTTCATGTTGTCACAATACAATATCAACCCTATGATAGTTGCTCAATTTAGTGATTATTTGACGAGGAAACACCATGAAATCTGCTCAACATTATTTAGACACTGCCAATAAAACTGTACCAACGCTAGACGCTAAGGGTGCCATCGCCCTGCACGGTTCAAATGCGGTATTTGTTGACGTGCGTGACTCAGCGCAGGTTGCTGAAACCGGAACAATTGCTGGCGCACAACGCATTCCACGCGGCTTTATTGAGTTTGCAGCGGATGAAGCAACACCTTTTCATAACCCTGCAATGCAAAAAGATGCAGACATTTACTTAATCTGTGCAGCAGGTGGACAAGCAGCACTCAGCGGCAAGACCTTACAAGACATGGGTTATAAATCGGTAACGAATATTGGTGGAATCGGCGACTGGAAAGACGCTGGTGGACCAATGGAGTCTTGATTGCTCGATTAACTAGTTAGATTACAGTCGATTTAGATACGTTACGCCGCCAAGCTTCTCCATATGTTCGAGAATCCAGGCGTGACGTTTTTGCAGAGTCGCACTAGGCTCCAGTGCGTTAGACTTGGCAGGCGTTGGCAACACAGATGCTAGCATTGCACATTCTTCTTTTGTTAAGTCTTTAGGTACCTTTCCGTATATCTTCTCACTAGCCGCTTTAACGCCAAAAGTGACCGGCGCAAACTGTGCCACATTTAAATACACTTCTAATATCCGCTCTTTAGACCACACTAGCTCAAGCGACAAACTAAGAAAAACCTCAACGCCCTTGCGGATATAGCTGCGACCATTCCACAAAAAAAGGTTCTTAGCGACTTGCTGCGTAATCGTGCTGGCACCTCGCATCGACGAATTATTATCCCGATTCATTATAGCGTTACGCAACTCAATCAGGTCTACTCCCCAATGGGTTGGAAAGCGCTGATCTTCAGCAGTAATGACCGCCAACACTAGATCGGACGGGATTTCATTCCAGTCTATCCATTCATAGTTCGCTGGGCTGTAAACATTTGGTTCGGCCTTGTGTAATGCATTTTGATGATGAATAAATGCAGAACTCGGTATAGGCACCCAGCGAAATACAAATAAAATTAATAAGTAAATCAGAATGATGCCGCCCAAGGTCCATAGTAATAGCCTTGCCCCCCGCATCATTCTTTTTGTTATTAGTTTCATGCCGCTATAATGCAGTAATTCGGCCCATTCGAGCAACTTTTTTAAGCATGAAGATTAAAATACACAGTGAAATCAATCAAATTCCAGCCAAACAGTGGAATTTATTGGTCGCAGACAACAACCCTTTCATGCGCCATGAGTTTCTCACCGCTTTAGAAAACCATGGTTCTGTAGGGCCAGAATTTGGCTGGATACCCTGCCACATCGGTATTTACGAAAACGATGACCTCGTCGCAGCGATGCCGCTTTATCAAAAGCACAACTCTTACGGGGAGTTCGTTTTTGACCATGCTTGGGCTGACGCATACAAACGCAGTGGCATGAAGTATTTTCCAAAACTGGTGTCTTCTATCCCTTACACACCAGCATCTGGGCAACGCTTATTAAGTAATTCCGAAACGCCAGAAGAGCATTATAAAATACTCATGCAGACAGTCGCCCAGCTTGCGACAGACAACGATTTTAGTAGCTTTCACTGCCTGTTTGCCCCCACCAAACAGGTTGATTGGTTGGCTACCTTAAACCTCAATGGTACGAATGTACTGCTGCGCCATGACTGTCAGTTTCACTGGAATAATCAGGGCTATGATACCTTTGAAGACTTCCTGATGAAGCTAACTGCGAAGAAACGCAAGAACGTCAGACAAGAGCGCAAGCGCATGCAGCAGTCAGGCGTTAAGCTGCGATTATTAGATGGTCACACCGCCACCGAGCAAGACTGGAAAGACCTTGCGTATTTCTACAAAACTACCTTTGAAGAGAAATGGAGCACGCCCACTATGAACGCTGGCTTTTTTCAGGAGGTCGGAGAGAAACTCCCTGATCAGGTATTTTTAGTACTGGCCGATCTACCCTCTGGTGAATGTATCGCTGGCTCCTTAATGTTTAGAAGCGACACCCACCTATATGGCAGACACTGGGGCTGCACACACCAGGTCGACAAGCTGCATTTTGAAGCCTGCTACTATCAGGGAATAGAGTATTGCATTCGTGAAGGCTTGCAGGTGTTTGAGCCGGGCGCTCAGGGCGAGCATAAAATAGCGCGTGGCTTTATCCCTACCCAGACCCGTTCAGCACACTGGCTAAATAACTCCCCGTACCAAGATTCTATCGCGCAATACGTGGAGCATGAACGCAAAGGGGTGACTGAATATTACGAACAACTCAGCTCGCCTTATCAGGAGGATAAATCATGAAGCCCTATTCTGGCGCATGCGATCAAAACTGCGAACCCATTCTTGCTGTGCTAAAAGAACTGATAGTGCCTGATGACAAGAAAACACTACTTGAAGTCGGCACAGGCACCGGACAACATGCCGTTTATTTTGGAAAAGCACTCCCTCACGTCTATTGGCAATGTAGCGATCAACAGCAATACCATGCAGGTATTCAGATGTGGATCGATGAAGCACAACTACCTAATGTGCGTGAGCCGTTGAGTCTCAACGTCAGCGCCGATGCATGGCCAGACACTCAATACGATCTACTCTACTCCGCTAATGTGATGCACATCATGCACTGGCCAAACGTCGTTGATTTGTTTGCTACAGGTTCGAAATGCATAAAACCCGGCGGTTTAATGATCTGCTACGGGCCTTTCAATTACGACGGGAAATATACTAGCGAAAGTAATGCACAGTTTGATCAAAGCTTACGGATGCGTGACCCGGGAAGTGGCATTCGTAACATTGAAGATCTACAGAAACTAGCCGATAAAGCGGGTCTAGTCTTCATTCGCGACTATGGAATGCCAGCGAATAATCGTATTTTGGTTTGGCAGAAATAACAAAGCCACCGCGCGAACTGCTGATGGCTTTGATACAAAATGTTACCTTCAAGACTTACTTATCTTATTAAGATGTCTATTTTTTATTCACCCCAACAAAGTCAGACGGTCAATTAACCCGCGATATCTTGACCCGTCTTTTCCCAGTCGGCCAGAAATGCTGCTAAGCCTTTATCCGTCAATGGATGCTTCACCAATGCTTTCAAGGTTGATGGTGGAATCGTGGAGACATCCGCACCAATCAACGCTGCGATTTTCACATGTGTTACTGAACGGATTGACGCCACTAAAATCTCTGTTTTGAAGTCGTAGTTGTCATAAATCGTACGAATTTCCTGAATCAAATCCATACCATCGGTACCCATATCATCCACGCGTCCTACAAACGGTGAAATGTAAGTAGCACCCGCTTTAGCGGCTAGTAGAGCCTGATTCGCTGAGAAACAAAGCGTTACATTGGTTTTGTGACCGGCATCCGTCAATGACTTACACGCTTTCAAACCGTCTAGAGTCAAAGGTAATTTGATACAGATGTTATCCGCGATGTCCGCTAACACAGCTGCTTCTTTCATTATCTGATCATATTCCGTTGCCGCAACCTCCGCCGAAACAGGCCCGTCTACAATGCCACAGATTTCTTTAGTCACCTCAATAATATCGCGACCAGACTTTAGAATCAGTGAAGGATTAGTTGTCACTCCATCAACTAAACCTAGCGCATTTAACTCTCGAATGTCATCGACGTCAGCTGTATCAACAAAAAACTTCATATCAGAACCTTATAATTTACATCATTTAAAATTTTTGACCTTTAAGGCCATAGCTTTGCGCATCATTTTCATGAAGCATCGCACGCTTCTACCATAGATAATAGCAAACGCTTACGATTTGGTAATCTCAATTAATAAAAATTTAGTGCAAAATATTGATCTCGTCTGTTCAATTAATAACCAGGCGATTCATAGATATCAGCTAAAATTACAGGGGTTTTAACTTATGAAACGTGTCACGCCAATTCTCTTAACTGCATTCTCAGTGTTTGCATTATCATTTTCTGTCTCATCTGTTGCAGACAATATCGACAGTGATGGTTTTATTACCTTTGGTGCCGTAACCACTGAAGCAACTCCAGCCGCAGCAACTGAAGCGACAGTCGAAGTAGCAGAGCAAACACCAGCTGCGAGCACTACTGAGTCATCTGAACCAGCACCGGCAGTCGTGGCAAAGAAGCCAAAAGCAAAAAAGAAAGTTGTTAAAAAATCTCGCAAGAGAGCTACGCAAAGAGCGAATCGTGCCAAGCGCGCAGCTCGCCAAAAACGTCTTGCCAGAGCCAAAGCGAAACGTAATAAAAACATCAGACGGGCTTCAAGCTACAGAGTCCGCAGAGGCGATACTCTATATCGCATCTCAGTTAAGTCTGGCGTCAAGCTAAACCGCCTAGTTCGTCTCAATAAGCTCGGTGGTAGCAAGAAAAATCACATTCAAGTGGGGCAGAGAATTCGTCTTCGTTAGTAGGCACTCGAACCAAATAGGGTGGTATGTCGTCTTTCAGTGACTGCCACCTCATCCAAAAATTACCTTCTGAGCGCATCCTAAGCTAGTCATTTTATTCACTTAACTCTAGTGGGATAAATATTATAATAAAAAACGAGGTACGTAAATCATTTTTTAGCAAATTAATGATACCTTCAGCTATACTGATATAACTGAGGAGTTAAGCTCACTACGAAATCAGAGAAGATCATTGGGGAATAAATTTGATGCTGACAATTACTGACCACATCAGTTATTTGGAAAAACCATTTTGTAATACGCCCAAGTTATCGATCGCTTTCTTGTTATTATCCCTAGTATGCTCAAATGCAAACGCAGAAGCAGTCGCTTTAAATCTACCAAAATCTGCTGAAAAAAACGATTTCATCGAAACAAACGACATTCAAAGCCGCCTTGGTCAGCTGTTGTTTTTTGATCCAATCCTCAGCGGCAATAAAAATATTGCATGCTCAACCTGCCATCATCCTAACTTTGCAACGGCCGATGGCGTGTCCCTTTCTCTAGGTGAAGGCGGCAAAGGCTTGGGGCCTAAACGTATTCCCACAGAAGGGAAAAACCGTCCTGAACAACGAATACCGCGTAACGCTCCCGCTTTGTTTAACTTAGGTGCAAAAGAGTTTCGGGTGATGTTTCATGATGGTCGATTAGAGGCAGATGACACGCGCAAGAGCGGTATCCGCACCCCACTCGAAGATGAAATGATGCAAGGCTTCAACTCTATTCTCTCAGCACAAAGCATGTTCCCTGTACTGTCACCCGATGAAATGGCGGGGCACTATGGTGAAAATGAAATCTCTAAAGCGGTGCGGATGGGTCTAATCACTGGCTCTAATGGTGCCTGGGGAAAAATTGCTGCGCGCATCCAGAATATCACAGAGTACGTGACTCTATTCCAGCAAGCTGTGCCGACTATCAAAAAGGCAGATGATATCAAATTTACCGATATATCAAATGTGCTTGCAATGTTTATAGCCAGCGAATGGCAAGCGGTCAATAGCCCTTTTGATGCGTATTTACGTGGCAATAGTCGCGCGCTTTCTCAGGATGCCACCAAAGGAATGGAATTATTTTACGGCAAAGCCAGCTGCTCAAGCTGTCACTCCGGTACATTTCAAACAGATCATTCATTCCATGCAATTGCAGTACCTGAATTTGGCCCTGGAAAAATTGGTCGCTTTGAAGCGGTGCCTGAAGACCTAGGTAGAATGCGTGTGACGGGGAAAGCAGACGATAAATATAAGTTTCGCACACCAAGCCTGCGCAATGTCAGTTTAACGGCACCTTATGGCCATAACGGTGCGTTTTCAAACTTGGAAAATGTAGTTAAACATCACTTGTATCCAGCACAATCATTAGCTGATTATAGCTTCAATTCACTGACGCTTGCCCCACTTGCAGAGCATGATAAGAAGGATAAAAACATGCAGCGATTTAAAAACAAAATTGATGCACTACTTATTGCAAATGAGCTAAAGCCTATGCCTTTGAGCAAACTTGAGATCGAGCGACTAATAGCGTTCTTAGAGTCGCTAACAGACATTAAACAAGGTAAAGGCAAACTGGGCGTACCCGAGCAAGTGCCCAGCGGATTAGCCGTCGAATAGGCCCATTATTTCAAAATCGTCCATACCTTACCTGATGCAAATTCCTGCCACTTGCTAGTGGTTTGATCTGGCCAGGTAACTTGAATCTGAACGGTACCCGTGTGGCCCAAACCAAAATGCTGCGGCAATAAACTGCCACCGGCATGACCTCCACCAATGGTCACTTCCCGATACTGAATGTTCCCATCTCGCTTTACAGCAATCCAAGCTCCAATCGCATGGGTATTGTTGCCCTTCTGTTGCAGCTTAACTCCGATCCACTTACCGCTGGTTTCAGAAACATTCTGATAAACCCGAAATACAGCCCGCCGATTGACCACCACTAGGTCTAACAACCCGTCCCCATTAAAATCTTCCAGTGCTGCACCACGTGAGCGCTCGACATCTGCAATACCTGCTTGGCGACCTACCTCATAAAAAATCCCAGGTTCGTCCTGAAGCAATAAGTTATTAGGGTCTTTGATAGCAAGTCCAGGCATTTGGTCAACATTACCCTTAGCAATAAATAAATCATTAGTACCATCGTTATTAACATCACCAAACTGGGCATGCCACGCAGTCGATGGCCTACCCTCGTCCCCAAAATACGGGCGGTGAGCAATCATGCCTCGCTTAAAAGCTTCATCTTTGTATTCTGGCCCTTGCGCACCTCTCTTTAAAACCTGAAATTTTTGATCACTCATGCTGGTTAATAAGTAATCCGGTAAACCATCACCCGTGATATCTCGACTAGCAATGCCCATACCCCAGATTTTAAACGTCTGCCAGCCTTCAGTTTCCGTATAGAGCGTTGGTTGATCCTGCATCTGCCAGAGTTGGTCATGTCCATCGTGGAGGTAATAGTGTCGATCATTACTGATGCGTAAATCGGCTTTACCTTGACGATTCCAATCCGAGAATAAAATTGACAGCGTGCAAAAACCTGGTGCTAATAGCATAGGTTTTTTGAAAACCCTGTTCTGCATTCGGTATAGTTCATGTTTATCACAGGCCCCAAATGGACCCGCTTCATTCTGGCGATCCACATAGTTGCCGAACACCAATGTTGGGCCGGCAGCCTTTGATTCCCATGTCGCGCTAAAAGCCGTTGTCCAACGGTCACTAGCTACATACTTCCAACTTTCGTTAGCACGGACAAACTGACAATTGCCTAGGCCTTTGAGCAAAACATTCTCACCAGCACGCAATACAGCCAAATCAATAATGCCATCAGAGTCTATATCGATCGGATAGGCACCCGTTACAGCATAGAGATCTGTTGAGGAATGGGGCTTGTGATCAAAGCGAATTTTCTTGTTACCACTATTAACTAGTAGCTTTGCTGGCGACTCCCCACCCGCTATATACAAATCTGGCGCAGCATCGTTATTGCAATCAAAGGCTGCGACGCCACCACCAACGAAATGCTCCCAGCCACCAGTATACCGGTGGCTGAAAGGCTGCTCAGAAGTCAGATCAAGAAAGCGAACGGGTGGTAAATGATTATTGCTTTGGTCTGCATAACTTAATGAAGACAGTAATACACTCAAAACGCCTAAGGTCAGTCCAATGTCCTTCAGCGTATTTACATTCCCTGAGTTGGGTCTAAATAGCATTTGAGCTAGCACCGCACCTTAATCCGTTTCAGCACCTGGTCCTGGAATCGCCTTCTCAGGCACCTTACCCAAAATAATCATGCCCAACACCTCATCTTTGGTTACATCTGCCGTGTTTGCCGATCCAACCAACTTGCCATTTTTCATAACCGCCACCCGATCTGCCAAATCAAACACGTCATGGATATCATGGCTAATCAGAAAGATACCAATCCCCTGCTTTTTAAGCTCAAGAATCAGCTCACTAACCTGCTTAGTCTCCTGCGGCCCTAACGCGGCAGTAGGCTCATCCATAATCAGAATTCGCGCATTGAAATGCACTGCACGTGCGATTGCAACTGACTGTCGCTGACCACCTGATAACGCTTTAACAGGCTCTCGAAAACGTGCAAAGTTAGGGTTCAGTCGCTTCATCACTTTGCGTGTTTCCGCTTCCATCGCCACATCATCCAGCGTTCCCCAGGCGGTTCTTAACTCACGCCCCAGAAATAAATTTCCAGCCGCATCAATATTGTCAGCCAGCGCCAAAGTTTGATAAATCGTCTCGATTCCATAAGCTTTAGCATCGTGCGGGTTATTTATCGTCACTTTCTCGCCGCTGATTTTAATCTCACCACGGCTGCCTCGGTAAGCGCCCGACAGCATCTTGATCAGCGTCGATTTACCGGCACCATTGTGACCCAAAACAGCCACCACTTCGCCAGCATACAAATCGACATCAACGCCATCAACTGCGTGTACACCGCCAAAGGAAATTGCCATATCGCGCATTTCAACCAGAGGGTTATTTTGTTCTTTATTCATCGCTATTCCTCCCTTAACCTGTCCGTTTGCGATAGACAATATCAATATACACCGCCAGCACTAGCACCACACCCACCACAATATTTTGCAGAGGTGCATCAAAACCTAATAGCACCATGCCAGATTGCAGAGACTGCATCACCATAGCACCCAGTACTGCACCCACTATTGTTCCTACGCCTCCATTGAGCGAGGTTCCACCGATAACCGCCGCAGCGATTACCATCAGCTCATCCAATGTCCCAGTAGCATTGGTTGATGCATTCAAACGCGCCGTCGAAATCGCCGATGCCAAACCACACAGCATTCCCATCAAACTGAAAATCGCAACTGTGATGAGCTTAGTATTAATGCCTGATAATTCTGCGGCTTCAGGATTCCCTCCTTGCGCGAATACATAGCGTCCAAAGCGAGTCCGTTGCGCAATAAATGTCATAACGACCGCTACACCGATAGCGATCAAAAATGGTATTGGTAAACCGTAAGCAATTTCAAGGCCGCCTTCTGGAATGGTCATGCCATTGGCTTCTGCATAGCGTTTTGCCACACGGCTCGGCATGTAATAGCTATTGGCAATGCTCACAATCCCCATGACAACCGAGATACCCAAACCAGCTAATACAAACTCTGCCCAAACTGGGCGTAGTGGGAAATCAAAGCGCTTACGTTGCCGACGACCATTAAATAAACCTAACACAATCAACGCACAGCAAATTAAGCCGACAACCAAACTAGGCCAGTAACCGATGGTGCCTCCTACACCGCCGCCTAATAGTCTAAAGGTAGGATCCATTGGAGCCACTGTTTGGCCTGACGTAACCCACCAAGCACCACCTCGCCAGACTAGTAAACCACCCAACGTAACAATGAAGGCCGGCACCCCTAAATAGGCGATGACGGTGCCCTGTATTCCTCCAATCACTGCACCGATGAAGATTCCACCGAGCAATGCAATGAGCCACATCCATGCGTGGCCTTGACCAATAATGTCGGGTAGCAGGTTGACCTGCATGACCCCGATCAGCATACCAATGAAGCCCAGAATCGAACCGACCGACAGATCGATATTGCGGGTAACGATGACAAACACCATGCCGGTTGCCATCACCATAATCGAGGAGCTTTGTATCGAAATATTGAATAAGTTTCGTGGAGTGATAAACGAACCACCCGAGAAAATATCAAAGACTATCCAAATGACCAGCAATGCGAAAATCATCCCCAGAAGTCGCACATCTAGTTCTAACGCAGCGAGAAATCGTCCGATGCGTGTTGATTTTTGTTCCATGTTAAGGACACCTCTTTTTTATAACCTCTGATGAGAACTCTGTTCAAATACAGACTTCTGGCAGCCCAGCGCTTGCGAGGTTTCGTAAAGCCTATCAGATAAAAAATAGGGTGCGCCTGACCACTGCCAGTTGCACCCTAGTTTTCTTGATCACTCCGAGAATCAGCTATCGACGAATCAACTAATATTTCTCAGAGCCTCTCTGTATCGCTTACTTACAAGCTTCAACAGAACCTTCTTTAACACCTGCACAAACTTTCTCTTTGCTAATCCATCCAGCATCGATCACTGTTCCCAGCTTGTCAGCAGTAATAGGCACTGGCTTCAGGAATACTGAAGTCATTTCAACACCTTTAGGGCCGCCAGCAAATTTCACTGCACCTTCGATATCATCAAACTTAGCACCACCCGCTAGTTTAATGGCAATCTCAGCTGCCGCAGCACCGAGTGCACGTGCATCTTTCCAGACTGATACGGTCTGAGTACCCAAAGCAACACGATTCAACGCAGCATGGTCACCATCTTGTCCTGAAACCGGCACGTCGCCATCCATACCCTGAGCAGCAAGCGCAGCTACAACACCGCCGGCAGTACCGTCATTTGAAGCTACAACCGCATCAACTTTGTTGTCATTAGCCGTTAGGATTTGCTCCATGTTTTTCTGAGCATTCGCAGGCAACCAACCATCGGTATATGCTTCGCCGACTTTTTCAATTTTGCCAGCATCCATTGCTTCTTTCAGGACTTCGATCTGTCCCGAGAACAAGAAATCAGCATTAGGGTCAGTCGGTGAGCCTTTGATAAAGACATAGCGGCCTTCAGGCTTAGCAGCCAATACAGCACGTGCCTGCATGCGGCCAACTTCTTTGTTGTCAAATGTTAGGTAGAACGCGTCTTTGTTTTCGATCAGACGGTCATAACCCACAACAGGGATTCCTTCATCCACGGCTTTTTGTACCGCGGGACCAATCGCACTAGAGTCTTGTGCAAGAATGATCAATGCATTGGCACCGCTAGCAATCAAACTTTCAACGTTTGAAAGTTGCGTACCCGGAGATGATTGAGCATCCGCAGAAATATACTTTGCGCCAGCCGCTTCAATGACTTTCTTCATGGCCGCTTCGTCAGTTTTCCAACGCTCTTCCTGGAAATTTGACCATGACACGCCGATAACAGTCTCGGCTAAAACGGTAGTAGATAGAGCAACAGATACCAGACCTGCCGCCATTAGGGTTGTCAGCTTGTTCATGAGTTTCTCCTCCCAAATTGGGGTGATTAAAAAACAATCCTCTCGAATTGATTAAGTAAATCGGTTAACCAGATTTTCACAATATTCCTGGCGACCCGACTTCGGTTGTGGATTAATTTCTTCACGCGCTACGCGCTCAGCAATTTTCTCCAAAGATGATTCTTTTGATAGCATAGCTTGTGCAGCAGTTGTATTCCAGCCGGAATAACGATCATCAACTAAGGACTTTAATGATCCATCCTCGATCATATTAGCGGCATTTAACAAGGCTTTCGCACAAGTATCCATACCACCCACATGACCATACAATAAATCCGCTGGGTCAATAGATTGGCGACGTAGTTTGGAATCAAAATTCAAACCACCGGAAGTAAAACCGCCACCCTGCAATATGTAATACAGCGCTAACGTCATTTCTGGAGCATTATTTGGGAATTGATCCGTATCCCAGCCAGACTGATAGTCATTGCGATTTGCATCAATTGATCCGAATATGCCTAGCGTGTTGGCCATTTCAATTTCATGCTCAAAGGAGTGACCCGCCAATACTGCATGGCCAACCTCAATATTTACTTTGACTTCATTTTCCAGACCGTATTTTTTGAGGAACCCGTAGACCGTTGCTACATCGAAATCGTACTGATGTTTGGTGGGTTCCTGAGGCTTTGGCTCAATCAAAATGGTTCCTTCAAAGCCAATTTTATGTTTGTATTCAACCACTAGGTTTAAGAAACGACCCATTTGATCTAGCTCACGCTTAGTATCTGTATTCAGCAGGCTCTCATAGCCTTCACGACCGCCCCACAGTACATAGTTCTGTCCCTTCAAGCGGTGAGTTGCATCTAGGGCATTTTTGACTTGTGCCGCACTATAGGCAAAGACATCAGGGTCAGGGTTAGTAGACGCGCCAGACATAAAGCGTTTATTGCTAAAGATATTAGCCGTACCCCACAGCAAGCCAACACCCGTTTCTTCAATCTTCTGCTCAAACACATCAACGATGGCTTGCACATTGCGATTGGATTCTGCCAGCGTCGCGCCTTCCGGTGCAATATCACGGTCATGGAATGCGAAATAGGGAACACCCAACAAACTAAACATCTCAAAGGCCACTTCAGCTTTTAAACGCGCAGCTGCCATTTCGTCAGATTGGCCAATCCAAGGCCGAACCATGGTGCTCATACCGAAAGGATCAGCACCATCCCAGCAAAAGGTATGCCAATAACACACCGCAAAGCGCAAATGCTCTGCCATCGTTTTTCCCATAACAACACGATTAGCATCGTAGTAGCGGTAAGCTAATGGATTGGTGGAATCGGCACCTTCAAACTTAACGGGATCAATCCCCCTGAAAAAATCACTCATGACTGCATAACCTCTTTAATTGCCGGGTACAGCGCTTTGTAGCGTGCATAGCCTTGCTGATATTGCGCCTGTAGCGCTGCGATCGGTTCGATAACGCGCTCAACTTTCGGCGCATAACATATTTCTTGTGGGTTTAGATTTTCTGATGCACACAAGCCCAGTCTAGCGGCACCAAACGCAGCACCTTGCTCACCGCCTTTTGGAACTAATAAGGGACGTTCGATTACTGATGCAATAATTTTCAACCAGATTTCCGATTGAGCGCCGCCACCCACTGCAAAAGCACTTTCAAAATCAGTGCCTGCCTGTTTGAGGGCCGTTTGATTGTCTTTAAACGCATAAGCAACACCTTCCAAAACAGTCTGAGTTAGCGCTGACAAACCGTGCGAATGAGTAAGTCCAGTAAAGCTGCCTCTTGCATCCGCATCGTTATGAGGTGTTCGTTCGCCACCTAAATAGGGAAGAAAGGTTGCTGTTGATACTTGCTTAGGTGTTTCACCGAGGGCAGCAGTGAGTTCAGCGGCAGACTTACCAGAAATACGAGATAGCCATTGCAAGCTATCGGTGGCGCTTAATATCACCCCCATTTGATGCCATGTATTCGGTATTGCATGGCCAAAGGCATGCACCGCACTTTGCGTATTGGGTGAAAACTTATCATTACAAACAAACAGCACACCCGAAGTACCAAGAGAAAGGAATGCTTGTCCAGCCGTTACTGTGCCCATTCCACAAGCTGCTGCTGCATTGTCGCCAGCACCTCCCGCAACGACAACAGGCTGAGCTATTCCCCATTTTTGTAGTAATGCGGGTTGCAGCATTCCAGACGAATCACTGCCTTCAACCAAATCTGGCATGTGTGAACGATTAAGACCGACTGCCGCCAATAACTCATCAGACCAACTGCGTGTTGCAATATTCAACCAAAGCGTTCCCGAAGCATCTGACATTTCGGAAACATATTCACCCGTCAGCAGAAAACGTAAATAATCCTTCGGCAAAAGCACTTTGGCAATTTGCTCAAAAACTTCAGGCCTATTTTCTTTAATCCAGAGTATCTTTGGAGCCGTAAATCCCGGCATTGCGATATTGCCCGACAGCTCACGACTATTATTACAATTTGCTTCCAACGTTTTGCACTGTTCTTCTGAGCGAGAGTCATTCCATAAAATAGCGGGATAAAGCACCTTATTATTTTTGTCCAACAACGTCGCACCGTGCATTTGACCCGAGAGACCAATACCTTTAACTTGGCTAAAAGCTACACGGTTTTCTGCCGACAGCTGATCCAGTGTCTGGCAAGCTGCCAGCCACCAGCTTTCTGGATCTTGCTCAGACCAACCATCCTGTGGACGCTGAACAGTCAGCTCAGCACTAGCACTCGCCAGTACTTGTTGATCAGCATTCATAAGAATGGTCTTAACTGACGATGTTCCGAGGTCGACACCCAGATACATGATTTACGTACCTCAATTTACTTTATAAAAAACTCAGCACATTTGCTGATTTCGCTTACTTTGTATTAGTTATGCATCAACGCTAGTCAATCAGGTTATCACGCAGAAAAATATCAATCCTGATACGTTCTTGGCTTTCGGCAAAGGCTGCTCTATCTGCATACGCCCTCACAAGCCGGATCGCGCTACGGATCTGATGCGGCGGATCTTGATTAATCACCGCATCAAAGGTGCCGTCTCTCAACGCCTCGATCGAATCATCTGTTAGATCGTGAGCAATCACACAAACTTTACCTTGTTTGCCTTGAGCTTTCAGCGCGCTGATTAAACCGCGTCGAGCCGCACCCAGATTATAAATTCCAATTAAATCGGGGTACTTTTCCAAAATATTCTCAACTAAGCCTTGCATAACTTTGTTGTCATCTAAGCCTTCGTAAACAGGCAATACCTCAAGCCCATCGTATTCAGAACTCATTACCTGTTTAAAACCGAGTTGCCGATCCACATGATCTCGAAGCAACATCGAACCTGCTATAATTACGACCTTTCCTATATTCGGCCTGAGAAATTTACCCAGTAAGCTAGCGGCTGTTCTACCCGCTGCGGCATGGTCGATTCCTACAAAATGCGCTCTTGCTGAGTTTGGAATATCTGATACTAAAGTAATGGCAATCAAACCGCGTTCAACTAATCGCTTAATTGCCTCCTTGACTCCTGGGGTGTCCGTTGCAACGAAAACCACTCCGGTAAATTCATCGCTATCAATCGCGTCCAATTCACTCGTCAGTGCTAAGCCATCAAACGCTGGAATGCTTTTCATTTCCACAAAAGTTCTACGCTGCCTTTCAACTTTTGAAGCAAACTCTACTTCCCTTCTAAGTAATTGCATGAACGCGTTGTCACCTTGTGGGATTAGAAAACGAATCTTATAGTCCCGACGCTTGGCCATATTTGCCGCATGCCAATCACGAATAAATCCAATTTTCTCGACCACATCATTGACACGTTCGATGGTGGAGGCCTTGACGCCGGGTCGACCATTTAGAACCCGATCAACCGTCGCCAAACTTACTTTTGCTTCAGCCGCAACATCATGTACTGTGACTCGTTTCATTTTTACACCTTGTGACTACTTTAAAACAAATAATGAGGTACGTAAAGCATTTATTTCAAATAGAATCACAATTTAAATTTTAACCTCGGTACAACGGTGTAGCTTAAGAGTAAGCTCGTTTATAATATCGCCCTTCTTGCTTCCCTTTCCAGTTGGTAATTCACCATGTCTCAGGTGTTTGGCGTTCTATTCCCTGTCTTCTCAATCATTTTGGTTGGCTACCTGTATGGACGTTGGCGACCCAGCGACATTGGCACTGTCAACCGCATGAATATTGACGTATTTGTGCCCGCGCTAGTGATTGACTCACTGCTGCGTGGCCAATTCGACTTGTGGTCATATCGATGGCTGTTGCTAGCGGGTCTTGGCGTGGTGATTTTTTCAGGTCTGGTCGCCTGGGCAATTGCCCATTGGAGAAAACTCTCCTTTCCCGTGTTTGTCCCCACCATGATGTTTAATAACTGCGGCAATATGGGGCTGCCTATCGCAATCCTAGCGTTTGGAGAATCAGCACTCCCTGCCGCCATGGTGCTGTTTTTATGCAGCAACGTCCTGCACTTTACCTTGGGAACCAGACTGGTCGGCGGAAAAATTTCTTGGCTACAGCTGTTATTAATGCCAATCAATCTTGCAACAATAGTGGGTATCTCGCTCAGCTTCTTGCAAATGAAGCTGCCAGAAGCGGTCGCCTTACCCATTCATATGTTAGCTGACATCAGCATTCCCCTAATGTTGTTTACACTGGGCATACGCATGATTGATGTGAATCTGGATGCATGGCGCATTGGCTTACTGGGGTCTGTCGTTAGACCGCTGTCTGGCTTACTGGCAGCAATGATGCTGATTTGGCTAATTCCTTTAGAGCTTGTGCAACAACAGCAGCTGCTACTTTTCTCCATCCTCCCCCCTGCGGTACTTAATTACATGGTTGCGGAACGGTTCAATCAAGACCCCGTCAGCGTTGCATCAATGGTGATTGTAGGTAATGCCACGTCAATTATTACGTTGTTTGCAATGCTCTACTATCTCAAGGTCTAATCCCCAGAGATTCTATTTGGATGCTTTCATCCCCGTGATATCATCCCGCATCGGAAAATAGCTTTTTACCAGACTGTAAAGCCTTCAACATGAGCAACAAAAATGAGTAAAGCATTAGAGATATCTAATCTCAACAAGACTTATAAAAACGGATTCACTGCACTTAACAGCGTGAGCCTCTCTGTTGAACAGGGTGATTTTTTTGCGCTACTAGGTGCGAATGGTGCAGGTAAGTCGACCTTGATCGGCATCATCTCATCGCTTGTCAATAAATCAGCGGGTGACGTAAGCATTCATGGTTTTGACTTACAGACACAGCGCAGTGAAGCGAAAGCCATGATTGGCTTGGTACCTCAGGAATTTAACTTCAATGTATTCGAACCCGTCGAAGAGATCTTGCTGAATCAAGCAGGTTACTACGGCGTACCGCGCCCTGAAGCCAGAATTAGAGCCAAACAGTTACTGGAACAGTTAGAGCTTTGGGATAAACGCAGCAGTATGGCTAGCGAACTCTCTGGCGGAATGAAGCGACGTTTGATGATTGCCCGAGCGTTAATTCATCGCCCAAAACTGTTGATTCTGGATGAGCCTACCGCAGGTGTAGATATCGAAATACGCCGTTCAATGTGGGACTTTCTCAAGCAGTTAAATGCAGCAGGCATCACCATCATTCTAACCACACACTATCTAGAAGAAGCAGAAAGCCTATGTCGCAATATCGCGATTATCAATAAAGGCGATATCGTTGAAAACACCAGCATGAAATCCTTGCTCTCACGCATGCAAACTCAAACGTTCGTCCTGGACTTGATCGACCCACTGACGGTCCTACCTGAAACCGATGAGTTTGATATTCGCCTAATCGACGAGAGCACCTTAGAAGTTGAACTCGACAAAGAACGCTCAATTAATCGAATTTTTGAAGTACTGAATGCGCATAATATTCGTGTTAGCAGCTTGCGGAACAAAACCAATCGACTAGAAGAATTGTTTATTAACTTGGTTCAAGAAAGCAATACCAGCCTCGCATCAGCGGAGGTCGCAGCATGACTTATCAAGACCAATTCACCGCGTTAAAAACGATACTGATTAAAGAAATATTTCGCTTCACGCGTATCTGGGTGCAAACCATATTGCCGCCTGCGATTACCATGGCGCTGTATTTTGTCATCTTCGGTAAATTGATCGGTGGAGCCATCGATACCAGTGCTTCGGATGGTTACAGCTACATCGATTATATCGTTCCTGGTTTGATCATGATGTCGGTGATTACCAACTCTTACTCCAATGTGGTTTCATCGTTTTATAGTGCGAAATATCAGGGACATATTCAAGAACTGCTCGTTTCGCCGACGCCCAACCTGATTATCTTATTTGGGTTTATTGGTGGTGGTGTGGTGCGTGGCTTGCTGGTAGGCATGGTCGTTACCATCGTCTCGCTATTCTTTACGGATATGTCGGTTGCGCATCCTTTCCTAACAGTACTGACGCTTATTTTGACCTCCGTGTTGTTTGCAACTGCCGGTTTGATCAACGCGGTTTACGCCAAATCATTTGATGATATTAGCATCGTTCCGGTATTTGTACTGACTCCACTCACCTACCTCGGTGGTGTGTTTTACTCGATAAAATTGCTATCCCCATTCTGGCAGACCATGTCATTGGTGAACCCTGTTTTGTATATGGTGAATGGCTTCCGCTACGGAATATTGGGTGTTGCGGATATCAATATTTATATCAGCCTAGCCATTATTTTAGTGTTCAGCGGCATATTGTTTAGCATCGCCTACTTCTTGCTAGATAAGGGTGTGGGCATTCGTAATTGAGTCCTTGGTTTGATTATCCCCAACCACAATGGCGTGAGAAACATGCCGTTGTTATTGGAGCAGGAATCGCAGGTTGCCAGATCAGCTGGCACCTCTCCCAACTCGGTTGGCGTATCATACTACTTGAGCGT
>Ga0209828_1000726_pt1 | contig 31299 bp, 33 predicted proteins | sample MaitaG_FD_187429 | JGI IMG/M metagenome (GOLD analysis project Ga0209828, IMG submission 187429) | Marine algal microbial communities from Maine, USA - Maine_Asex2 metaG (SPAdes) (version 2) | ecosystem: Host-associated > Algae > Red algae > Unclassified | place: Maine, USA | collected 2015-01-05
AACAGAAGAGAACAGAAAGAATAAACTTTCTAAAAACAAATAGACTTTTATATGCCGCTACTGGAGTTTCAATACTCGCTTGTTTAACATTGATCTTTAAGAAAATAAAAAAAAGCAAGAAATAGATTCCAAGTCGACCAGACGAGATAAAAGACAAAGAAAATTATGAAGACTCGTATAGAATTTACCTTATGACAGAGCAAGCTAAAATTGGAATTGTTGGACTAGGCATAATGAGTGCTGGGATGGCGGACAACTTCCTAAAAAATGGTTATGAAGTTATCATTTGGAACAGAACTAAAAGCAAGACTAAAACATTTGAAGATCGAGGCGCAACAGTTTGTGACTCACCCGCTGAAGTAGTTGCAGCTGCAGACATCATCTTTGAAGTTACAGCAAGTGATGAATCATCCAGAGCAGTTTGGCTAGACCAAGAAACAGGAATATTAGCAACAGCAACTCCCGAAAAAACTTTGATAGCTAGCTCTACCCTTTCTGTTGAATGGGTAGAAGAATTAACTGCACAATGTGAAAAACAGAACCTGATGTTTCTAGATATGCCGCTAACAGGCGGACGAATTGGTGCAGAAACAGGGAACCTAACCATGTTAGTAGGCGGACCTAAAGAAAAACTTGACGAGATAACTCCAGTACTGAACACAATTGCCGGCAAAATCTTTCACTTCGGTGATGCCGGCCACGGGACACGCTACAAACTATTACTAAATATGCTGCAAGGAATACACTTATCTGCCTATGGCGAAGTAATGCGAATAGCTGAACAAGCAAATATGAATATCGAAGAAGTTGGCAATGCGCTAGTTGACCGGCCAGGTGGAGTCTCAACAACAATTGCCCATGACTGTTACAAAAATCAACCTGATCCAATTTCATTTTCAGTTAAATGGATTACCAAAGATTTAGGTTACGCTCAAGAACTAGCAGCAAACTTGCCAACACCGCTTTTAGACAGCGCCTTCGGAATCTTCAACACAGCATTAGAAAATAATTTGGGAGAAGCTGACTGGACTACAGTAAACGAACCTAGCTAGTTTTTTTGTTGCCTGGACAGATCCCAGCAATCATCAATCGCGTATTCTACTTGCTCATCTTTTTTAAAAACTCTATTAAGTAATGCAAATTTTATGACCCAAGCTATTACATAGCCAACAAGACTTGCCACCTGAAATAACAATTTATTATCAGTTAAAGTTTCTGCCAGCCGAACACAGCCCGTAGAAATAGCCAAGCCCAAAATTGAAACAGCAATGAAAGGAACAATTTCATCTTTGAGACTATTTTTTCCTGCAACTTTCCAAACCCAGTAACGACTCATAAGATATGCAGGAATTGCTGCAAGTACGGCCGCACAAACGTTAGCAACCCAAGGTTTTAGATCAAATACATTTTGTCCTAAATAGAAAAATAACTGATGATTAAAAACATTTACGAAAGAAATAGCAGCAAATCTAAATAAAACTCCGCCAGGATTAAAGGCTGCTAATTGATTTTTAATAGTTTCTGTTGTCATTTTAATAAAACTTTCGTCACAAGAATTTTTTCAAGTAACTTCTTATAACCCTGCTCTACATTCGGACCACTTGTATAGTATCTTAATTTTAATGCCTACAATAGGACAAGAATGAGTAAAAAAGTTTCAATTTTCCTATTTGTGGTCCCCCTCTTAATCTCAGCATGTGCTAGTGAAACTCCCACGCCGGGCAGACAAACTCTGCCTGAGGAAAGAACAGTACCGGCAAACATAGAAACAACCGAAGAAACAGATCTAGGACCATTACCCGAACCAGCCTGGGACAAAGAAGAATACATACTAAAAGAAATCGCAAACCTTAACGAACCAACCGTAGCTATAACAAGAATCGGTGAAGATGACATTTGGATCGCTGAAAGACAAGGCACCGTCAAGCTACTAAAAAGATCGCTGATAAAATATAGAACAGCTAAACGAGTTGCAGATGGTGCTGGACAAAGAGTCCGAGTAACAGAAACAGAGTATTTTCAACTTGTTGATCAGCCGGTTCTAGATATATCTAACAAGATTTTAGTCGGCACCGAAGGTGGACTCTTAGGATTAGCATTTTCAAGCAACGGAAATTTCTTATATGTCAGCTACACCGATATCGATGGCAATAGCATAATTGCAGAATACGAAATGGCTGGAGAAAGAGCCAGACCATCTAGCGAAAGAATACTGCTTAAAGTTGAGCAACCTCAAAGCAATCACAATGGCGGACAAATACAAATTGGTCCCGATGGATTCTTATACATTGGCTTAGGTGATGGAGGCGGATCTGGTGATCCGGAGCAGAATAGTCAAAACACTCAAACCCTTCTAGGAAGCATCCTCCGAATTGACCCAGAAGAAAAAGGCGACGACAGCTACAGCATCCCAGTTGGAAATCCTTTTAAAGGCAAAGCTGATAAAGGACTACCAGAAATATGGTTATGGGGTGTACGTAACCCTTGGAGATTCTCATTCGATAACGATACTAAAGATATGTGGATTGGCGATGTAGGGCAAAACACAGAAGAAGAAATAACCTTTCTGGAACGTGGCACAAACTTTGCAGGAAGAGGGGCCAACCTTGGTTGGAACCAAATGGAAGGTTTCTCAAGCTTCGAAGATGGGAAAGAACCTAATAACCACACAAACCCTCTTTATAGCTACCAAACTACACCCGATAGCTGTTCAGTCGTGGGCGGCTACGTTTACCGAGGTGAACTAATCGCCCACAGAATAAATGGTCTAGTAGACAAACCTTTAGAAGGCATATATGTCTTCGCTGACTATTGCAACCCTGGGATACGTGCCATCCAAAGATTAGACGATGGCAGAACAATTGTTGAAAAGTTAAAATTAGATATTGATCCTGAAAATGTGATTTCTTTTGGTGAAATCAATCAAGAAATATTTGTATTAGAACAAGGTGGAAGAATTTCCCGCATACAGCTACCTGATACAACTAGAGAAATTCAATTAGTTTCTCCTGGTAGTGTATTCCCGGAGAGCGCTCTAAATGAAGACTCTCGAATACTCCCCGGAGAGCAGCTAGATGAAGATACAACAACAACTACAAAGAATTAGAAATAATCTTTTTCTGGCATTGACAATAGCCGGGTCGATACTAAGTATTTCTTCTCTGTTTCTTACTTGGGTGAAGATTGGGAAGCGAAACCGCAACAGCATTGAAATGTTGGATGCGGCTGAGTTATTTGATACCTCCACATACAGCTACATAACAATAGTAAAAGGCTTTTGGATCTTTCTACCAACTGCTTTAATAGCTGGTTTGCTGCTACTTATAACAAAATATCGTAAAACAGCATCAACGATTTTAATCACTTGTTCCTTAATCATCTTTATTACAGGTTTACTTGTTTTAGCCTATTTAGGGCCTACTCTTGGCCCATTGATAGCTATGGCAGCATCATCAATGTCTATAATTGGCACAATATCTATGGGCTTAAGGCGAACCAAAAACTAGTCGAAGCTCAAATAAGCTGTTTTGAAGGAAAAAATGTCAAATACAAATGATCAGAACTCTTCTGAAAATAATGAAGTAAACAATCAGGACCCAACAATCGCGGCAGGTTGGACACCCCCTCCAAATCAGCCAGCTCCACAGCAACCTCAGTGGAACCCAAACCCAAACCAAGCTCCACAACAACAGTGGAACCCAAACCCAAACCAAGCTCCACAACAACAGTGGAACCCAAACCCAAACCAAGCTCCACAACAACAGTGGAACCCAAACCCAAACCAAGCTATGACTCAACAAGTTCCAATTCAGAACTCGGTTGAAAACACTAGCAAAAAAGATAACAAGTGGTTAATGCGAGGTGCACTCATAGCCGCTGTGTTTACTCTTCTTGCAGGGTTTGGATTAGCTCTAAACTACACAGTCTTTGATAAAGATGGAGAATCGACACCAGAAGCAGCGGCAGAAGCCCTCTTCGAATCGTTAGAACAAGAAGACCCTCTTGGCGTAGTTGAAGTTATGCTCCCCTCAGAATTCGAAAGTACAGTTAAACCAACAAACTCTATTATCAAAGAGCTAGTAAGACTTAATTATCTTACCGATGAAGCTTTAAATAATGGAAACGTTTCCCTAGGCGACTCTTTGAAAATTGAAGTTATAGAACCGCTTGTCTACGAATCTGAAGCACTAGTTGAAGGATATGAAGAAATTCAAGTAATAAATATTATTGGTGGAGAATTAGAAATAACTGCAGATACAAGCCAACTAAAAAAGCTAATCGGTGATCGTTCCGAAATAGATAAAAGCGAAATGGATGATCAAACAGAAACTACAATAGTAAAGTTTGAAGAAGGATCATATATAACAGAAATTAAATCATCCGAACCTGATTCATCTAAAGATCTAAATAGTTTTATTGTTGGAGATGAAGACCCACCTGGAGTTAATTCTTCAGATAGGACTGAAGAACCATTTTCTCTAGTAGCAGTAAAAGAAGACGGCGGATACCACATCAGCGTTGCTTATTCAATCGCAGAAGCAATCAGGAAAGATGCAGGAGAACCAAAACCAGACTTCAACAATAGGTTACAAGCACAAGGCGCAGATAGCCCCGAAGAGGCTTTAACCCTTCTAATGAAACGCATCTCAGATTCAGAACTTGATGAAGCTATGGCAACAATGGATCCGCAAGAATTTAAAGTTCTTTATGACTATTGGAGCTTATTTGGTGAAGATATCGAAGATGCTGACTTTAAACAGTCTGCAAATAACGAAGGTGTGGACTGGGATTTAGAATTCGCTGCAAGATCAGAGAAACGAGATGGGCGTACCGTAGCAATACCTACAGGTTTGTCTGGGACGATAAAAATAGATCAAAACTTCGCAGATGGCACTCAGGGTGAAGCTCAATTTGAGTTAAATGAAAATAGTTTCTCAGCAAATGGGACTTTCACCGATTCAAACAGCAGAGGCACTTTTGATATTAAAATTGTTGAAGAAAACAAAACATTAAAAGGAACGGCCAAAGTTTCTGATGGTATAGACGACTTTGATGCAACCTTTGAAATCAATACAGATACTTTAAGTGGTTCGGGAACTTTAAAAGTCGAAGATGAAACTATTACAGCAGATTTTGTTTTTGAAAATAACTGTTTTGTTGCCACCTATACAATTGAAGGCGATACAGAAACTGTTAGAGAGTGCCAAGGTGCTGAATCATTTGAGCTCTGGACTGAATATCAAGATCTTATAGAAAGAGTTTTTGAGGACCTAGAAACACCGGGATTTACAGTAGTAGAAAGAGACGGCAAATGGTATGTCAGCGGATCACCTACTTACTTATATACAGTTTCTGATGTATTAAAAGCGCTTACTGAAGAAGAGATTGACGAGCTTTCTGACTTCCAGGATGATTTCCTGGACCAGGGTGATCTTCTAAATAATAATCCATTTATATTGGGACCTGCATCTGATAATTTTGAAGTGATTGAACCATCTGAATCTGATATTTTTGGTAACGACTTCTAAACAACAATTAGTTATTAATCAGATTAGTTATTCTAATTTCAGCATCTATAAAATTCTTATCTAAGTTTTGTACTCTAGGTCGCAACTGTAAACATTTTTCTATATGAATAACTTTGCCTTCGCTAGACATAACAATAACGTTGTCAGCTAGTCTCAAAGCTTCGCTGATATCGTGTGTTACAAAGAGAATTGTGCGTTTGTTTTCTAACCAGACACTCTCTAACCAATTATTCAAATTTGTTCTTGTTATTTGATCTAAAGAGCTAAAGGGTTCATCAAGAACCAAGACAGGTTTCGGAACTAAAAAAGATCTTAGAAGAGCAACCCGGCGTTTCATCCCTCCCGATAAACTTGCTGGCCACATATTTTGCGTACCTTCTAAACCAAATTTAATTAGTAGTTCGTTAGCTTGAGCTCTAGCTAACTCAGGTTCTACTCCTGAAAGAACTGCAGATAATATTGCGTTATCCATCACAGATTTCCAAGGTAGAAGTAGATTACCCTGAGGATGCCACGTAGCCACACTAATCAGGTTTTCTACTTCTCCCAGAACAGAGATTGTTCCAGAGTCTGGTTTGATCAAACCACAAATTAATTTCATAAGTGTAGATTTACCACAGCCACTTTGACCTACGAAAGCCGTGACAGTATCAGGTTCTAGATCAAATGAAAGATCGTTTACAACCAATTTTTTTTGATCAGGATACTGAAATTTAACTTCTGAAACTGAGATTAAACTCTTTATACCACCCATTGGAGTTAACTACTTCTTAACAGGTTCAACTGATTTAACTCTACTCAGAATAATAAATCCAAATATCATTGCGATAACAGAAGCAGCTAGAATCCCAATAATTGCTTCGTTCAAGATAGTTTCATCCAGGTCTTGGAAAGCTAATTTTGCGATAAACAAAGAAAGAGTGAAGCCTATACCCGCTACTGCACCGCCACCGAGAATATGAGCGAAGCGGACACCTTCAGGCAAATCGGCTACCTTCAATTTTACACTTAGATAAGTGAACAAGAAAATTCCTAGTGGCTTACCAATCACTAGACCAACAACAATTCCTAGTGCAAGACGAGAAGACATAGCATTTTGGACAGATTCACCAGATAGTTTTACACCAGCATTAGCCAAAGCAAATAAAGGAATAATAAGAAAACTTGTCCAAGGGCTCAAAAGATTAGTTAATCGAGTAGTAACAGCAACCGACTCTTTAAACTTCCAACTAGCTTCTCTGATCTCAAACAGATCAACTGCTTCACCGCTAACAATGTCTTGAATATTTTCAAACGCACGGCGCTTTAACAAAGGACGTGCCGGGGTTAACAAACCTAAAGCAACACCAGAAATTGTTGCGTGCACCCCCGACCGCAACGTTGCATACCAAACAAACAAACCAATAAGAAAATATATTGGAATGTACCAAACACGCAATTTCCTTAGAAGGACAATCACAACTATTAGAAGTATCGCTAACGCTAGCCAAGTAAAAGAAATGCCGCTGCTGTAGAAAATAGCGATTACAAGAATTCCTAAAATATCATCTACAATCGCTAATGTTAGTAAAAATAACTTTAGTTTCTGGGGAACTCGTGAACCCATCAAAGCTAAAACACCGAGAGCAAATGCAATATCTGTTGCCATCGGGACACCCCAACCAGCCGAACCAGGCGTACCTACAGTAATTGCATAATATATAATAGCAGGGATAATGGCTCCACCTAGTGCTGCTATAGCTGGCAATGCTGCAACCCTTGGGCTTCTCAAATCGCCTTCAACAAGTTCAGATTTTATTTCTAAACCAACAACGAAGAAGAAGATAACCATCAAGGCATCGTTAACAAGGTGCTCAAGTGATTCTTTTAAAATTTCTACAGATCCAATTTTGAGTGTTAATTTTGTGTGCCAGAAATCTGAATACGTGTCGCCCCACATACTATTTGCCCAAATAAGAGCAATTATTGTGGCAACTAACAGCATGACGCCAGATGCAGCTTCTTGAGCCATGAACTTTACCATCGGCCTGGCCACAGCTTTAGCTAATAAGGTATCCCCACCGCTCCAAGCCTGCTTCTTTACTTTTATGGGGCTCTGTGAAGACACTCAGAATTCCTTCAGACGTATAAATACTTTAACCAAGATTGACTCTAGCATCCTAAGGTCGAGTTAATGGTACCAATTTGATTGGATAAAATTAACCAGTTTGATAAAGTTCCATTTCGACAACGGTACCTTTTTGATCACTAGTGAAATTCCATACGCTACTGAGATGTTTCATTAATGGAATTCCAATAGAACCTTCGATATCGGCCTTAGCTGCGTCACGAATATTTTCAATGTCAGCTAATTCTGGCATTCCAGTACCTTCGTCTTGAACTAGCAATTTCACTATTCCTGTGTTTAATTCACAAAAAACTTTGACCCTGCCACCTGCATTCAAAAGGTTAGCTTCTATTGCGTTAGTCGTTGCTTCAGAAGTAACCCAACGAAGATCTTCAAGTCGCTCATCGTGTAAAGCATTTGAAGCGCTACTTGCGGCTGCAACGATCATGCGCACGATTGATACAAAATCCATACGAGACGGTATATCTATTTCAATCAAGTTTTTTTTAGAAATAGAATTATTCACAAAGTCTTACACTCTCTAGACCAACCTTTTTATTAAAGCCGGAAAAATTTAGCTTAGCAAGCTCTGGACCATATATATCTACCCAAGATTTAAAACTCTCAACTTTAGTTGTCTTTGGCTCAAGCAACCATTTCCAAGGAGCTAAAAAAACTACATTTAGCTGATCAGAAATCTCTCTGAACCGTGGTTTTGGTATATATGTAGTAGCCAATTTCTTACCTTTAAGTATCTCTATTGGATTTCCGAAATATATTTCAATTTTTCTTTGAGTTGCTAGCTCCGAAATTATCTCTGTCCAAAATATAAGACGCTTTGAAGACAGTTTTAGTTTCATTAAATCTGGTTTATCAAAAATAAAAGCAATCGGTAGTTCTGGGAACTTTTCTAGAGTTGGATCTGAATTGCCCATCGAGTCAGTATTCAACCAGATCAATTCTGGTTGGTCCTTGGAATCAGCTTTTTGTGGACCAAAATAATCAACTGCATCTAGAGAATCTATATACGAGAATTCTGTGTCTATATAGACTGGACTTTCAGCCGCTGTTTCTATAGGACATTTTGCGGCTAGCTCGCAGCTTGCGCACAAACCTGCCGCTCTCTCTTCTACTTCCCAGCGTGTAAGTTTGTACGGCTCTGAAGAAGATACACCCGCACTTAGCTGCCAACCTAACCTATTTGCTGCAGCAGAACCGTCTAATAAATGCTGATAAAAATACTCAGCCCCGGATTGCCAACTCTTTTGTGCAGTTGAACACCATAAGCTAACCAACCATTGTCTCGATTCATTAGTTAGCCAACCGTCTTCTTCTAACTCTGAAGTTGTTAGTTCGACACACCCCATTTGCTGATCTAAAGCTGAATTCAAGTTTTCTTTTCGTTTTTCAGTTCTTATTTCGCGTTGTGTACCCTTTAAACTAGTTTCACCTAGAACCGCATACCAATGACGAGCGTATTCTTGCCATAATAACTCTTCATGAAACTGATCAACATCAACTTTTGGACCTTTGATAGAATGCCAAACATCAGTTATCGAAAGAAGACCAGTGTTCATATAGGCAGATAAGCCAGAATTAACTCTACGATCCGCTGGATACACATGGTTTCGGCCTTTGCTATATCCATCAACCTGAATTTCTTTCAACTTTGACTCTGCGTGGCTTTGACCTCCACGAAACATTGGCGAGGCTGCGGCATCATCAATACAAATTTCTTGCAAATTATCTGCGATAAATTTTTCTGCCATGAACGATCCAGGCTCTGGAACAATTAATTTTGTCAAGGAACTACGAACCTTCCATTCAGCGATATCGGTTAGGACCCATCGATAATAACCTATTTACGCCTACAGATCATTGATGGCATAGCCCCTGTATTAAAAAAATAAAATCTATCTGCTTATTTAGTCAACTTCGTAGAATAATCCTCTATAGTCAATATCACGTTGGCGGCGCGGCCAATGGCTGCAATACTGATCAACAATCAATTGGTAAAATTAATTGTTGCTAAACGGGGCTTCGGCCACGGTGGAATCTGAAAGGTAATTTCTTGGCTTCAGAACGCGTCGATCGAGACGAAGAAGATTTAGTTAGACTATATTTAACAGACATTGGGCAATATCCATTGTTGACCAAAAGCGATGAAGTTAAATTAGCTAAAGCAATTGAATTAGGTAAACAAGCAAACGAAGATTTAGAACGTGAGCCCGAACTCTCTGTCAAAGAAATTCGAGAAGCAAAACGAAAAGAACGAAAAGGTAGAGAGGCAGAACGGGCCTTTGTCCAGTCAAACTTACGTTTAGTAGTATCTATTGCTAAAAAATATCAAGCATCTGGATTGCCGCTTCTTGATTTGATTCAAGAAGGAAACCTCGGTTTAATGCATGCAGTTGAAAAATTCGACTGGAGAAAAGGCTTTAAATTCTCAACCTATGCTACTTGGTGGATCCGCCAAGCAATTACAAGAGGTATAGCCAATACAGGTAGAACCATTCGCCTACCGGTGCACGCAGGCGACACCCTTACAAGGCTACAAAAGGCTCGAATTCGTTTAGAACTTAAACACGGAAGACAAGCCACACTTACTGAGCTTTCCGAAGAAGTTGAGATGCCAGAAGCAAAAGTTTCTGAAGCTCTTCGATTTGCATCAGAACCTATCTCTCTTTCCGAACCATTACGAGAAGACGGAGACGCTGAACTTGGTGATGTGGTAGAAGATAAAGCTGCTGATTCGCCATTTGAATCCGCTGCAAACTCGTTACTGCCTGAAGAAATTGCAAGGTTACTCTCCCCTCTTGATGAGAGAGAACGAGAGATCTTAAAGCTTAGATTCGGTTTAGATAGAGGTGAACCAAGGACTTTGGAAGAAGTTGGAGAACACTTTCATTTAACGAGAGAACGAATCCGACAAATCGAAGCACGTGCGATGTCTAAGCTCAGACACCCTTCATCTGATACTGGTGCAAGAGACTTACTCGTAGTTTAATCCTATGATCCAACTCTTAGATAGGTTGTTAATGGCTCATTGTTAGCTGCGCCTAAGACACAGACAATTGAAACATCGCCAAGCTCCCAGGCTTCTTCTTCTGGAAACAAAGCCGCTATTAGATACTCAGACTCGCTGTATTCAACATTGGTATACGTAAAAAATTCAGGTTCACAAATCCGGCGCGTTTCTTCGCCGATTTCTTCAATTGAAGGATAACCATCAAATCCAGCCAAGCCTAAATCATTTACACTAAAAACTTCTTGAGAATGCGCCATTTGACACTCAATGATCTGGACCTTAGCCACACTGGTATCACCATAAAACTCTGCTAAACATTGGCCATCAACCAGATCTGTTACAGCCACAATATTTTCAGGGCCACGGCTCAAATACAAAAAGATTAATAAAGCACAAATGACAAATCCAGCACCCGTTAAACCAAATACAATATTTCTTTTCTTTGCAGCAGCAGAATTCATAGTTCATACTAAGTCTAGCTAGAAAAAAGTCTTAAGAGGACACCTATTAAATTGCTCTTACAAGCCCTCTAATTGCCGGTTGTTGACCAATGCCATGGTTCAGAGGGCAAATTATACAAACCGTACTTCGCAGCATTAGCATTTAGCCACTTGTACCCTTTGTTGGATCGGGTACCAATTGAGCCACCGTTATAAGTAAAATCAATTGCTAGGCCACGTTCGTGCTGAGAAGCGCCCGGTCTAGCTGTTGGAGGACTACATCTAGAAGAAGACATTTGGTACACCGCATAGTTACTTGTACCACAGTGACGTTTCCTCAGCTCAATCTGCTTAGCACTATCTCTATAACCCCAACCAGCAAGATTTACACCATCAGCTTTAGCAGCGCTCATTAATCTACCAAAATTGCCAGCGATGCTTTCATGCACCCAAATCCCTTGGACTTTAACAATCTCACCTGCTTTCACAGAAGTGAAGCTAGCTGTTGGAGGACTCGGATTTTTTCTGCGAGCTGCCCGGTTAGCTAATTCAGAAGTGTTCTCTTGAATCTTTGCAGCCAACTCGCTGTCTCTTTCTTGCAACACTGCTGCCTCAGCAAGTCGAGCTTCTAAAATCCGCTCAGCGCTGTCTACAGCTTCTTTCTGGGCTTGCTGAGCTATCACAAGCTCTGCTTGATCTTTTTCTAACGCAGCTTTACTTTTTAAAATTTCTTTTTCTAAAATTTCAGCCAAAGCTTTCTGTTCATTTAAGCTGACAACTAAGTCTCCCAACTTGTCGACATCTTCTATCTGAGTTTCGGTTACAGTCTCTAAAATATTTTGCATACGCACACTATTTGTGGCATCTCTTATTTCGACTTTTTTAACTTCACCTAACTGATACCCAGCAATGGCTTTATCACCAATTTTTTTTCTTAATATTTTTATTTCTTTTTGCATCTCAGTTGCTTCATCGTTCAAATTCTGAACTTCAGCTTGAGCTGAACGTAGTTTTGTTTGTTCAAAAGAAACCTTCGAAGAGATTGTATTTACCTTCAGATCTAGGTCTTTCAGTTTTGAAGAAAGGGTTCCAACAGTTTCTACCTGTGTATTAACTTGATTTTTAGCTTGTTGTTCTTTTGATTTAATTTCTTCAGACTGTTTTTTTAATTGTTCATTTTCTGCTTTTATCTCAGAATCTGTCTGGGCATTTGCTGTAGAAAGAAAAAAAAGTGGAATTAAAAGAACAATAGAAAAACTAGATTTTCTAAACGAAAACCAAATTCTATTTATATTTTTTCTCGGGTAACCCATTTCCACCTACCAAGTTCCATCTCAGAAACCCAAAAACTCTTTAAAACCGTGCGATCAGCTTATGCCATAAGGTTAATAGACTTATTAAATAAAAGCCAAGATTTTAAATAAATATTAGCTTAAATAGCTTAACCCATTAAAGCTAAGCAAGATAGAATATAAATTATGTCTAAGATTAAAATAGGTTTGGCACAACTTCATCCGATTCTTGGTGATATTCAAACTAACACAAAACAAATTTTACATAAGATCGAATTAGCACAAAAAGAAGACACAGAAGTTATTGTTTTTGGCGAATTATCAATTACAGGTTACCCTCCAGAAGATTTAGTTTTTAACAAAAAATTTATTGAACAAAATTTAGCCGCTCTTGATCAGATAGCAGAACAGACTGCTGATATAACAGCGATTGTTGGGTTTATAGACAAAGACCCAGATGGATCTAGTATCTACAATGCAGCTGCAATCTGTTCCAACGGAAAGATTCAAGGCACCTACCGCAAGCACCATTTGCCTAATTATTCAGTTTTTGATGAAAAAAGGTATTTCAAACGAGGGACAAAAACACCCGTATGGAAAATAAACGGGACGATAATCGGTGTAACTATCTGTGAAGATATTTGGGAATCAAATTCCCCAGCAATAAAAATGGTAGAAAAAGGCGCTGAGCTCATAATCACAATTAATGGTTCTCCGTTCCATGAAGATGCGCAACAAGAACGTTCAGACACTATTAAATCAATTATCAAGCAAACTCGAACTCCACTGATCTACACTAATTTAGTTGGGGGCCAAGACGAAATAGTTTTTGACGGTAATTCAACGATCTATTCTCACGAAGCAAAACCAATTTTTAAACTTAATAGTTTCTCTGAAGAACTAGGATTTTATGATCTAGAACTCGGCCAACAAACCAACGAAAAACAAACTATAGAAATACACAACATTGACCAAAATAATGAAATTTGGGAAGCACTAAAACTCGGTTTAAAAAGCTATGTGCAAGATAACGGCTTCAATACAATTTGTTTAGGTCTTTCAGGTGGAATTGATTCTGCTATCACCGCTGTAATAGCAGCAGAAGCTTTGGGTAAAGAAAATGTGAAAGCTATTTTGATGCCTTCAAAATACTCTTCTGACCACTCAGTATCCGACGCATTAGAATTATGTGAGAACCTAGGAATCCAAAGCTATACAGTGCCAATTAATCCAGCACATGATTCATTCTTAAAAATATTCGAAGATCCTTTTGGCTCAGGGGCTCTGGGGCTAACCGAAGAAAATTTACAAAGCAGGTTACGCGGACTAACTCTGATGGCCTTTTCTAATCGGTTTGGCTGGCTAGTTGCAGCAACTGGAAACAAAAGTGAATTAGCGGTTGGCTACTCAACGTTGTATGGAGACACAGTAGGGGCTTATGGTGTAATCAAAGATGTATGGAAGACTAAAGTCTTTGAATTGGCCAACTGGTACAACGACAAAAATGGGACGCAAATACCTGAAAATACAATCACTAAACCTCCTTCTGCTGAACTAAGAGAAGATCAGACTGACCAGCAAAGCCTGCCACCTTACGAAGTTTTAGATGAAATTCTAAAAAAGTATGTAGAAGAGGATTTGAGTTTTGATGAGATTGTAGAAGATGGTTTTGAAGAAAATTTAGTGACAAAAATAATTACCCTTGTAAACAGAGCTGAATACAAAAGACGCCAATGCCCAATTGGCACACGGATAACAAAAAAGGCATTCGGCAAAGACCGTAGAATCCCTATTACAAATCTTTATGGATAATGGGATCTCCCAAGCTTCCGCATCTGTAAATTTTAGTCAATTTTAGCTAAGAATCCAGTTTCACCAGATTCAAGTCCATTAATTTCTCCAGCTTTGTTATCTCCGGAATATAGATGGAGCTTTTTCCCAGTCAGTAAAAGCCTGTTCCTATTCTCAGAATCTTTCTTGATTGAAAATAATGCTTTATCAAATTCTGCAGGAACCACATCAAGGGTGTACGGTGGCCATACAAATTCACAAGAATCAGAACATGTAATGGATTCATCTAAGAAATAAAGTGAATAACCATCTTTATCTACAACTCTTTTGCTGCCTTCAAAGCTTAATAATTTTGGATCCTGATTTACTGTGATCGAAGGACCTTCTAGAGCCTCGGACTTTAACTGATTTGAACCACAAGCAACTACTAAAATAGAAAACGTTAGCAACAATATTAAACGTACGCCTGAGAACATGGCAATATTATAGACACTTTGTTGATCCACTTTGGGGATCTAATTTATTATTTACAATTATCCGTTAGATTCTCTTATGTTGATTTATGGGTTACCACTACACCAACAATGTCTGAACCTACATTTCGAACCTGACTAATAGAATCGGCAATTGCGTGCCTAGATTCAGTAGTTGAATCAACAACAATAAGCGTTCCTTCACACAGTCGTGAAATATCCATTGCATCTGCAACATCTAGAATCGCAGGTGCTTCAACCATTACTAGATCATAATCGCTATGAACAGTAGAAAGCAGCCTTCCAAATGATTCACTCTGTAAAATATCTGCCGGACGACTTGTGACGGTTCCTCCACCGAGAAGATCTAAGTTTGCATCAACATCACGTAAGTTCTCAATAGCATTTGCTAAAGATGCTTTACCAACGACAACATCGCTTAGGCCTATCCCATCATTAAGTGGCTTTTTCCTTAAGTCTGCTCCAACTAGTAAAGTTTTTCTACCAGATCTTGCGGCCATCGCAGCAAGGTTTGAAGCAACGAAACTAGAAGCTTTTGAGCCCTTAATTCCTGCAATTACAATTAAAGATTTATTTTCTTGTTGTAAATTAAATAACAGAGAACCTTGGACACGACGGTAAGCGTCAGCCCCAGAGCTATTATTTGCAAATAAAGAGATCCCAGAACTTGGTTTAGAATGGACCGGAGCATTACCTAACACTGGTACACCTAGAGCTGCAAGTTCTGTGTCTGCGCTTCTAAGACGATCGTCTTGTCTATCAATTACAAATACCATGGTCAACCCAAGAATCAGTCCTAACAAACCACCAATTATTGGTCCAGCAATCTGCGGAAGACCTTCACGACTTTCAGGAATTCTCGCATCACTAAGAACTACGCCCGAGTCAACATTACTAGCTTCTAAACTTGCAAATGCTTGGCCAATGCTCTCTAACTCTTGTTGAATACCTACAAGAATTTGGGCATCGGGACCACCAACAACATTTCCTTCCGGACTTAGCTCATTATTTTCGTAAATTTTTGCTAAATCGTTACCTAAGGACTCTTGTCTAGCTAACAATTTAGATCGAGCCTCTACCCTGGCTCTTAAAGCCTCAGTTTTTCTAAAGTCAATGTAAGCAACGGCAACAGATTGGGCCAGCTCTTGTGCTTTTTCTGGATCATTATCAGTTGCTTTAACTACTAAAATTTGAGAATCATCAATAACTTCAACCTCAACGTTCTCCAAAAGTTGTTGGACTTCTTTTACATTAGCCTTTTTAGTTATGGCTTCATCTAGAACTTCTTGGTCAGTATAATTCTTTGGATCACCTTTTTCATTTGCCACTGCAACTATGTTTATTGCACGCTCGGCAACTCGTTGTGATGATGCCACAGCTTCTTCAGTAGTAGTATTTATCTGTCTATCTACGTCGACGCTAGAGTCAATTGATTGGCTTACTAATGGTCTAACCTGAACTTGAGCTTCAGCAACATAAGCTGTAGATCTAGTTTGGAACAAGAAAAACCCTATTAAAGCTCCAAGCAAAGAAGCGATTAAGATCACAAGAAACCACCTTCTAATCGGTGCAGTGTATTCTGAGACGTTTACTACAGAACTATTAGCCATAAGATTACTCACTTCCTCAAATACCTTGATCGGCATTTCCCTTGAAAAATAAAGCATAGTGGCTATATCTTTGAATAATATGAAAACTAGTTTACTCTTAGCGCATTGCAGCCGAAAAGATATTAGTGTAAGTACTAAATTTTGAAATGTAAATCTGGAAGAAAAATGAAAACACAATTATCACATCTTAAAGCCTTAGAGTCTGAATCTATTTTCATCATAAGAGAAGTTGCAACAGAATTCGAAAAACCCTGTCTAATGTTCTCAGGAGGAAAAGATTCAATTCTAATTCTGAACATGGCAATTAAAGCTTTCGCTCCTGCTCCCGTACCTTTTCCTATTATGCATGTTGATACTGGCCATAACTTTCCTGAAGTAATTGCTTTTAGAGACAAGATGGTTAAAGAACACAATCTGAATTTAATAGTTGCATCTGTACAAGACGCAATTGATTCTGGAAAAGTTACCGAAGATACTGGACCAGGAGCTTCACGCAACCGACTACAAATTACGGCACTTCTAGATGGTATAGAAGAACACAAGTTTGATGCCCTATTTGGAGGGGCTAGACGCGACGAAGAAAAAGCGCGTGCTAAAGAAAGAATTTATAGTTTCCGTGACGAATTTGGCCAATGGGATCCAAAAGGTCAGCGACCAGAAATTTGGAGCCTCTACAACGGCAGACATAAAAGCGGCGAACACATGAGAATTTTCCCAATCTCAAATTGGACAGAATTAGATGTTTGGACTTACATTAAAGAAGAAGAAGTAGAAGTTCCAGAAATATATTTCGCCCATAAACGCGAAGTGTTTTTGAGAGATGGAATGTGGCTAGCGGTAACAGAGTTCTTGGATCCAGCTGAAGGAGAACAAGTAGAAGAAAGACTCGTTAGGTTCAGAACCATTGGTGATGCAACCTGTACAGGTGCTGTAGAATCTCCCGCAAAAACAATTGAACAAGTTATTGAAGAAGTTGGCGCAACAAGAATTACAGAACGTGGAGCTACTAGAGCTGACGATAGAACAGCCGAAGCTGCCATGGAAGATCGAAAGAAAGAAGGGTATTTCTGATGGATTTACTTAGATTAGCAACTGCCGGATCAGTCGATGATGGTAAAAGTACTTTAATTGGAAGATTGCTTTATGACTCAAAATCGATATTCGAAGACCAGCTTGAAGCGATAGAAAAAACTTCTGCCGCTCGAGGCGATGAACACACCAACTTAGCTTTGTTGACTGATGGTTTAAGAGCTGAACGCGAGCAAGGCATCACTATAGATGTTGCCCATCGCTACTTCACAACTCCTAAACGAAAATTTATTATCGCCGATACACCCGGCCATACTCAATACACTCGGAATATGGTTACTGGTGCCTCTACAGCAAACTTAGCCATAATTTTAATTGACGCTCGTAAAGGTATACTTGAGCAATCTAGAAGGCACAGCTTTATCTCTAGCCTTCTACAGATTCCCCATTTAGTTCTTGCTGTTAATAAAATGGATTTGGTTGATTACAGCCAAGATGCTTTTGAAGAAATTCGACAAGAGTTCACGACCTTTGCTTCAAAACTGGACATTAAAGATCTTACTTTTATCCCTATGTCGGCCCTTAAGGGTGACAATGTTGTAGATCGATCCCAAAATATGGACTGGTATAATGGAGCGACTTTGCTACACCATTTAGAAGAGGTTCATATTGCATCTGACCGCAACATGGTAGATGCAAGGTTTCCGGTTCAGTGTGTAATTAGACCGCAGTCAAAAAACTACCCCGATTACCGTGGGTATGCCGGAAGAATGGAAGGCGGTATACTGCGCCCCGGTGACGAAGTAGCTGTACTTCCTTCTGGTTTCACTACCAGAATTAAAAGAATTGAGCAAAGCGGTGAACCCGTTGAAGAGCTATATTCTCCAATGTCCGCAACAGTTCTTTTAGAAGATGAACTTGATGTAAGCAGAGGTGACATGATTTGTCGTGTTAATAACCAGGCTACGGCCACTCAAGACATTGAGGCTATGGTTTGTTGGATGAGCGAAGCTTCTCAGCTAACTCAGGGCTCTAAATTAGCTATTAAGCACACTACAAAGTGGGCTAAAGCTGTTGTAAAAGAGTTCAGATACAAACTGGACATAAACACTTTGAGTAGAGACGAAAAAGCTACAAGCCTAGGATTAAACGAGATTGGCAGAGTGAGACTTAGAACCACTCAGCCACTGCTGGTTGATAAATATGTCCGGAATCGTTCTACTGGAAGTTTTATTCTAGTAGACGAAGCTACCAACGTAACTGTTGGGGCTGGCATGATTAAATCTACAAGCTGATGGAATCTTATAAAACTCAAAACACCGTTTGGCATAGTAGTTTAATTGATCGCAGCTTACGGTCTAAAGCATCTGGCGGATTTGGTTTTACTGTTTGGTTAACAGGCTTATCTGGTTCTGGTAAATCATCTGTGGCTGTAGAGTTTGAAAAATTATGTGTTCATAAATCCCGTTTAGCTTACCTTTTAGATGGAGATAATTTAAGACATGGTCTTAATGGTGACCTAGGTTTTTCTGAAACAGATCGGGTAGAAAACATTCGAAGAGTTTCTCATGTAGCTACTTTGTTTGCTGATGCTGGTGTTATTTCAATAGCTCCTTTAGTTAGCCCATATGAAAGTTCAAGAAATTTTGCGAGAGATTTACATAAAAAGGGAGAAATAAATTTCTATGAAGTTTTCATTAACACTCCACTAGAAATTTGTGAACTTAGGGATCCAAAGGGCCTCTATCAAAAAGCACGTAATGGAGAAATCCTTGGCATGACTGGCATAGATTCCCCGTATGAAGCGCCAACGAACCCTGAATTTGAGTTCACTCCAGCTGATGGGGACCCTGCTGAAGTTGCTCTAAAACTATGGAATTTAATCCACGACGAAGATTAACGAAACTTGGCTAACACTAAGTCAGCTTCTTCAGCCTGAATTCTTAGGATTGATGCACCGTTAACTCTGTCTCCAGTAACCGGCAACGAATGACTACTTATCCCAGTTTCTCCGACGGTGCGATAAGTTTGAACTAGATCAATTAAAGACGAATAATCTACGCTGTTTGAAAATACGATGTTGTCAGCAATAACGGAAATTTGTTTATCTGTGTCAATAACGTTAACAGAAGCAGCTTCGCCTGCAAAAGTTTTCATGACTTGGACTATGAAGTTCCGCTGTCTGGCAGTTCGACCTAAATCGCTCGTTGGGTCAATTTTCCATTTGCCATTTTCTAATTGTTCTTCATAGAAGCGCGAGCGTGCATAGGCTAAAGATTGGGAGCCATCAAGAAGTTGTTCTCCAGCTACAACATTAAAACCCGACTTTCTGTCTCTGGCTGGATTTTCAAAATTTATTTTTACTCCACCAAGCGAATCAACTATTTCTTGAAACCCTATAAAGTCTACCTCTGCATAATGGTTGATATTTACCCCTAAATTATTCTGTATAGTTTCGACTAACTTTGATCTGCCTTGAGATTGATTCTCCTGAGCAGAATTATTTGGATTATCAACTTGATAAACAGAGTTTACCCTCCCGGCCTTACCGTCGATATTTACCCATAGATCTCTAGGGACTGAAACTAAATCTATAGTCTGAGTCTGAGGATTTACTCTAGCGATCATTAAAGTATCAGTTCGTTTCCCTACAACTCCAACACCATTTTTTAAAAAGGCATTGTAATTAGGATCATCGATACTGATCCCATCACGCGAATCTGTCCCTACTAAAAGCCAATTCGCAGGCTCACCTGGTGGAGAACCTGGTAGACCTAACTCATCTCGAACTAGTTTTCTTGATTGACGAAGTGTAAAAGCAGCACTACTTGCAGCAACTAGAGCAACCACAGTGAGCACACAACCTAAACTGATCAAAAATTTCTGCCCGAACGGTCTTTGTCTAGAAGATTTTGAAACTATTTTTTTTCTTTGAGCCATCAGCTCACCTTTTGTGTAGATTGGCAGATCTTAGCTTAGTTTATTTGGACGAGTGAAACTGTCCTAATAATTTCACTACAGTTATAGCAAAAATATGTAGTACTTAGTTGGTCTAGATGTAAAATAACTACGTAGTGGCAGCTAACATAGCATTGAGATTAATATTAGTATCAATACTTGCTTAGAGATGGAGATCGTATATGACAGGATCAACCGAGAATAGCAAATCTGACGGCACTGGCGAGAATGATTTAAGCACCAATAACAAGATTGACTATTGGGAACCTGAACCTCAAGTTGATGATGCCATTCAATCTAAAGATAAAGCCGATTCTGTTGATCCAAGTTTTGTAGAACTTAAGTCTGAAGCTGACCAAATCAGCACTGATGATCCTGACACCTCGGGTTCAGATCCTCAGCATCATTTAGAAATGAGACAGATCGCTGGTCTTGCTGCAGGTACAACAATGAAATTACCTGAAGGCGTTTTTAGTTTTAGAGAAGGCGATAAAGATGTGGCCTTCTCAATTTCTGTAAAAAATGCCATCCCTACTGTTGTTCCAGGAAAATCTGAAATTCGAATCGATAACAAATTAGTAGGTAAGCCTACTCCGTTGTCCGGCAATATTTTAAATGTTAATAGTGCAAGATTCTCTATCTCTACACCACGCTCAGATTATGGAGAATACAGTAAACCAATTACCGCTGCCTCTCACACAACTATTGAAGTACCTAAGTTCTCTAACTCCCCTAAATCGGATTGGTTTGCAAATAATGATCCAGAGACAGCAACAACAGATTTGGATGCTGAAGAGTGGGAATTTATAGAAAAAATCCGAGCGGCTAAAGACGAAGATTCCCGAATCCAAAGATTATTGCATCCTAATCCTGAAGAGATTTCATTTAGAAGCAAATCAGGTGGGTTCGCTTTATTTGAAAGAGGAGCCAATGATCCTTTCTTTACCCGATTCAGTATCGCTTATGGTTCTATCCCCTGGACTCCTAAGCTAAGAACTAATTCAATACCTACTCGTTTACACGGAAACATCGATCAGCTTTGCACTCTAAACTCTGTTCCAATAACTAGTAATACAAAAAATGGACCTTTGGCTATTGTTGGACCTCGCCCAGCGAGACTTTCGGTAGCTCGACACGCAATTCTTTCACTTGTTGGCCTGAATAAGCCTGGTTCAGTTGAATTAAAAATTCTTACAACTGATAAAAATCATAATTCTAGTTGGCTTTGGTTAAGTAAATTACCAGAGTGGATTTCTTCACCCGAAAATGATTTTAGAGTTGTTGTTTCTGATGGGATGAGAAGTTTTGAATTATCCGGTCTAGACCAATCGCTTGCTGAAGATAGAGAAATTGGGTTAATTGTATTAGCTGATTCGCTAGCAGAAGTACCTTCGTTCTGTTCAGTTGTATTACAGGTATCAGATAAGGGTATCTGTAGAGCCACGAATCAGTCTGGGGATTCGCTAGAAGGGACTGCAATTGGTGTGACCGAAGAGTTTGCTATAGCTACTGCAAATGCTTTGAAGAGCCTCCATCCAAAATTATAAGCTGCCTTCTGAAATTACACAGTCAGCAATAATTTGCTGAATTTGTTTTGGTAATTTGTTTTCTGGGTTTGTAATTAAATCACTATCCAAGTTATTGAATTCAGTAATTGTCAAATCATTTTCTGTTTGTTCCCATGTGCATTTACAAATTTTTGTTTGCAACGGGGTATCTATCGCAATTTCTGAGCTTGATTCCAATTGAACATCTGCGGCTGTTTTAGTGCATGCTTGCATAAAACCTGTTTCATTTATTTCTGTATACGCGTTTTCAGATTCTTGAGAACATCCTGTGAGTAACAGACCGATGAATATAAATTTTATTGAGTTGTTAGAAAGCATATTGGAGTTAAATCTACTTTACATGCTGCAGGTTACAACGCAATTGTGGGTTTTGTAGACGATTTCTCGGGTTATCTGGTGGATCACCACAATCTAATTTACTTATTTTGTATTCCCATTCTTCAACTAGTTTTTTTGCAAGATGATACTGGTTCTGCGAGACGAGTAGTTCTGCTTTTGCTCCAATGAGCGCCATATCTAATGGCGAAGCAACTAATCCCATTTCACAAATTGACTGTGCCATCTTAACATTTGATAGTTCCGTAGCGAGTTCTACAGCTTGGCTAGCTATATCAGCAATATAACATTCTGCTTGGGAAGACCATAGCGAGTTATCGCCTACCCATGTCCAATACCTAGTTTGTGGAATTGTAAAAGGCTGTCCATATATTTTTGTTAATGCCTTGCTAAAAGCTTCGAGCTGGTCCTGAGGTGTTTCAAATTCTGTTGCCGTTGTCCGTATAAATTCTTGGTAATCATTTTCTTGAATCGATACCGAGTACTTTCCTTTATCAGCTTCTGGGATTACGTTTCTTCCTACTATTTTTCTGCTTTCTGCTAGAAGATTTGAGAATCTGCTATTTGATATTCTTTGACCATCCCAAATCGCTTCGATTATTTGCTCGCGTGTGCTTGGCCCGTTACAGCTTAAATATGTAACTAATGAAAGTTGTTGGTTTGTAAGGCTATAACTAGCTCCGGTTATTCTGATCTCACCCAAGAGTTCAATCTTTAATGATTCGCTAAAAATTTTTTGTTCTGAATTAGGTTTTTGTAAGTCATTTATTTTAGGAATATGAAACTGACCCAATTCTTGACTCTGCTTTGTTTCAACAGTTTTTACCTCATCTAAAATTTTCATAGCATTTTGAGCAACTTGAGAACTCATTTGTTGTGCCTCAATAATTTTGCCGCTATGAGATAATTTGATTTGTGTTTCATCAACAAATTCACATCGGAATTTATATTCGTTAATTGGATTTTCGCTTAGAATAACAACAGCGAGAGGATAACTTTTTTTGTTTGCATACGAAATTATGTTATGAATTGATTTATTTATATTAACTTCATTAAGAATTATGACAACTGGGGCAATTGTTTCTTGAGGGTATTTAATTCGTTGACTTCCAGCATTCTGTAATGATGCTTCGGAAAATTTTATTCCAACATCTTCTAACCATGGGAGAAGATCTTTTGAAAGATCATCCACATTTGTTTCAGTGACAAGGCTGTAAGATCTGACACCATCTATTGGCAATGTTGTTCGAATGTCTACATAAGCGTGAGGGTTTATGGCCAGCTCATGAACTATTGATCTAGCTAAGGCCATCGTGTTCTTGTGTTTACCAGCTATGTTCAAAACGCCTATTGCTTCTAGATTAATGTAAGTATCAGCAGAAATCGAAACTAATGTAGGTGTTAAGTCTTCATGAGTATTTGTTAATACTTGTGTTGCATCGTTGATTATGATTGGTTTTTCAGTTTCAGTTTTAAGTTCTATTTGTTCGTTTTTGTTTGTGATAAAAGCTGGGATGTCTGAGTCGCTGATTTGTTGAACACAATTATTTATATTAGCTTTCACATCTATACCGGTATTGAAACCTGTTTTGTTGTTTAAGGCTTTTTCGAATGTTGCCAACTCATTATTCAGGTTTTCTGGCTGGTAGTTTGTGTCTCGGGTTGCGATACTATATTGCCTGCTTCTTCTAAGCTTAGACAACAGACCTGTCGCTACTATGGCTCCACCTATTCCCATTCCAACTAATAGTGATTCAAAATCTAAATTGAGGATGCTGCTATTTTCTGATTCTAATACTTCTGGATTTCGCTCTGATTCAACCAAGGTTGTATTATCTACAGCACTTTCAGCAAAGGCCGGTTTTTGATTTATGATTCCTAAAAATAATATGATTGATGCAAGAGATTTTGCTACAAAAATTTGCATACCAGGAAGAGTGAAATGAATTTTAGATCTGTCGCCTTTTATATGATTTTTTATTTCAAGAGCGATTACATATAAAAACTGAAACCAAATTAGCCAAATCGAACACACGAGTAGGTTGACTACAAAACTATTTGGTATTCCACGATTACCGTTAACAATTTCTGTGATGTAACTTGTACTTGGTATTTCGCTGGTAAATGGCCAGCCAAACGTTATAAGCCATACTGGTAAACCAATCAAAGCAAAAACAAATATTGTGATTCTAAAAATATTTATTAATTTTGCTCTGAACATTTACAGTGCCTTTCATCCAACAATGAGGCATAACTTTAAATGTGCTTAAAACCGCCAAGATGTCACAATAATTAAGTATTAATCATAGCCTGATTAACCGATTACCGCTTACTGGCGCAGCTCAGGCAACTTTCAGATACAATTCTAAGCCCAAGCACCCGTAGCTCAATTGGATAGAGTAGCTGGCTTCGAACCAGTTGGTTGGGGGTTCAAGTCCCTCCGGGTGTACCAAAAAAATTAGTTGATTCCAAGGTCGTCAAAAGAATCCGTCATCTCCCAAATGAGAAAAATAAACGGGGCAAGAATGGCTATAGCTAGCACAAATAGTGCAAATATCATTAAGGCCAGAGGCATCGCACATCCTTCCTTTGGAGGCTCATCTTCCCACACTTCTTCACCCACATATTAATTATATAGAAACCTATTTCTGATCAAATCGTTTAGTTATTCCTAAATCTCCTTATAGATAGAGGCAATAAGCGCCAGAATCTTACATTAGAGCTAGGATAATAGTTATGGATTTACTGAGCGATACAAGTAAAGAGATTGAAGATCTACAAGTCGAAATTTGGCGTACTGCTTCGATAGAACAAAAAATTAATATGGTGGTTTCTCTAACTACTGCTGCTACAGATTTAGCTATAGCAGGGATAAGGCATAACTCTCCTGGCATTTCGATAGAAGAAGAAAGATATCAACTTGCTGTTAGACGTTACGGTCAATCTACGGTCGATTCATTAATCCACGCAAGCAAATGAGAGTAGATCCATTTTCTACTGCTGCTCAAATCGCTAATATATTTGATTCTCTAGATATTAAATATGCACTAGGGGGTTCATTAGCCAGCTCCATAATCGGTGAACCGCGAGCAACAATGGACGCTGATTTTGCTACTCGACTCGACAAAACAAGACTTAATGAATTCTTAGAACATCTAACCGAAGATTATTATGTGTCTAGAGAATCAGCTGAAGAAGCAATAGACAACAGCGATTCTTTCAATCTAATCAATACTAAAACTTCTTTCAAAGTAGATATTTTTGTCTTAGGCGATGGTTTACTCGATGTAAACCAAATCGAAAGACGAATCAAAGTTCAAGTTCCATCTGAAAATATAACCGAAATTTGGGCTACTTCGCCAGAAGATCAAATCCTACGAAAACTGTACTGGTTCAATCTAAGCGGAGGTGTTTCTGACCGCCAATGGCGAGATGTTTTATCAATATTGAGAGTTCAACTAGAGAATCTAGATATTGAATACTTAGAAACAACTGCAAAAGCTACCGGGCTTGATCAGATACTGGAAAAAGCGCTTAGCCGAGATTAATAAATTGTACTTACATTAATATATAGTGGGTTGAAGACTTATATAGAACATATCTCAGGAGAACAATATGGCGACGTTGGTATCAACAAATCCTGCTAAGGGGTTTCAAGAAATTGGACAAGTTAATGTCAGTACCGAGGCTGAGATAATACAGGCAGTTGTCAATGCAAAACAAGCTCAACAAGCTTGGCAAGAATTAGAAGTTCAAGGTCGCATCCCGTTTTTTGTAAAATTCTGTGAAATTATGGACGCCCGTAAAGCTGAATTAGCTCAAATGATTTCTGATGAAATGGGCAAAAAATTAAGCGATGCTCAAGACGAAGTAGCCGAAGTTATTGAAAGCGTAAAATGGCTAATTGATAACGCCCCCGAAATTCTAAAGCCAGTTAAAGTTCATGAAGACGATGAGGGCATGGTCACTCAGCACCGAGAACCTTTTGGTGTTGTGGCCGGGATTTCTGCTTGGAATTATCCAGCCGGCAATTTCCGAGAATGCGCAATGCAAGATCTAATCGCTGGAAATACAGTTGTATTAAAACATTCTGAAGAAACTCCGCTTACCGGTGTGATCCTCGACGAAATTATGAAAGAAGCGGGCTTTCCCACCGGAGTTTGTTAAAGAAAATCAAACTATTCTGATGTCGGAGATATTCTAACAAATCAAGATATAGATTTTATAAGTTTTATTGGTAGCAGCAAAGTTGGTAAAGGCCTGTACAAAAAAGCCGCTGAAAAATTTATAAACGTTCGTTTAGAAATGGGCGGAAGTTCTGCTGGGATAATATTCGACAACTTAAACATTGATGACATAGTCGAGAGTGTTGTTGCTGAACGGTTTTCTAACAGTGGACAAATTTGTAGTGCTTTGAAGCGTTTACTTATTCATGATTCGGTCTATGACCAATACATAGCAAAGCTTAAAATAAAAATTTCTGAGCTAAAGGTTTGCGAACCAAGCGATAATGATTGTGAGATTTCGTCACTTGTTGCTGAACGTCAGGTAGAACCAATCCTTGGACAGATCAGCAAATCTGTTCAACTCGGAGCAAAACTAGTGTGTGGAGGCGAACGCCCACATGAACATGACGGAGCTTACATAGAGCCAACCCTTTTAACCAATGTCACCATAGACATGCCGGTTTGGAACGAAGAGGTTTTTGGTCCAGTTCTTCCAGTTATGAAATTTAGTGATGAAGGTGAAGCCATTCAAATCGCTAACGATACACCTTATGGACTAAATGGATTTGTATATTCCAACGATCAAGAACAAGTTGCCCGTGTAGCCAAACAATTAGAATGTGGCGCTATCGAGACAAACGGCTACAGCCACGGTTACAGGCCAAGCGTAGCAGTCGGCGGTTACAAAGATTCAGGCATCGGCAGAACCGGTGGTACTGCTGGGCTACACACCTGCACCCAAGTCAAAGTAGTTACAACAAAAAAATAGACAGCCTACAATTGATTAATGCTTCATTCTAGATTACGACGCATCTGAAGAGCCGCCGAGATAGCTGACGTATTACTATTAAAACGATCTTCAACAGTTCTCGATAAGGCAGATTCGAGAACACTTAACTCGCTTGGATCAATCCCTCTATTAGCTTCTTCATCTGAAGCCTTGTGAGAATAAACATCGTTTGTAGCCATACCAAAAATCATAGCAGTCAAAATAATGGATGGTCTTCCAGAATGAGAGGTAGGGGCTACTTAGCTCCTACCTCTACACATCTTCAATAAATTATTCTGCTTCTGAAACGTAAGCAACAAGTTTGTCGATAGCCATGTTCCAGCCGGCTGCACCAGGAGAATCAGCAGGCACTCCAACGTGGGTGACTACCATCTTGGTTTTACCATCTAGCTCTTCTAATTCAACTACTACTTGAGTTGTTGCAGGGTGACCTTCTGGCATACCCATTGAGGAAGGGTCTATAACGTTTCCTTCTGCATTAGACATAGATTCTGTATAGACCAACCGTTTGTTCTCAACGATTTCTTGGTGTTGCCCAACAAACCACATTTGCATTGGGCCATTTGGAGTGTCCATTTCCATACAAACATGGCGGGTTCTATCAACATTTAGATCGATATTAGCAGTTGGAATAGACGCCCCTTGGGGTCCGTACCAAGCTTTGAAATGATCAGCTTCTGTCCACATCTTCCAGACAAGCTCAGCTGACGCATCGAGAGTACGCTCGATCACCACAGATTTAATGGCTTCATTATTTTCAGTCATTATTATTTTTCTCCTTATTTAGGTTTATTGTTTGCATGTAATCTTCCATACGATCAAATCGATCTTCCCAAATAGGCCGATAATACTCAGCCCAATTAGAAATTTCTTCAAGCGGGGCAGCTTCTATTGCACACGGCCTGTACTGAGCAAGTTGTCCTCGAACAACTAAGCCTGCTTTTTCAAGAACTTTAATGTGTTTCGAAATTGCTGGAAGCGACATGTTAAACGGTTTAGCCAACTCATTAACATTTGCTTCACCTTGTGCCAGGCGAGCCAAAATTGCTCGTCTAGTTCCATTAGCCAATGCAGCAAAGGTATCGGTCAGTCTTTGTTCGTTTATTGTTAGAGCTGAGCTCATAGATTGCTTTCCCTAGACTACAATGCCCTTTATTTAACTAATTGGTTAAATAAAGATAATAATAATATACTGGGGTCTGAGAGAGTTAGCAACATGGCTTAGCAAACCTTCAAGAACACTACTAGGTTGATAATATGGCAGATCAATTAGATACCTATAAAAAATACTTTGTTGACAATGGGTTCGAAAGACTTAGCCTCTTTGAAATTTTGCGTGATACTTACCAGCTAACATCTGCAATTTACCTGGGCAGCTTTGTCCATGTGACACCTGCATTTGTATTTCAAAGAACAAGCTTTATAGATAGCGACAGAAGAGTCCAGAAATTTTTTGATTCTGACGAGGTGCTCGATTTTGTGAACAAAAATAAACAATACAATCAAGATCCAGAAATATTTGCTTCCCAACAGAACTATGAAAAACCAATTCTTGGTATCAAAAAACATGACTTACTAATCTCACAATATGCAGGTTTTGTTTCACAAGCAGGAAAGAAGTACCTGAAGAAAGATGGCATTCTAATAGTCAACGGCAGTCATGGCGATGCGAGTATGGCCATCCTCGATGAAGACTATAAATTTATCGCTGTTGCTAACCACACAAAAGATAAGTGGAGAATAAGCGATAAGAATCTTCAAAAATACTTTATTGCAAAAAATGCTGCTGAAGATTCAGCCGAGATTTTACTAGCAACTATGACAGGCACGGCTTATACCAAGACAGCTTCAAACTATATTTTCCGGAAAAATTCTTAGACCTTAGCTTCTGGGTTATCCCCCAAATTGTGGAGGGTAATTCTGAGGTGGGTTTTGTTGTTGCATAGCAGGCATCTGTGGATTTTCCAGAAGACGTGCATCTTGGTCTTGAGAAATATTTTTAATCAACTTCACTATTGGAATTATCGATAAAATTCCAAATATTGCTGCGATGATGGTCAAAGTTGTAAGGCCAGTAAAATCAAAGTCGAAAAATATATCCTCTTGCGAATCAAGGTTTTCACTATTTACTAGATCTATGCCCTGCTTAAAAAAGCTGAAGATAAAAAACAACGATGCAAGTGATGGAAGTATTTTTGCAAGTCCCCAAGCAACAACCCAGAACTTTAAAAGAGCATTATCTTGTGAAGTGTCTCGTCTTGAAGCTGCACTTTTCTCAAGAAGATCTTTCATAATCTGATACTGAAAAAATAATGCTACTAGCAGGATGATAGTTCCGATTAGGGGAATCCCTGCCAAGACTATTGGAACAATCCAGATAGCGATTGCCATTGATTTGTCAATCTTCATGTTTGAAAAACTGAGAACATTATCATGGGCAGTGTTGTACCAAATAACAAAAGATATACCTGCGCCCAGGGACAATACCGAAGTAAAGAGACCGCCAACCCATAAAATTAGAAACTGATAAATACTAAAATCAGCGAAGGGACCGGCGCCTGGAGAATCTGGATCGAACGAACTAAAAGAGCTGACCATATCAACAGTAAAGAAAGCAGAAGCTACTGAATAGATAAACACTATGACGTTAGAGATAATAAACCAGCGAGCCCATTTAGACTTACCCGCTAGTAGCTGTTGAATTTTGCCAAAGTACTGACCACCATACCCAGCATTGCCAGGATTAAACTGTTGCTGGGATTGTTACTGTGGAGGCGGCTGAAAATTAGGATTCTGATTAAAATTATTACCGTCGTTACCCATGCTCATAAACTAATTCTACAGCAGCTTAAGTATATTTAGGCCTAGCTCAAGCGCTACGAAACCAAACAGAAATATTATAGTGTTGCCCGAGATGCATTTTGTCTAATCCCACATCGATTCATCTAACGCTTAAAATCTTTAAAAGTATCTTCATCAAATGCATCATCACCCATTAACCCAGCTTGGGACTGCCAAGATGCTTGTTCTACTTCGTTATCTGAATTGGACATCCCAACACGATGCCGAATGGCATCTAGGACCCAATCATTAATGCTTTGTGAACTCAACTTTGCGTTCCGAACAATCTTTTTACGGAGTATTGGATCTATCTTTCGAATTGTTATTTGATGATCTTTCATAGTTTAAGAATACATTAATGTTATGTGTGATGTTAATGCTGTCAAACTCAGGTTGTATAATCTTGGTATGAACAACTTTACGAATCATGAACCCATAGACGAGTCATTAAAATATGCTGTGCCAGAATTAGTTGCTGGACAAACCTTGGCAAACGCTAATGCCCATGGTTCAGATAAAGCTCGCAAAAAGGCAAGAATTATGGTTTGGATATTGATCGCAGCATTTATACTTCCAATTGTTTTTGGATTAATTCTGACTGCAACTCAAACAATTTAATGACCTCTATCGAGTTTAGCAATATAAGTTTTGTTAAAGAAAATCAAACTATTCTCAATGAAATTAATTGGGTTGTAAATAGCGGAGAGCGTTGGGCTGTACTTGGTCTTAACGGTTGCGGAAAAACTTCACTTCTTAGAATCGCTGGGTTGTATTTACATCCAAGCAGTGGCGCTATCAAAATTCTTGACAACGAGTTGGGAAAATTTGATGTTCGAACCCTTCGTAAACGAATAGGTTTTTCGAGCCAAGCAGTAGTCGACATGATTCGACCGAATATCAAAACTTCTGAAGTTGTAGTAACTGGCCTTCATGCTGCGCTCGAAACCTGGTGGGATTCTTACACAGATTCTGATATTGCCAGAGCAACCGCATTGCTACAGACAGTTGGCATGGATGATAAAGCAGATCGAGTTTTTAATAGTCTTTCTGCTGGTGAACGCCAAAGAGTTTTACTCGCCCGGACGCTAATGACTGAACCAGAAATTTTACTGCTGGATGAACCTACGGCGGGATTAGATTTTGTTGGACGTGAACAACTTTTAGCAACACTAGACAAGCTGAGCATTGAAAGACACAATCTTCCAATGGTACTGGTGACACATCATACCGAAGAAATTCCAATAAATTTTACTCACTGCTT
>Ga0209828_1000728_pt1 | contig 31255 bp, 33 predicted proteins | sample MaitaG_FD_187429 | JGI IMG/M metagenome (GOLD analysis project Ga0209828, IMG submission 187429) | Marine algal microbial communities from Maine, USA - Maine_Asex2 metaG (SPAdes) (version 2) | ecosystem: Host-associated > Algae > Red algae > Unclassified | place: Maine, USA | collected 2015-01-05
CGACGGCGTCTCCGGCATCGAAGGCAAATCAGGCGAAGACGGCATGCTCGGCATCGACGGCGTCTCCGGCATCGAAGGCAAATCAGGCGAAGACGGCATACCCGGCATCGAAGGCGTCTCCGGCATCGAAGGCAAATCAGGCGAAGACGGCATCGGCATCGTTGCCTTTGCGTCGGGCATGCTCGACATGTCTGGCGTGCTCGGCAGGTCCGCCTTGTTCAGCAATGTTGTTGCGGGCACGTCGTGGCCAACATCGGGCATCGACGGCATGTCTGCGGTAGGCGTGGCGGCCTGCGTTATATCTTCTGCCGCAGCCGACGCATCGTTGCCTACCCGATCAGCACCAGCGCGCAGGCGCTCAGCGAGCGATGGACTTCCCGACACCTCGGGCGCAGAAACCACCGGCGCGGCGATAACTGGCGCAGCAACTGGTGGCGGTTCAGGCGCCACTGGCTTCACATAGTTCGGATGCAGTTCAGGCGGATAGAAACGTCCATCAGACGCCTTCCACCAATCGGGCGTCTCTTGGACGTCGCTGCCATGTGTTGGGATGTTGGACATTTAGCCACTCCTCGAATAACGCTCAGAGCAGCTAAATGTAGCCCAGAGCGCCCGACCGGATTTGAACCGGTGACTGTACGGCTTTGCAGGCCGTTCCCTTGGGCCTCTCGGGCACGGACGCTTGCGATAGGGCCGAAGCCCTGTGCAGGCGATAACCATAGCGGGTCGAACGACCCAAAATGACCCGTTTTCCTGACGGCCGCATAACGTTTGTGTTGTGACAAATGGACGTGTGACCTCCGTGGCGCTTGCGATACCGGCGTATAACGAGGCTGACGGCATCGTTGGCTTCCTGACCGACATGGATGCCGTACTCGCAGAATGCAGCGACCAACACTGGTTTGTCGTTGTCAACGATGTGTCGACCGACAACACGGCTCAAGTACTCGACGACCTGAAACCGCAGCTCTCTGGCACCCTGCTCGCAGCAACCAACGCAGTGAACAGCGGCCACGGCCCCACCGTGTTGACCGCATATCGACAAGCACTCACCACCGGCGCCGACTGGATCTTGCAAGTCGATGGCGATGGCCAATTCGAAGCAGAAGACATCGAACTGCTCTTTCGCCATGCCGCAGCAGGCGCTGCGATCATTACGGGTGAGCGCACCGTGCGCTTTGACCCGTGGTACCGCAAAGTCGTGACCGGCACATTGCCACTGGCGATACGTGCTGCGTTCAAAGTGAAGCGCCGTGACATCAATTGTCCGTTCCGGTTGTATCGAGCCGACGTGCTTCCCGCAATCTTGAACCAGGTGCCAGCCGATTCGCTAACACCCCACGTGTTCATGACCGTGCTCGAAGACCGCAGCGGCCACCGCCACGTTGAAATCCCGGTCCAGCATCGCCCGCGGCGCGGTGATAGCGATGTCGGTACAACGTGGGGCGACGCAAAGAACTTGGTCATACCAAAGAAGCTCGTGCTGTTCTTGAAGGACGCTGCCGCGCAACTTGTCGAGTTTCGCCGCAACCTCGACAAGTGATCCAGCGAATTCTCGCTGCGTTGTGCCTGATGGCCATGCTCACAGCGTGCGGTGCTCCTACCGTGACTACTACTGGTCAGCGTGCTATTGCCACCCCAGTCCCCGTTCCGGACTTGCCGGAAGCGAACGTGTCAGGTGAGTTGCTCAACGCTGCGTTCGCTGCGCTGCTGCGCCCAACGACTGACCTGACCGAGTCGGTGCGAGCCGTTGCGCCGTTTCCCGAGATCGATGGCACTGAAGACGCCGTCATCGTTGCGGCCGAGTTGTTCAGCGGCCTCGAGATCAGCACCGACGAAGAAGCCAAGCAGCTGGTAACCGTGGAATACGAAACGGCCATGGACCATCGCGGTGCACTCGACCACAACTGGACCCAGCTCGACGAGTTCGGTATCCCGCAACTAGGCCCGCGAACCCAAGAGAACTCATCGGGAACCGTCACGGTGTTTCCGGCCGACGGCGACTTCAGCCAAATCACCGCCGAGATCTACACCCGAGAAACCGGTCGAACCGGCGTTCTCCTAACGGCGCTCAGCAGCGATGTCGCCGACGACGTCGTTGCCCGGTTCGCCAACTGGCACGACGACGCCCTTCCCCTGTCCCCCGAAACCGACCTGGCCTACGTGGAACTCATCGCCCGTCGGGACCAAGACGGCTCCCTGCTGCCGTTCTATCGATCGGCGTGGGAAGCCTTTGGCACCGATCAAGAGATGAGCGACGCCTTTGAAGCCGCGTTCGACGATCAGGAGTGGGACTACATAACTGACGGCTCCTGGTATGTCGTTGGTCGTGACTTCAGCGAATCGCCGTCTGGCTAATCCAGGCGGTTTGCGTACCGGCTTGCGCTCGAAGCGGAACCGGCTGCCTCAAGCATTCCCAACAACTCAGCCGCCTCGACTGCGGACATCACGTCGACCGGGGCAACCCAGCCGAGGTCCCGATAGTGCGCAACCTGCGCGTCGGTCAACGTGCACATATCGTCGAGTACGCGTAGATCTTGAAACAGCAGAGAGTGCGCTTCCGTCGAAGCGCACTCTCTGTATCCGTTGGGGGGACAGGCAGGATGGGATCAGTCGAGACTCAGGCTTGAGGGCCTTCGCCTCGCATGCCGTGATGGCCACGGCGGCCTTCGCCACCCTCGCCATTGACACGAGCGGTAATGCGCTCTTCAAGGCTGTCGAGCTTCTCGGCAGCACGATCAGCGTCAATGTCGCCTTCAGCGATCTTGGCGTCGATGCGAGCTTGTGCGTTTGTGACCAGTGTGTCAATGAGACTTTGGACCGGAACACCCTGCTCTGCAGCGATATCAGCCACGCTTTGGCCGGCTTCACGGGCAGCTCGGAGATCTTCGACCGACAGGCCGAGGGTTTCGCTCAGCAGCGCCTGCCTTGCAGCCCTACGCTCTGCCCGAGCTTCGGAGCGCTCGGTGCGGGTTGCATCATCGGTCTCAGCGTCGTGCGCAAATGCGTTTGGTGCGGCAAAGCCAGCGCCACCAAGTGCGATCAATCCGACAAGTCCTGTTGCGATTGCCTTCTTCATAACTTCATTCCTTCGTTGGTTGTGTGCGTGCCACCGCTCGTTGCGGCGACAACAACCACTCTGCGCCCCATTCGACAAAGGAATAAGAGGACTAGGTCAGAAGTTTGACAAGCTTGGTTAAGACGCAGGTAAGGCGCTCTCGACACCCGAAATCGAGCGCCAATCAATGAGCTCGCAGTCCTTCCACAGACGCTCAAGCTGGTAAAAGCCACGGGCCTCTTCGGAAAACACATGCACCACGAACTCGCCGTAGTCCATGAGTACCCAATCAAGCGACTGCATGCCCTCAAGCCGCACCGGCTTGGGTCCGCCGACCAGCGTGAGCTGGTGCTCGACTTCGCCAACAATGGCTTTGACTTGGCGGCTGTTTCTGCCGTTGGTGATCACAAAGTGTTCTGTCACCGAAATCGCATCGCCCACGTCGAGCACCAATGTTGCCGTGCCGAGCTTGGAGTCAGCAGCAGCGGCGGCCACGAGCGCCCACGGCTCTTCGGCCTGCGCCAGCGCAGCGACTGCCGCGTCGATCAGTTTGTTAGGTGCACTTGGCTCAGACGACACGAAGGATTCTCACTCAGAACTTTCACTGGGGCTATCACTGGCACTCTGGATATCACCGGGGTGCTCAGTCTGCCACTGTTTATACACATCGAGCGCAGCCCGAGGAACCAGATAGTCAACCGGTTCCCCAGCGGCCATTCGGGCACGCAACATAGAACTAGACAAATCGACGAGCGGCGCAGAGACCCGGTTGGCGCTCCACCCAGCTGGTGGTTCAACACCAACCGTGCCCGGACGGTCAACAATGCCCAAGCTCACCATGTGGCGCAGTTCGTCGTGGCGATGCCACGTATGCAGGTCGGCCACGACGTCGCTGCCAACAACGAGAACAAATTCGGTAGTGGGCAGGTCGCGCTGCAACTGCTCGACCGTGTCGATGGTGTACGACGAGCCGCCTCGGTCGATTTCGACCGATGACGCGACCAGATCGTCTCGGTCAGCTGTGGCCGCCGCGACCATGTCCAGCCGCAGCTGAGAGTCAGCGATCTGGCGCGTACCCACCTTTTGCCATGGCCGATGCGCTACCACGAAGAGCACCTGATCCAACGCCAAACCATGCAATGTCACACTCGCAACAGCGAGATGACCCACATGTATTGGGTCAAAAGTCCCACCGAAAAGGCCTACTCGTGACGTCAAGCCGACACTTTCGCGCCTTGGTAGCACCCCAAATGCAGAAAAATCACATAAAACCCAAAAAGTCGCTGGCTTACTTAGGGGCAGCTGTACTACTGTACCGAGCTGCTAAGAGAAGTTGCACCGTAACAAGAAATATTACGGCTTCAATCTAGGCAACCGACATACCGGGCAGAATTAAACAGCAAACCATGCCGGGCTTGTCAAAGGAGAACCGCTTCCGCCAGCTACACAACCACGATCTGCAGTCGACCGTCCTGCCGCTGAACACACACTCGCAGCGCCGCACACGATCGACAATCAGCTTCACCAGCCGCAAATGGTGATCTTCAGGGAACATCACACCGCCGAGCATGGTTGTAGGCGACGAGCAAATCTTCTTACCCCCCAATACCAGCCCTTCAACACCCCCCAAGGCTCCAAAATGAGTGACTCAGTAGGTCAATACCTGAACGAAATCGGCACCGTTGCGCTTCTCAACGCAGCCGAAGAGCGTGAACTTTCCCAAATCATTGAGAAAGGTGTCGCAGCTCGCAAGCTAAAAGAGAACGGCGAGCGCAGCCGCAAGCTCGATCGAGAGATCCGCGCTGCTGACATGGCAAAGGATCGCTTCATCCGGGCGAACCTTCGTCTCGTTGTAAGCGTGGCCCGCCGCTACCCGTTGCCTCCCGGCATGGAACTGCTCGACCTGATCCAAGAAGGCAACCTTGGTCTTGAGCACGCTGTCGACAAATTCGACTGGCGCAAAGGCTTCAAGTTCTCAACGTACGCCACGTTCTGGATCCGCCAGGCAATCGGCCGTGCCCTCGACCAAAAGGCCAGCTTGGTCCGCCTCCCCGGCGACCGTTCAGCAAGCCTTCGTGCGGCACTGCGCCAGGTATCAGGCGACGGCGATGAGCTCGATGAAGAGCACGCACGACTCCATCGCTTAACTACCCCAACCTCGCTTGACCGCACCATCGGCGACGACGACAGCAACGAGCTTGTCGATCTTCTCCCCGATGCAAACCCTGGCCCAGAGTCAGTGGTTATGGACCGTGCCGAAGAAGCGATGGTCACCGGCTTGCTCGACGTCCTCGACGACCGTGCTCGCTACGCAGTTGAGCAGCGCTTTGGACTGCACGACGGACGCAAGCGCAGCTACCGCGAAGTCGGCGAAGACCTCGGTGTGACTGCAGAAGCAGCTCGTCGCTTGGTAAAGCGTGCCGTGAACACCGTTCGCGAAAACGCACCCGCAGCATTCGACGCTGCGTAACACCACGTACACAAAAATCTGAACCGAACAAGAGCGCAGGACTGGCGGATCCTGCGCTCTTGTCGTTTCTGCCGACGACCCCTAGGGCATCGGCAGATGAAGGTCGCTTAACCGGTCAAGTTCGGCCATACCGAGCTGCACGCCGTGCCGCCATTGCTCGCCTTGCCGCCATTGCTCGCCTTGCTCCCGGTGCGTTTCAACGGCAGCACCTGACGGTAGAACCGTCTGGGTTGGACATACCACCATCACCACCGCTGTGATGTCTATTGGACCGGTCATAATCGTCGTGCCGTTTGGCTATGAGGTGGTTGTAGACCCGTCTGGGTTGGATATACCCACGCCCCACGCGCGCACCCGCACATCATCGCAAACGACGACGCCAGAAGACTGTGCCGTCTCACACTACTGACGTGTGCAGCCCGTCTCGGCGGCGACTACCGGTATCCCAATCGGGTGCAGACAAGGTAACCGACAAGGTAATTCGGTTTCTTTGCTGAGCTAGAGCGGGCACACTGGTGGGCTATGACCACCACATGGACTCCGGACACCTGGCTCGATCGCCCTGCGGCGCAACAGCCATCTTGGCCCGATCCCGACGCAGTCGCTGGCGTGCTCGACCAGATCAAGGCGCTTCCCCCGCTGGTATTTGCCGGCGAGGCCCGTGATCTCACCGAAGCACTCGGCGAAGTCGCGCAAGGACGGGCATTCCTGCTACAAGCAGGCGATTGCGCAGAGTCCTTTGACAGCTATTCCGCCGACGGCATTCGCGATCGCCTCAAGGTAATCCTGCAGATGGCCGTGGCACTCACGTACTCGGGTGGACTACCTGTGGTCAAGGTTGGCCGCATTGCCGGCCAGTTCGCAAAACCACGATCTAGCGACACCGAAACCATTGATGGCGTCGAGCTTCCATCGTTTCGTGGCCACATCATCAACGACCCCGAGTTTGGCGAAGGCGCCCGAGTGCCCAACCCCGACCGCCTGCTCCAGGCCTACCAACAGTCAGCCTCAACCCTGAACCTGCTTCGGGCGTTCACCAAAGGCGGATTCGCCAACCTTGCTCAAGTGCACGCATGGAACCAAGAGTTCGTTGCGGCATCACCGCAGGGCAAGCGATACCAGCAACTTGCCGACGGTATCGAAGCGGCGTTGCAGTTCATGGGCAGCTGCGGCATCGACGTCGACGACGACTCACGACTCGATGGGGTTGACTTCTACACCAGCCACGAAGCGCTCCTGCTCGGCTACGAACAGGCACTAACCCGCGAAGACAGCATGACCGGTGACTGGTATGACTGCTCGGCCCACATGTTGTGGATCGGCGAACGCACTCGTCAGCTCGACGGCGCCCACGTTGAATTCCTGCGAGGCGTCCATAACCCGCTCGGATGCAAGGTTGGCCCAACGGCCACGCCAGAAGACGTCTTGGGGCTGTGCGAAGCACTCAACCCCGACCAGATTCCGGGTCGCCTGACACTTATCTCACGGATGGGCGCCGATAACGTCGGCGAGAAGCTGCCGCCGCTGCTCGAAGCGGTGCGCGACAGCGGCCACCCGGTCGTGTGGGCGTGCGATCCAATGCATGGCAATACCTTCACCAGCGACCTTGGCCGCAAGACCCGGCACTTCGACGACATCTGCCGCGAGGTCGAGGGTTTCTTCTCGGCACATCGCCAAGCAGGCACATGGGCGGGCGGCATCCATATCGAACTTACGGGCGAAGACGTGACCGAATGCCTAGGTGGCAGCGACGACCTAAGTCATAGCGATCTCGAAGCTCGCTACGAGACCATTTGTGATCCGCGCCTCAATGGCCGCCAGTCGATCGACCTTGCGTTCCGGGTTGCCGAATTTCTGCAGGGGTAACACACCCGGCTAGACCAACCTCATGTCTCGACAAGCCCAAGCAGTCGCAATTGGGCTTTTCGTCGTTGCCTACGGCACCAACGTTTCAACGCCATTCCTGGTGCTCTACCGCGATGGACTCGAGCTAACCGACAACCAAACGCAGATGATCTTTGTGGTCTACGTGGTCGGCATTTTGAGCACGCTCATGATTGCGGGTCAGCTCTCTGATCGCTACGGCCGCAAACCGCTTCTTGTAACTGCGCTGGCGTTCTCGGCGGTTGCTTCGTTGCTCATGATCTTTGGACGTGACAGCTTTGCGCTGCTGCTCGTTGGTCGGGTGCTGCTTGGCGGCGTCAGCGGCGCAGGTCTTGGCGTCGCTGCGGCGTGGCTGCAAGAGCTCGTGGGGTCGGGGCAAGAGAAGAAGGCAGCGCTCATAGCCACGCTGGTGACCTACGGCGGCTTCGGAGCCGCACCTCCAATCTCTGTCCTCTATGAATGGATCGGACCATCGCCGCTGGTCGTGCCATTCCTGCTGCACATGGCGCTCGCCGTGGCGGTCATCCCCATCGTGTTGTGGGTAGACGAAACCGTCGACGTCGCCGCCGCGGCCAGGCGCGGACCATGGCGCCCATCAGTGCGCTTTGGTGTTCCGGCGAGCGCACGCCGAGGGTTCCTTTGGTACGTCACTCCCCTTGCCGTGTTGGTCTTTGCGTTTCCGTCTATGGCCTTTTCGCTGTTTCCGGTGCTGCTCAGCGACACCGTGGGCGCCAGCCAGGTACTACTGACCGGCGTCTCTGGAACCAGCACCGCTTGGGGCGGGCTGCTCGCCCGACCCTTTCTGGAACGTGTCACGTCCAAGGAGTCCATGGGCTTGGGCGCCGCGATCGGCACCGTTGGATACATCATGGGAACCACCGCGTTCCTCACCGGCGCCTGGTTGTTGGTATGGCCCGCAGCAGTCCTGCTGGGTGCGGCCTCAGGCATCATCGCTACAACAGGCCTAGCGCTCGTTGGCCAACTCACCAACGACGACACTCGAGGCACACTCACCTCCACCTTCTACCTGCTGGCGTACATCGGCATGACCTTGCCGCTGATCGTCTCAGCACTCGGAGGCGCAATCGGCACAACACCCGTGCTTATCGGGATCACGGTTCTCGCAGGAACTTTGGCTCTAACAGCACCCGCCCGACGCCGCATCGCTGCACTGAGCTGATAGAGAAGGCGGCATGACTTTGCTGCTTCGCCGCTTCCTACTGATGCTTGCCCTACTCGCGTTGGGCGCCACCGCCTGCTCTTCGTCAAGCGATGGCGACACAGTTGACACAAGCGCCGTTGACACAAGCTCTGCCGTTGATGACAGCGCCGTCGAAGGAAACACTGCCGAAGAAGACACTGCCGATGACGGCACGAGCGACGAGTCCGCTGAACAACCAACATCGATTCCGGTTCCCGAGAACGACTCTGCGGCTGACGAAGCCATCGCTGGGCTCGACGGCGATACCACCACGCCCGACGAAGCCCTGACTGAATCCGAACCCTCGGCAACGGCCCTCGGCTTTATACGGGCTCGGTTCGCTATCGATCCAACACCAGAAGCGGTCGATTGTGTCCTGACCGAGTCAGGAAACATCGAGAACCTCGACGAGGCGCTGCGCAGCTTTCCGGTTTCCCAGGGCGAGGTCGACGATGTACAACTCACGGCAATGACACTTGCCATGAATGGCTGTGTCGATCCAGTTGGACTTGGCGGATGGGCCACCCTTGCCATTGGCCCTCAGGGTGAGGTAGCCGAAACAGCACCCCCATGCTTCGCGGAGCGGTTCAGCGATCCAGAACGAGGCGACCTCACCTTTTCGACATTCGCCGCCGTGACATTCCAATACCGGCTCGACCCCGACGGCGTCCCCGATGTCACCGATGCTCTCGTCGAATGTGCACCGATCTACTCGCTCACCGAGTTCTTTGCAAGCCAGACCGAACAACTCTCGGGCTTCGTCACAAGCGTCGACCGCGAGTGCCTAACGACAACGCTTGAGAACCCAGAAGTATCCCGAGACTTCTGGACAGCAATGATCTCAATCGGCACGCCACCGGCCGACATCATGGAGCCGTACATCGAGTCATGTTCGACTGAGAGCGCCCCTGAGCCAGCAGCGCCCGACGACCGTGCGGTAGCGGTTCCCGACGACTTCGTGCCATGGTCGGGCACGGGTGCGCTCGCCGCAGTTACCCCGGCCGCTCGCAATGGCATCTATGACACAGCGCCGCCGATGACTATTTCAGCTGACGGCAGCTACGAAGCGGTCATTGCAACCAACGGAGGCGAGATTCGAATTCGCCTCTTCGCCGACACGGCACCCATCACGGTGAACAATTTTGTCAGCCTCGCTCGCGATGGCTACTACGACGGCACGATCTTCCATCGTGTACTCGACCAGTTCATGGCCCAAGGCGGCGACCCAACCGGCACCGGCACCGGCGGCCCTGGCTATCAGTTCCAAGACGAAGTCGACGGTGGACCAGCGCTTGACCGCAAGGGTCTTCTCGCCATGGCGAACGCTGGGCCGGGCACAAACGGCAGTCAGTTCTTCATTACCTTCGCTCCGACCGAATGGCTGACTGGCAACCACACCGTGTTCGGCGAAGTTGTCGAAGGAATCGAGATTGTCGATGCGATTCAGCTTCGTGATCCTGGCAACCCAAGCAATCCTGCGCAGGTGCTTGACACAGTCACGATTGTTGAGAGTTAGGCCTTAGCCAGCCCTATTCGGCGCTGGTCGCAAAGGCGGCAAATGTCGCCACGTAGGCGGCTAGCTGCGTCAAGGTGTCGGGGTCATTGACCTCGCCGTCATCACCCAACTTCTCGCCATAGTCGCCAATACCGAGTGATTCGTGCAAACGAATCGGCTGGTATCCCATGATCTTGTCGAAGTGGGATCGGAAACTCTCGCCCCCACGAGGTCCTGGTGTGGTCACAACCATTGAGACCGCCGTGTTCTCCCATGCTTTGGGCGGTCGGGTCAGCCAGTCAATGGCGTTTTTCGTGACGGCCGGGAACGAGCCGTTGTATTCCGGCGAGAAAATCATTAAGCCGTCGGCCGCTCCGACTAGGTCGTGGAGAGCCTGCACCGCCGAGGGGATTCCAGCATCTTCGTCATCTGCGTTGAAGAGCGGAATGGCGGCCAGGTCGAAAAGCTCAACGTTGACGCCGTCAGGCGCTCCCCCAATCGCAGCCCGAGCAACCGCCCTGTTCACCGACCCTGCGCGAAGGCTTCCAACGATTGCCACGATGTTCGTTTCATTCATGGCATGCAGTAAATCGTCAGATTCTTCAATTTGTTGTGGCGCGAAGGCACCATTGGGGCCTTTACGTACGAGATGATTGTTTCCATCGACGTGGATACCACAGCCTTGTCAGGCAGCCCACACGCGACGTTTACGGCTTTCGTGAGCGCGGTTGAGCCTCGACTGCGGCGCGCTCTGGTCGGCGCAGTTGGTATCGACGCCGCACATGACGCGACCGCTGAGGCCCTGAGTTGGGCGTGGGAACACTGGAGCGACGTGCAGGTTATGGCAAACCCTGCCGGATATCTGTATCGCGTCGCCCGTTCAAGCGCACGGATCCGCCGCCCCAACCGCATCCGCTATCTCATCGACCAACCAAACGAACTTCCACATATCGAACCCGAATTGCCAGCAGCGCTCCGCGAGCTACCCGATCGCCAGCGAGCCGTTGTGTGGCTCGTCTACGCATGCGAATGGACCTATCAAGAAGTCGCCGATGCTCTTGAGATCAGCGCATCGGCCGTGGGAACCCACGCCACCCGAGGACTCGCCGCCATGCGCATCAAGCTAGGAGAAGCCAATGGATAACGAGCACTTGCCCAACGACCTACCCACCCAGCTGCGCGGGCTCGGCCGCGCCGCCGAAGCTTCGGTTCGGCCCGCCACGGTCGAAGACGCTCAGTCGCCACGCAAGCGACCAGCCGGTCGCATTCTCGCTGCCGCAGCAGCGCTCATCGTGATTGTGGCTGGTTCGGTGGCACTCACTACACGTGACACCCAGGACATCCCTTTGGCTACCGCAAGCCAACCAGCTGACGACAGCGACACTGGCGACACGAGCGACACTGGCGAGACTGGCGACACGGTTGCCAGCGAGTGGGACAACGGCTGGCAAACGCTACGCGAGTGTGAATCAAACGGTGACTACCGCACTGATACTGGCAACACCTTTTATGGCGCCTACCAGTTCACTCGCTCGACGTGGGACCTGAGCGCTGGCATAGCCGGACTTGAGCAGTTCCAAGGGACGAACCCGGCCACGGCGCCGCCCGAGGTGCAAGACGCGCTCGCCGCCGCTCTCTATCTGGAGCGTGACACCGACCCGTGGCCTATATGCGGCCAACACATCAGAGGCCCAATGAATACACCGGTCATTGCCAGTAATCTGTCGCCCCCGGACCCGGCGGTGGCGATGCTCGTCTTCTTAGAACCATCTACGTCCGACGACAAGATTGACGCGACACGTACGCGGGTATCGGCTCTGCTCGCAGACGAACCCGACGTGCGAATCAGGTACTACGATCGCGATGAGTCCTATGCGGAGTTCACCGAGATGTTTGCTTCGAACCCTGACATCGCGGACGCAGTTGATCGCAGCGATATCCCAACCAGTATCCGTATCGACAGCGATCTTGACCTCGATCTCGATGTGAGCCTGTTTCGGTCACTGCCCAACGTAATGACCGTCATGGATGCCGCTGACAGACCACCGATCTTGGAAGTCGGGCTCGGTCGACGCCTTGTCGTCGACCGACTTGGAATCGACGTGCCCCTATACAACCAGCCCACCACGACCAACCTGGCCCAAGGCGTCGCATTTCATCAGCCCGCTCGAACGCCAACTGCGAATTACAACATGATGAACCCATCTCGTTCCTACGCACAACCACCGACTCGTGACACCCGCTTTATCGCTGGATACCGGCAGGGACCGATCGAACCGTTTGCACGGATTGGTGAACTCGTCGCCGGCGACATCATCGAGGTACACACCCTGCTCGATGGAAGCAGGCACTCGGTTCAAGTTGAGCGGTTTGCGGTCGTTGCGGCAACAGGGCGTATGGAGACGCTTGACCTTCCGCTTGCGCTGGTGACCACCGTCGACGATCCAGAGGATCGTCTCGTCGTGTGGGCCGAAGACGTGCCCGCCGATCTGGGCGCCTTCGGAATCGATGGCTAAGCGTGGCACCCTAGTGGGGTGCCAATACACGTCGATCAGTCGTTACTGATCCCTGACGCCGAACTTGATTGGAAGTTCACAACGTCTGGTGGGCCCGGTGGCCAACATGCCAACCGGTCGAGCACTCGCGTCCAACTCACCTGGGATATTGCCGAATCGGGCGTTCTCACCGCGGACCGACGCCGTCGACTTATGACCAAGCTTGGCGACGTCGTGCGCGTTGATGTCGACGATCACCGTTCCCAGTTGCGCAACAAGGACGTTGCTGCCGAGCGACTTGCCGACAAGGTGCGCGCTGCGCTTGTACAACCGCGCAAGCGGAAGAAGACCAAACCTTCACGGGGTTCCCAGCGGCGCCGACTCGACAGCAAGAAGCGCAAGTCACAGACCAAGAAGCTTCGCCAGAAGCCCACCTCGTGGGATTGAGCTGACAATACTGGTCGGCCACAAGACTGATTAATCAATGCCAACCTTCTCCGCCAACCTGGGCTTTCTTTGGACCGATTTGCCGCTCGCCGATGCGATCCGTGCTGCGCACGCGGCTGGATTCGCCGCTGTCGAATGCCACTGGCCCTATAGCGAACCACTAGCTGATGTCTCGGCCGCACTCGCCGAGACCGACATGGTCATGCTTGGGTTGAACACCCGGCGCGGCGCCGATGGCGAGGCAGGCCTGGCTGCCATGCCGGGTCGCAGCGTGGAAGCTCGCCTGGCGATCGACGAGGCAATTCGGTATGCCACGGGCATCGCTTGCCCGGCCGTGCATGTCATGGCGGGCATTGCTCCCCCACGACCCGACGCGTTTCTCACGTATTTGGGCAACCTGCGTTACGCGTGTAAACAAGCTGCGGCGCACGACATCACCGTTCTGATCGAGCCGCTTAATCTCTACGACAACCCGGGCTACTACCTGAACAACCTTGCCGATGCGCAGGGTGTTATCGATGCCGTTGAGCGCCCAAATCTGAAGTTGATGTTTGACTGCTATCACATGCAACTCACCGAGGGGAAAGTGGTTGAACTGCTGCCCGACGTCATGCCAATCCTGGGTCACGTCCAGTTCGCTTCGGTGCCCGCCAGGAACGAACCCGATCAGGGAGCGCTCGACTACCGCGAGGTCTTTGCAGCTCTCGATGAGTTGGGTTGGACTCGGCCACTCGGGGCTGAATACCGCCCAATGACCAACGTTGAATCTGGCCTCGGGTGGATGACAGAACTTTGCTAGCAGGCGGGATCTGCAGATGGCGGATTTGGTAAACATCGGGAACTGAGCGGCGACGGGCGTCGTCACACTCTGTATGGAAGAACCCGCAGACTTTGACGCCGCCGATCTCGCCGATGCCATTCTTGGTACAGAAGAACCGTTGCCGGCTCCTCTCACGCCGCCGCCTGCCGCTGGTCGCAGCGCTGGATCGGCGATCGGGCCGTTTCTCATCGTGGCACTGTTCCTTGCCGTAGGACTGGCCATCATCTTGGCGATTGCGCCCGAGGGCACGACCGAACCGGACCCATGCAGTGGGTTATACATCGATACCGCTGCATGCTGTGGCGACTTCGACGACTGCGAGCCCCCGTGTGTCACGAACTGGCGTAACTCAAATTGTGAGCCGCAATGTGAACCTCGCAACGATCGACGCGGGCTCTTTGACGCCGAAGAAGAGTTTGCCCCCGGCGGCGAACCCTGGTGTTAAGCCAGGCTGAGGACCTTCGCACGCGCCTCCATAGTGCGAAGGCATGCTTGCGCGACTTCATGACCCTTCTCAATCATGTGGTGGCTGAAGAACTGCACATGGGTCGGGCTCTCGTGGAACTGTTGCGGCGTCAGCACGCTTGAGAAGACCGGCACACCCGAGTCGAGCTGCACACGCATGAGTCCGCTTATCACGGCGTCGGCCACGAACTCGTGGCGGTAGATACCACCGTCGACGACGAATCCGGCAGCGACCACGGCGTCGAACTGGCCCGAATCGGCCAGGCATCGCGCATGTAGCGGGAGCTCAAACGCACCGGGCACTTCGAACAACTCGACCGTGGCAGCGCTACCCACTTCAGCTAAGAAGCCGTCGCGGGCATTGTCCACGATGTCTCGGTGCCAGCACGACTGAACAAATGCAATCTTCATACTCATACCAAGAACCTATAACTTCAACCAAGGTTGAAGTCAAGCATTCGTCGCGGATACGGTTCGGCTATGCCCGATCTTGAACAGCAGCTGACCATTGGCCAGGCCGCCGACCGGCTCGGGCTTGCCACGTCGGCCTTGCGCTTCTACGAGGACAAGGGTCTGATCACCTCGGTGCGCACCGACGGTGGGCAGCGGCGGTATGCGCGTGATGTATTGCGGCGCGTGTCCTTCATCCGCGCTGCCCAGCAGGTCGGGTTGCCGCTCGCCGAGATCAAGGACAGCCTGGACGCACTGCCGCCCCATCGAGCACCTACCCAAGACGAGTGGCAACACTTGGCCGAAGCATGGCGCCCCCGCTTAGACGAACAGATCTCAACCCTGGTCGGTATCCGTGACCGCCTCGCCGGATGCATTGGCTGCGGCTGCCAGTCCCTCGACAGCTGCCAGGTCTTCAATCCCGACGACATCGCCGCCGAACAAGGCCCCGGCGCCCACTTTCTCTAGCGGAGCGCTGAACTACAGCCTGGAGCGAGGGACGAGCGGGCGGAGCCGACGGAGGAGGCGACCCGAAACCGTCAAACCATATGCGACGAACGTCGCCCCGAGCGGAGCGGTGAACTACAGCCTGGAGCGAGGGACGAGCGGGCGGAGCCGACGGAGGAGGCGACCCGAAACCGTCAAACCATATGCGACGAACGTCGCCCCGAGCGGAGCGCTGAACTACAGCCTGGAGCGAGGGACGAGCGGGCGGAGCCGACAGAGGAGGCGACCCGAAACCGTCAAACCATATGCGACGAACGTCGCCCCGAGCGGAGCGGAACGCCCCGACCGTTGCCTACGCGCTGCGTGCCAACGCAACTTTGCGCAGCGCAGCAAGCAAAGTAGCAGCTCTACAGAACCGCTTCGACGAAAGTTTCGAGCTGGCGGAGGTTGCGGACTTCGAAGAGGCCGTCGCAGTATTGGGCGTATTCGCTGACGATGGAGTCGCCGGTGTCCCAGTAGCTGCCGGGTTCGGGGTTGAGCCAAAAGACTTGTTTGGCGTTGCGCTTCATCTCTTGGATGATCCAGCTTTGAGCGGCGTGGTAGTTGTTGCGGGCGTCGCCCAGGATCATCACGGTGGTTTTCGGCGTGATGGCCTTCATGTAGTTCTTCTCGAAGACTTCGAAAGCGTGGCCATAGTCGCTGTGGCCGTCGACCCAAACGACGTCGGCTTCGGTGTTCACGCGGTGGACCGATGCGGTGATGTCTTCGTGGCCGTCGAAGAAGCGGGTGACTTCGTCGAGGCCGTCGATAAACACAAAGGCTCGGACCTTTGAGAACTGGCCACTCATGGCATAGACGAGGTGCAGGGTGAAACGAGCGAACGCCGCGACTGAGCCGCTGATGTCGGCGAGAATGACGATCTCGGGCTTCGATGGCCGTGGGTGCTTAAAGCGTGGTTCGGCGGGCACGCCGCCATAGCTGAGCGAGCGTCGAATGGTGTTGCGGAAGTCGAGGCCGCCCTTGTTGCGGTTGCGGCGCTTGCGGGCCAACCGAATGGCGAGTTTGCGGGTCAACGGTGCGATCGCTTTGCGCAGCGTCTCCATTTCGTCGCGGGTCGCGTGCATGAAGTCAAGGTCTTCTGGCAGCGGCTTACGCAGTGTCTTGGCCATTGCCTCAACGCCGCGGTCGGCGACCAGGCGGCGTCGTATCTCGGCTTCAATTTCGGTCTTGAGCTTTTCGATGCGGCTTTCGTATTCGTCTTTGGCGAGACGGTCGTCGAGTCCGCTACGGCCTTCGTTGTTCTGACGATCTTGTTCAAGCATGCGCTCGAGCACGCCGTCGAGATCTAGGTTGCGCAGCGTGCGGTACAGGTAATAGGTGCCGCCGACGGGGCGACCAGGTTCCATGCCAGCAAAGCGCTGCACGGCGGTGCGGGCCACGGCGCGTTGCAGGTTCTGATCTTGGCGCATCAAGGCCTGATACAGCATCTCGGCGAGGTCTTCGTTGGACATGGCGTCACCGCCACCGCCACCTTGTTCCTGGCCGCTGCCCTCTGCTTGGTCATTTTGTTGACCGTCGTCGTCGCCGTCGCCTTCACCGGACTGATCGTCGTCGCTTGTCAGGGAGTACTCGGGTCCGCGCAACGAGAAGTACACATCGAACACGGTTTCGAACGCAGGCCAGTGCTGGTGATTTTTGACCAGCGTGGCTCCGAGTGCGTGCTTAAAGGTGACGCGGTCGCCAATCGGGATCGCCCGCACCGCCTCCATTGCGTCGAGGTTCTCAGTGAGACTGACCGGCAAGCCTGCATCGCGAAGCTCTTGGATGAACCCGCCCATCAAGTCGAGGAGCGGGTCAGCCATTGCTTCGGCGGCAAACAGTTCAGTCGTCATGGGTCAGCTCGGGGTGTCGAAGGTGTCTTCGCTTGTCGCGAATTCTTTGGTGGCCTTTTCGATGTCGCTGCGGTACTTCAGCAAAATGTTGGCAGTCTCGGTCGCCGTTTCCGCATCAACGTGTTCCACGCCGAGCAACACGAGCGTGCGAGCCCAGTCGAGCGTCTCAGATACCGACGGCGCCTTGCGCAGGTCGAGCTGGCGAACGCTGCGCACAATGCGTGAGACCTGGTCGGCGAGATTCTCGCTGATGTCTGGCACCTTGGTGAGCACGATCTCGCGCTCTCGCTCAAGTTCGGGATAGTCGAGGTACATGTACAGAGCGCGACGCTTCAGCGCTTCGCTGAGCTCACGGGTGTTATTCGACGTCAAGAAGACCAGTGGGATCTGGGTCGACGAGATAGTGCCGAGTTCGGGGATCGAGACCTGGTAGTCGCTCAAGATTTCGAGCAGCAACGCTTCGGTCTCGACCTCGACGCGATCGACTTCGTCGATGAGCAGCACCACCGGGTCATCGGCGGTGATTGCTTCGAGCAGCGGACGGGTCAGCAGGAACTCGTCGGAGAAGATGTCATCCTCAATGGTGTCCCAATCGGCATCTCGTTCTGATTGGATGCGAAGTAGCTGCTTTTTGTAGTTCCATTCGTAGAGCGCTTTGGACTCATCGAGTCCTTCGTAGCACTGCAGGCGAATCAGACGAGCGCCGATCATCTCAGCAACGCTCTTGGCGAGCTGCGTCTTGCCGGTACCTGCGGGACCCTCGACCAGAATCGGCTTATCTAGCCGATCGGCTAGATACACGACACTGGCGAGGCCGTCATCGGCCAAGTATTCAACGTCTTTCAGTCCGTTGCGGACTGACTCGACATCTGTAAACCGTTCGCTCATGGAGCTCCTCACGAAACAGCGGCGTCCGAAGAGGACGCCGCACATGCAGTAATCGATGTTATCCGGTGGCCCTGGTTGAATCCGAACTGAGTTCGAGGAATAGCAGCCGAGATTGCCCAGAAACAGAGACCTTGCCCAAAACGGGTGGCCATTGTCGAAGTTCGGACTAGATTGCCCCAGGTTTAGATGCAATAGCTTGGGCTGAGCGACGTAGGGGTCACAGAATCATGGACGATGACGACAAGGGCTTTTTTATCCTCGTGTTGGGGGTACTTGCAGCGATCCTGATGGTCGTAATTTGGGCCTTCATCAGCGACGGTGAGTCGGTTGTTGAGCGTTATGCGACAACCTCGGTCGAGGAGCCCGAGGTCGCTGCCGAACCAGAAGCTGCCCCAGAACCAACAGCTGTACCCACACCCGAGCCAGAGCCCACCCCCGAGCCAGAGCCTGCACCACTGCCGACAACGGTGTTCGATGCAGCTGCGTCTACCGAGGACCTCAGTGTCGTGACTGACTTGTTGCGAACCAATGGCCTCGATTCGGTCCTGAGCGGCGACGGCCCATTCACCGTGTTCGCTCCTACGAACAGCGCTCTTGGCACCGACATCGTTTCGGACTCCGCCATTGCGTTGCTCGCAGATGAGCCCGGCGAAATCCTTACCTACCACGTGGTCCCTGGCACCTACACCCTCGAGGACCTCGCTGATCTGACCGCTGACACGGGGAGTGCTCAGCTCATCACCGTGCAGGGCGAACCTCTCAGCCTTACCGCCGATGGCCCCAACGTGATCATCAACGGCAACACGCGGATCAGCCCGCAGATGCAGACAGCCGACAACGGTGTGCTTCACATGTTGAACAATGTGCTGGTACCGCCAGTGGCAAACCTCAACTACATCGTGGCGAATGAACCGATTCTGTTCGCTAGCGGCAGCGCAACAATCCAAGCAGAATCGAACGCAACGCTGGATCGCATGAGCGAGATTCTGCAAGCGAATAACATCAGCGTCAACGTCGAAGGCCACACCGACAGCCAAGGCGACGACCAGCTCAACCTTGACCTCAGCCAAGAACGAGCTCGCGCAGTTGTCAACTATCTCGTTGCGACTGGCGTCGAACAAGACCGTCTCTCCGCTGTGGGCCTCGGCGAAACAGAACCGGTGGCAGACAACGAGTCTGAAGACGGTCGTGCTCTGAACCGTCGCATCGAGTTCGCACTCATCGAGTAGCCAACCGAAAATGAGTCGTGGCGTGATCTACTCTTGATCTGCCGCGCCCATGCTTAACTCTTCACCATCAACCGAACCTGGTCAGCTCAACGACAGCGCTGGTCGTCGGGGCACCGAACGGGCCGCCGTGCTCGTGGCCGCTGGAATTCTGCTGAGTCGGCTGTCGGGCATCGTCCGTGAGATTGTGCTGTCTGCATTTTTGGGGCTCACGTCCAACGCTGCCGAAGCCTTCGCTTTTGCCTTGACGATTCCCAAGATATTGCAGAACCTGCTTGGTGAGGGAGCGCTATCGGCGTCCTTCATTCCGGTCTACAGCCAGGTTCTCGACCGTGATCCTCGTGCTGCACGACGGCTCGCTGGTGCCGTGTTTGGACTGCTTGCCGCAATGGTCGGGGCGTTGGTGCTCATCCTCATGTTGGCGGCGCGACCCATCGTTGGGGCCATAGCTCGAGGAGCAAGTCCTCTCCGAGCTGACTTGATTGCCGAACTCGTTCAGGTGATGGCTCCCGGTATTGGTTTCATCGTGTTCGCAGCGTGGTGTCTTGGCATCTTGAATGCACACCGAGACTTCTTCTTGTCGTATGTGGCCCCCATGCTCTGGAACGTCGCGATTGTCGCTGCGCTTGTCGCATGGCGGACCCAGACCGATACCGCTGTCTCACTAGCTCGTGCTGCGGCCTGGGGCGTGTTCATTGGTGGCGTTGCCCAGTTTGCGGCCCAGCTGCCTCGCGTGTTGCGAATCGCTGGACCAATCACGCCATCGCTTGATCGCACTGCCCCGGCGACTCGCGAGGTGATCAAACGGTTCGTGCCCGGTGTCGCTGGCCGCGGCGTTGTAACCCTGAGTACCTTTACTGACATTGCTCTAGCGTCGTTTCTGGCTGTCGGTGCCGTGGCGGCGCTGACCAAGGCGCAAACGCTGTACCTGATGCCGATATCGGTCTTTGCCATCAGCATTGCAGCGGCGGACCTGCCCGAGCTGTCGCGTGAAGTTGACGACGCTGGCGCCGCCGCCGCTCGCGTGCGGACTGCGGTCGACCGAGTCGCGCTCTTCGTCGTGTTCTCGGCCGTCGCATTCATCTTTGGCGGCCGAAGCCTGGTCGGGGCGCTCTTTGAGCGAGGCAAGTTCGACAGCGATGACACGATCGTCGTGTGGCTTACGCTGGCGGTCTTCTCCTTCGGCCTTCTCGCAAGCGCACTCTCACGGGTGTTCCAGACCGCGAGCTTCGCCCATGGCGACGTAGCTGGCCCAGCCAAGATCGCTCTCGCACGGCTCGTTGCGGCCGCCGTAGTAGGGCTCGTGCTCATGCTGCCAGCCGACCGGTTTCAGGTCGTCAACGGAGCGATCAGCCGCACTGCTGAGCTGGGTCTGTCGCCGCTCGACGAAGCGACTCGCGACCAAGAGAACAGCCACCGACTTGGTGCACTGGGCCTAGCCGCCGGTGGCACAGTTGCGGCATGGCTTGAATTTGCTCTCCTGAGAAAGCGCTTGCGTCGGATGAGTCTCGGCGTATGGTCAGCACTACAGCGGCTAGCCCTCCCAACCCTGGCGAGTGGAGCCGTGATAGCGACACTTGCCTGGGCCCTCGGCGGCTGGCCCCCGCTGCTGGCTGCCCCGATCATCATTGGCCCCGCTGGGCTGATGTACCTCGCCATCGCACGACGAACTGGCAATCTGACCGCAGACGCCGTTGTAGGTCAGCTACAGAGGCGATAAGAAGAGCGAATGATCGCAGCCCTCAATGCCCGCGTGTTGGCAGATGACGTCGACGGCGATGAGTTTCTTGACCTCGACGTGCCCGGCTGGGCGTGGGTCGTGCTCGCCGTTGCGATCGTTGCACTGCTCGCCATCGACCTTTACCGGCACCGCGACGCGCATGCGCCAACGTTTCGCGAGGCGAGCATCGAGTCGGCAGCGTGGGTCGTCGTCAGCTTGTTGTTCGCACTCTTCTTCGTGTGGCAATTCGGCGGTCAAGCCGCCGGCGAATACCTCGGCGTTTACCTCACCGAGAAATCACTAAGCGTCGACAACGTCTTCGTATGGGCTCTTTTGTTCTCGTCGATGAAGATCCCGCTCAAGTACCAGCACCGCGTGCTGTTCTGGGGCATCTTTGGCGCTTTGGTTCTGCGAGGCGCGTTCATCTTTCTTGGTGCCGCCATCGTGACCAGATTTAGCTGGGTGCTCGTGGGATTTGGTGTCTTCTTGATCTTCACCGGCATCAAGATCATGCGCCATAGCGACGACGAAGGTGATGAAGCCTCAACCGCTGGTTTGTCGCTGTTGCGTCGGTTCATGCCCGTGAGCGACGAGTACGACGGTCAGAAGTTCTTCACCATAAAGAACGGTGTACGTACCGCAACACCGCTGTTCGCTGCCCTCGTCGTAGTTGAAACCACCGACGTGATCTTCGCCGTTGACTCGGTGCCAGCATCTTTCGGGGTTGCCAACGATCCGTACACAATTCTGGCCGCAAACGCGTTCGCAATCATGGGCCTTCGAGCCATGTACTTTCTGCTGGCTGACGCCCGCGAGCGCTTCCACTACCTGTCGCATGCCCTCGGCGGCATCTTGTTGTTCGTTGGTATCAAACTAACAATCACGCCGTGGCGCCACATCGACATCTATGTGTCGCTCGCGATCATCGTGGCCATCATGGTCGTCGCCATTGTGTTCAGCGTCTACAAGAACAAACAAGAGAACATCCACTAGATCGGCGATCGAGGAAATCCCTCGATTGTCCGCAAGATCAGTCGGGTGTTGGTCTCCTCGGCACCAAGTTGTTCCTTGATCTGAACCAAGAGCCGGTCGAGTTCCGCGACATCTTGGGTCGCCACACGAAGCTGCGTGTCGAACCGACCTGTCAAATGAATTGCATCGATGACAGCAGGCACTGACGCGAACGCAGCGTCGAGAGTGTCCTGCTTGGTACCGGGAGCAAGGCGAATATCGATCAGGGCTTCGATTGGCCGCCCCAGCAGGCTTGGTTCCACGACAACGGTGAAGCCACGGACAATCCCTGATACCTGCAGCTGGCGTAATCGCTCGCTGGTCGCTGACAAGCTGAGTTGAATGCGTTTGGCCAGATCAGTAGCGGTGATTCTTCCGTCCTCTTGCAAAATGCCAAGTATTTCACGGTCGAGGGAATCCATAGCCGTACTTTATACGGCTGCATAGGCCCTTGGGGCTATTACTTCGGGCACACCTTCGGCACGATTGATAGCAAGATCGCACCATGAACTTGTTGCTACTTGGCGTTGGCCTTGGGCTCCTCACCTTGGTGCCACCTGGACCAATCAGCCTTACGTTGGTACAACTCGGCGCCCGCCGGGGACGCATGCCGGCGCTGCACGGCGCGCTGGGCGTCGCCTCTGGCGACTTCGTGCTTGCGTGGATGGCCGTGGCGATCGTTGGAGCTGGCGCAGCACTACCGCCGCTCGCGTTTGCCGTGGGCCAAGGTCTCGCTGGCGCGACACTGATTGCCCTAGGACTCGCCATGCTCATTCAACCCGGACTCGTAGATGGGCCAATTGAGCGCATCAAGCGACCAGGGCGCACACTGTTCTTGATCACGAGCCTTACGCCGAGTGCCCTTGGAGCGTGGATTGCGCTACTTGCAGCGATGCCCTTCGCCAACGACACCCGCCAGCTCGGCTTGTTTGCCGCTGGGGTTGTCGTCGCATCGTTGCTGTGGCACCCATTGCTAGGAGCGATGGCGTCGAGCCTTGGCGCCCGCCTAGGCGATGCCGGTCACGCTCGACTCAGTCGTGCGGGTGGGGTGTTCATGGCCCTACTCGGAATCGCACTTGTCGCCAGTCAACTCTTGTAGCTCAGTCCGCCACGTCACAGACAGACTCAGGTCTGGTCGTCAACCCGTGACTTGCCGTTGTTCGCAACGGAGCGAATTCCCTTTTCCATCGCTGCAGCAGAGGCATACATTTGGCTCTTGCCGATTACTTGCCCGTTGGTTGACTTCAAGTTGAAATACGGCTTGCCGTTCTTGGCAACCTTGCGATCAAAGCATGCATCGCTGCCACAGTTCTTGCCAACCGAGGCAATGCCGTTCTCAGCAGCCGCTTTCGAGTTGTACGACTCGCTCGTCAGAACTACCTGGCCGTTGCCTGCGCACAGGTTGAAACGGAACTTGCCGCCACTACCTGGTTTGAGTATGAATTTGCCAGCCATATTGGTCTCCTGAAGGTTGGATGTTGGTTGGAACTACGGAGACGGTAGCGCGTCGGGAAGCACGACGAAGTCGTCACGGTGGATCGCTTCACCCGAGCGTTGCTCAATAGCCACACGTATTTCACTAGCACCAATTCCCGCAAGACCTTTTGCGAAAACAGCCCCATCGGGACCAGCAACCTCGACTGCGTCTCCGGCGCCAAACTCACCATGAACAGCAGTGACGCCCACGGCCAGTAGTGAGCCACCGCGAGCGAGAAGCGCTTGTCGCGCGCCGTGATCAACGCTGAGCTGTCCCGACGATCCAATTGCAAATGCGATCCACAACTTGCGTGCAGCCAGGCGCTGTGAGCGCGCCCGCACTGTCGTTCCGACTCCGGCCACGCCGGCAACGGCATCGGTCAGCACGTTCGGACGGTGGGCAGCGGCAATAACTGATTCGACGCCAGACCAGGACGCAATCTTGGCGGCAGAGAGCTTTGATGCCATGCCGCCTTGGGACATGGCCGAGCTTGCGCTTCCGGCCATCGATTCGATTTCTCGGTCGACAATCTGTATCTCTTCGATGAGCGACGCATGGGCGTCTACACGTGGATCAGCGGTCAGCAGACCTGGGGTGTCGGTGAGCAGTATGAGTAGGTCCGCGTGCACAAGATGCGCCACCAGCGCAGCAATGCGGTCATTGTCTCCAAAGCGGATGGCGTCATCGGCGACTGCGTCGTTCTCATTCACAATTGGAAGCACACCAAGGCTGAGCTGACGCTCGATACAGGACCGAGCACGCAGGTACCGCGAGCGTTCAAAGAAGTCCGGTGGTGCAAGCAACACCTGACCACAGTCGAAGCCCAATTGTCGACAATGTGTGTCATAGATGCGCATTAGTTCGATCTGACCCACAGCGCTCAATGCTTGCAACGTCTCAAAGTCGCGTGGACGCTCGGCGTAGTTCAGCTTGGCCATTCCCGCCGCAATCGCGGCTGATGACACGAGAACAACCTGGTGCCCGGCGTCTCGCAGACCTGCGATATCACCACACAGTTTGGCAACGCATGCGTCGTCGAGCGCTGCCGCTCCGTCCTGCGTCAACGACGATGTGCCGACCTTGACTACGATCGTCTTCGCTGCAGCTGATTTCGCAGGGGTCTTCTCGGTCACAGGATCGACTCGTCGTACTCAAACTCGAGATGAGCGATACGTACGGTGTCACCTTGTTTGGCTCCTGCCCGCGCCAGCTTTTTGTCGACGCCGAGGCCCGAGAGGCGATCCTGCACGTACGCCATGGCGTCCAGGTCGGTGAGATCGTTAAGCGAAACAGCGCGCTCGGCTTGACGGCCGTTGACTTGCCAAGAACCGTCGTCGTTTCGTGAGATCGAAATGGACTCGGCAAGCGGACGATGCACTGTCGGCGCTCTCGTGACGAGTTCAACTTCGCTACGACCTCGACGCGCCAAATCGCCGAGGTTGCCAATGAACGTGTCCATGTTCGAGTTGGTTACCGACGAAATAGTCATGTACTTATCGCTCACATCGATAAGCGGAACGTCGCCCTTAGCCTGAACAATCATGCGTGGGCGACTTAAAAGATCAGGCTGATACGCCTCGAGTTCTTCAAGCAGAACCTTGACCTGATCGTCGACACTACGACCGTCCATCGGTGCAAGGTCCACCAGCACAACTAGCGCTCGCGCTCGCTCAACATGACGTAAGAACTGATGGCCAAGACCCCGACCTTCGCTGGCGCCCTCGATCAAGCCAGGAATATCTGCAACAACGAAGTCGAAATCATCAAGCTGCACAACACCAAGGTTCGGCTCAAGCGTGGTGAACGGATAGTTAGCGATCTTTGGCTTGGCACGCGAGATCCGCGAAATCAGCGTGCTCTTGCCCGCGTTGGGAAACCCGATCAGAGCAATGTCTGCGAGCAACTTGAGCTCAAGACGAATCCATTGCTCGAGGCCATCTTCGCCCTGCTCAGCGAACTTGGGAGCGCGACGGCTGTTTGAGAGAAAGCGCGCGTTGCCTCGGCCGCCTTCGCCGCCTGATGCTGCCAACCAGCGGTCGCCATGGTTCGAAAGGTCGACAAGTACCCGTCCGTCGTCGCGGTCTTTGACAATCGTGCCGACAGGTACGCGGGCTTCAAAGTCGGCGCCTGAATGGCCGTGCTTCTTTTGGCCAGAACCATGCTTGCCGTTGTCAGCTCTGCGGTGTGGGTGGTCACGAAAGCCCAGCAGCGATGCCACATTGTGGTCGGCCACGAGCCAGACATCGCCGCCTTTGCCACCGTCACCGCCGTCAGGGCCGCCCTTGGGCACCATTGCTTCGCGACGAAACGACACACATCCAGCGCCGCCGTCGCCACCGCGGACATTGATCGAACATTCGTCGACGAATTGGCTTTGGCTCACTAATCAAGCCTATGAGCGAAGTCGGCTATCTGAACCTCGGCGCCGTAGTCGGCAAAGTCGCCATCGGCTCGTGCTTGGCGGAAGCGGCCCCAATTGATTTGGTCGTAGTGCGCCCGGTCACCCTGCTCGATCGAGCCAGGCAGCGGCGCGTAGTTCGTCTCATAGCGGGGGTTGAAGAAGTACGGCAGCGAGTAGCGAGGCATTCCAGAACGAGGCAACACACGGTGCACAGCCGCCTGGTAGCGGTCGTTAGACCACACCTGCATCATGTCGCCGGTGTTCACGACAAGCGCCCCAGGCGTTGGCGTGACATCGACCCAACCAGCACCGTGCGCCACCTGCAGGCCGCCGACCAGGTCTTGGAGCAACACCGTGAGGGCGCCGGAGTCACTGTGGTGATGCAACGCCATATCACCAAGCTCGGTGACCGTCGCAGCTTCTTCTGCCGACAGCACATCGTTGACCGGATAATGGTTCAGACGCACAAAACTCGTGTGGCCAGGACCAAACTCAGCGTGCAGATGTTCGGCGTGTTCCCCAAGACCCGAGCACAACGCCGCGAGTAAGAACAGCGATAACTCATTGCATGCAGCCAGGTACCCAACCATCGTGTCTCGAAAGCCATCGAGCTGCGGCCACTGGTTGATGCCATCGGCGGGATGCAAGTTGCGTGGGTCGCCATCGGCACGGTCGGGATAGCGCACCTGCGCGAGGTCAAAAACCTCTTTCTGGTCGCGTGCGTTCTTCGTAAGTTCACGGTCGTAGTAGCCGCGCGAGTTGTCCTTGGTGCGTGACAGCTTGCGCTTGTCTTCTTTCGGTAGCGCAAAGAACGATCGGGTCGAACGCCACACGTCGGCAATCTGGGTGTCGTCAATGCCATGATTGATCACCTGGAAGAATCCGAACGTCGCCGCAGCTGTGGCGACGGCCTCGATCACGTCTGCCGACGGCGATGCCGCTGCCCCACCAAGGTCGATTAGCGGAACGGTTGGCGAACCCATAGCGTCAGGCTAGATCAGCCCGGGCTGTCGTACCGCTTCAGTACTATGCAAGCCATGGCACGAGACGAGAATCAGCTCTCCAACGTAGCTGGTGACCTGGTTGCAGCGCATCGGGCGATCGCTTTCGACAGTGGTCCCACCACCCCGCCAGAACGGGGCGCTCGCGAAGACAGCGAACATGCCGCTATGGCATTAGGAGCGACCCGCGCTGAGGGTGCTGGAAACCGCCCCATCGCTGAAGAACCCGACCGGTTTCGCACGTGCTTCGAGCGTGACCTCGACCGCATCAAGCACAGCAAGCCGTTCCGGCGCCTCGCTGGCAAGTGTCAGGTTTTCATTGCGCCCGACAACGATCATCTGCGCAACCGGCTCACGCATGCGATCGAGGTAGCTCAAGTAGCGGTGAGTATCGCCCGTCCCCTTGGGCTCAACGTAGCGCTGACCGAGGCGTCAGCACTTGGCCATGACTGCGGACATGGACCCGCCGGTCACGCTTCCGAAGACGCCCTGAGCCCATTCATGGCCGATGGCTATCACCACGCCGTCTATGGCGCCGACGTCGTCCTGAAGCATCTGAACCTATGCGACGAGACAACCGATGCAATCCGCAACCATAGTTGGAACCGACCAAGCCCTTCGACTCCTGAGGGCGAGGTCGTGGCGTGGGCTGACCGAATCGCCTATGTGTGCCACGACTTTGAAGACGCCGTCTCTGCTGGGCTGGTGACCGAACAAGACTTACCCGAATCGGTCACCGACATTGTTGGGGGCGACCGTCGAACCCAGCTTCACCGATTCATCACATCGTTTGTCGATGCGTCGGCTGGCGCTGGTGCGATTGGCCTCGATGCCCCAACAGCAGGGGCACTAGCTGCGTTCCGCCAGTTCAACTACGACCGCATCTACCTGCGGCCTGATGCGCTTTCGCAAGCGACCAACGTGATCAATCTGCTCCAGCAGCTCACCGAATGGCTGATCCATAACCCAGGTCAGATCGGCGACGGACTCTCGCCCGACGTCGACAGCGCCACGGCAACAGCCGAAGCTGTCCGTTACGTCAGCGGAATGACCGACCGATTCGCCTTGACCATGGCGGTCAACCACCTGGGCTGGAGCCCTGACAAGCTGCCACGCAGCGTGTAATCAAGGCATCGTGTAGTGCCGAAAACGGTTGTAGCGGCCCGGAGGCCGCTACAACACAAGATTCAGATGTGGCCGCTGTTAGTCGGTCAGAATGTCGACGACTCGGCGACCGTTGCGACTGCCGAACTTGACCGAACCATCACTGGTTGCGAACAGTGTGTCGTCTTTGCCCTTGCCGACGTTGACACCAGGATGAAACTTGGTGCCACGCTGACGAACGATGATGGAACCCGCGGTTACTTCAGTGCCATCGAATACTTTGACGCCGAGGCGTTGAGCACGTGAATCGCGCCCGTTCCTGGTGGAACCGCCACCTTTGGTCTTTGACATGGCCTAACCCTTCGAGATTCCGGTGATTTCAATGCGAGCAAGCGTCTGGCGGTGGCCCCACCGACGACGGTTGTTGCTAGCATTCTTGTAAACAAAGCCGTTGATCTTTGGGCCCTTGGTCTCGTCGAGCACCTTGGCTGACACCTTGGCACCGGCCAGGTCAGCCGGCGTTGACAAGACCGTGGATCCGTCAACGAGAAGGACAGGGCGAAGGTCAACGTCGCTTCCAACGTCGCCAACTCGTTCAACTTGGAGTACTTGGCCTTGTTCGACCTTGTACTGCTTTCCGCCAGTGGCGACTACTGCGTACATAAGCTTCACAGCCTAGCGGCCGTCAGTCGGTGTCGAAACCGATGAGACACTCGGCCCAGGAATTGCTTGCCGATGTCCAAACAAGGTGTCATCGAACAACAAACCGTTGCTGTCGCACGTGAAGCAGCCTGTCGAAACGGATTCAAGCAGCCCTTCGCCAATTCGCTTGCGTGTCATTTCGACGAGTCCCAGGTCGGAGATGTCGTATACCTGCGTTCGGGTCTTGTCCAGTGCGAGCTCTTCGCGGAAGACGCGCACGACCTCGGCTCGGTTCTTGCGATTCTCCATGTCAACAAAGTCGATCACAATGATGCCGCCAATGTCTCGCAGCCGGAGTTGTCGCGCCGACTCGCGTGCGGCCTCAAGGTTATTCTTGAACACGGTGTCTTCGAGGCTTCGGGAGCCAACGTTCTTGCCGGTGTTGACATCGATCACCGTCAACGCCTCAGTCGCCTCAATAATCAGCGAACCACCAGATGGTAGCCAGACCTTCTTGTCCAGGGCCTTCTGCAGCTGCTCATAGACGTGATAGCGCTCGAACAGGTCAATACCCTCAGCGGCCGCGTCGTAGTGCTCAATCCGATCAGCGAGTGCAGGCGTTACCGCATTCATGTAACCGCTGACTTCTTCGAACAGGTCACGGTCATCGAGCACGACACCGCGGAAGTCCTTGGTGAACTCCTCACGAATGAGTCGAACCGCCAGGTCTGGCTCACGATTCAGAAGACGCGGTCCGCCCTGCTTCTTCGAGTCGTCAACGATGACTTCCCACTGGTTCAGTAGCCGAGCGACGTCGCGCTCGAGTTCTTCTTTGGTGACGTCCTCAGCGGCGGTACGCACGATCACGCCATGCTGCTTCGGCTTGATCCCGTCCAGGATCTTGCGGAGTCGCTGCCGCTCTTTGTCGGGCAAGCGCTTCGAGATGCCGTAGGTATCGCTATTCGGCACGAGTACGACGAAGCGGCCTGGTAACGACACCTCTTGTGTCAGGCGAGCACCCTTGTGAGCGATTGGGTTCTTCACGACCTGACAGAGAATCATCTGCTTTGCCTTGAGCATTTGCTCAATACGCGGCGCCCCACGGGTACCCGAAAACTCTTTGGGGTCGTACTGGACATCACCGCGATACAACACCGCGTTCTTCGGTGTCGAGATATCAACAAACGCTGCTTCCATACCAGGAAGCACGTTCTGCACGCGGCCCATATAGACGTTGCCATGGATCTGCGTGACGTCATCGGTCGGACGCGACACGTAGTACTCGATCAAGGTGCGGCCCTCAAGGATCGCAATGTGGCGAGTGTCGTTATGCACGTGCACGGCCATGAGGTAGCGACCGATTGGTCGTCCGTCTCGTTCCTTGCCACGGCGTTTCGCCAACGTTGCTTCATCGAGCTCAACGTTCATGGCTTCTTGTGGCTTGCGACCTCGACCACGGCCGCGACCGCCTCGTCGGCGACGGCGCTGATTGCCGTTGTTGTCTTGGCCGCCGTCTTGCTGGTTGTTGTTCTGCCGGTTTTGGTTTTGTTGGTTGCTGTTTTGCTGGTTGTTGCCGCTCTGTTGGCCCGAGCGGCGTTGGTTGCTGCGCTTTCGCGTTTGCTGACCGCCATCGCCCTGGGCCGGGGCTGGCCGGGTATCGCCAATGCGAGGCTTGTTATCGCCTCCGTTAGCGCTATTTCGAGTGCTATTTCCTTGACCGCCGCGATTGCGCGACCGGCCTCTATTACGTTCTGCTCCAGAGGAGTCTGACATAGTGAATTTCCCTTCTCATGACGCACAGCTCATGCTGCGCGGCGCCTCGGCTGCACCGACTGCGAGTGGATCGCGTCGGGCGCCAACAGGCGCAATAAATTGGTTGAGTCGCCGACCGCGCACCAATGTGCACGACGGCGAATTGACGTCGAGAAGCTCGAGAGGACGAAGCGCACGAGGTTTCGTTGCCAGATCAGTAGCGATTTCAATTGCCGCTGGCACTGCGGTCTCGCAATTCGACGTGACGTCGACAGCCAGAATCGCAGGCCGGACATCATCAATTCGAGACTTTCCCTTGCGCTCGCGAGTCACGAGCAGTTCGTCGGCTGCAAGCAGGGTTGACACCCAATCCTGTAGCTCGGTGAGGTCACCGTCGACGAACAGTGACCATGACGTTGCCTCGACACATTCCTGTAGCGAGTCAACTTTGCCTTCGAGCGCGACTGCACCTGTGACGGTGACCCCATCGGGGAGCACACCAGTCAGTTGTTCGGGCAGGTTGTCGACCGCGACGACTTCAGTAAATGTCAGGTCGACGAATTCAGCTTGCGATTCGAACACGGTGGGCAACGCAAGTCCAAACGAGAGCTTCGCTCGAGGCGAGAACCCCTCGCTATATGCGATCGGCAATTGCAACCGACGCACCGAACGTTCCCAAATCCGAGCCATGTCGCGATGGCTCGTGAATCTCACCTTGCCTAGTTTCGAGTAGCTCAGGCGAACCTGTGGCTTACGCGGCGGCGTCATCGGGTAGTCCGGCTTTCAGCTCGTACCTCGCTGAAACCCTGTCGACGGCTTGCCCGTCTACGATCCCGACCCATCACGCAGTACTCAGAAGTCCGGCTTTCAGCTCGTACCTCGCCGAAACCCTGTCAACGGCTTGCCCGT
>Ga0209828_1000730_pt1 | contig 31180 bp, 32 predicted proteins | sample MaitaG_FD_187429 | JGI IMG/M metagenome (GOLD analysis project Ga0209828, IMG submission 187429) | Marine algal microbial communities from Maine, USA - Maine_Asex2 metaG (SPAdes) (version 2) | ecosystem: Host-associated > Algae > Red algae > Unclassified | place: Maine, USA | collected 2015-01-05
GATCTAGCTCTTTAACCAAGTCCGCTATGTCTTCTTGAGTAGGCAATACGGTTGGCTGCTCAGCTTCATGGGCTGTTAAATTTTGCTGTATATCTTGTTGATCATCCACTTGAATCATTGTAATGGTAAGATAAAGCTCAAGCAATGATTCTATTCAATGAAGATTCCTTTAATTTGGGAGTCAACACCAAATATTTACGCTAATATGTCTACGCCCCTGTGGCGCAGTCTGGTAGCGCAGCGGACTTTTAATCCGTTGGTCGTGGGTTCGAATCTCACCGGGGGCACTGCCAAAAAATTAGCTAAAAAAGAGCGCTCTGGGATATTTTACAGAAATTTCGACTCAAGTCAAAATCTGCGAATTTCTACCATATTTCTACCGAACTCAGAATTTAACAACTACAAAACGCAATTTAAGCTATCCAGCCTAAAACTTCATTGGCGAGAACAGTAAAGGCCACCTCGCCCGACTCTGCCTTCTCAAGCCAATATTCATGATCATTTTTCACATTTTCCACAATAACCACCTACGCAAGCTACAGCTTACCACAACCGAGTTTATCGATGACCTGAAACTGAAACAAATCAGAGACGCTGACTAACAGGTTGTATATTAACAGGATGTTTAGTTGTACCTGATAATGCTCCGAACGTAGCAACTCCGTCTGTTGATCTCACTAATCTTCTAAATAATTGTCGTTCGCTATTCATTAATTTTTTTGGAATAGTTGAATCTATTATCAAAGCAACGATTGCATTAGCCTGGTTAGTTGCATATGCGGCTAAACGTTGCTGGAAATCTGTTTTAGTTAGTGGACTATAATATTTTACCGGCTGGTTTGTTGTTAACCAGGTGCTAACGGAGGAGACCAATTGTCTTCGTATCTCAGGTTCATCACTTAGTAACTTGTAAGCATCCACGAAGCTTGTTCCAATTGTAATTGAAGTGTGTTTCGACGATAGAGTAATTGTTCCATACTCAGATTGTATTTCGACTGAATCATTAGTCGAAACAATTTTCCCGCCTATAGATTCTGCAACAATTTGATCAATTTGTTTTCCAAGTTCATTAAATAACTTTATAAAGCTGGTAGATTCGCGCTGTTCTTCATCCAGCTTTAACCACTCAACTGAATCTTGCAATACTCTTGAAGTAAAGCTTCTATCGTTAGTTCTTAGTCCGTTGCTGTATCTGCTCGTTAGCTCTTTTACTTTTTCGATATGACGTTTTGAAAACAGCTGGAATGCTGAAGGAGGTAAACTTGTTAAACTTTCTAGTTGCCTAAATAGGCATGCAGCTAACATCATGTCTGTCAGATAGCGATTTGTGGGTAGGTAAAGTTTTTGTATCGATAGGCGTTCTAAACCTATTTGAGGCTTAAATGGTGCCTGAAAATATGATGCAAGATTGTATGCGCTGGTAAGTGTTTGTTCAAGATCAGCAACTGACATAGTTTCATTGCGTCTTAATTCTTTTATTTCTTCCTCTGAAAAATTTTCACTAAGTTGGGTTAAAGCTTGTAATTCTTCTGGTGTCAAATTATTTAAGATTTTTTCTTCGTTAACTGTTCTAAAAAGCTGTGCGATTGTTTTCGACTCAGTATCTAATTGTTGGTTCCAGACTAATGAAAACAACCAATCGATACGATAAGTAAATAGTGTTGGGTATATAGACATTCGACTAGGTTTAAATATGTTATTTAAAAGTACCGTAGCTAAAATAAAATCCCCATCGGCCTCTAAAGGTGATTGGCCTAATTGTGTATTAACCGAAGGAATTGGTTGCGTAAGATATACGTGCCAAGGGGTAGCGCCTTGCGAAATAGTGACTTGCGCCTTTGCCTCTGAAAGTTCCCAGTCGTTTGTTTCCGCCACATATCAATAATACAGAAACTGCTATTAGTTTACACTTCGTTTTTAAGCTAAAATTAAGAATCCAAATCCCGCTTGGTTCTGAATTACACACCCTCAAACTGTTTTCTTGGACTGTCCACGGCTCTCAGTCAACTATTCAGACTCCTAAAATTGAGCGGATTTGTAATTTATTATCCGCACGGCATTAGTTGCATGCGGAAGAATAAAAACCCTCTGAAGGTAAATCTTTAGATCCGTTTTCCATAGCATCACAAATTATGGTCGCCACTTTATTTGTTGACATACCAGTCGGCATTTTAGGGGCAGTTCCTTCAATAGGGTGATCGACTAATCCACTTTCAGTATGTGGAGGCCTAGCGTCTAGAACTCTTACACCTTTACGTCTAGCTTCACGAGCAAATGCTTCATCAAACGATTTCAAAGCGGCTTTTGAAGCCCCATAAGCCGCCATTCCAGGCATATTTTTTTCTGCAATTATCCCGGAAATATTTACAATAGTCCCATTATCTTCAAGATGGTCAAGAGCTAGTTTTCCAAACATAATTGGAATAAAAACATTCACCAAAAATAATTCTTCCATAGCGTCAATAGATAAATCTACAACCTCACCAAACGCCACAACCCCAGTTGCATTTATTATCACATCAATCTTAGACATAGAATCTAAAGCAAACTTGATGGAATCTTCGCAAGCCTTTGGGGTTCTGAGATCGGCAACAAACTTATAGGCTTCAACTTCTAAAGCGTCAAGCTTTTGCGAATCTTTGGCTACACAACACAGCTCGGCACCTCTGCCTAATAATTCAATAGCTAAAGCTAAACCAATTCCACCCGTTGCCCCTAATAAGAGAACTGATGAACCTTTTAAAGGAGAAGACATATAAATAAACTAACAACAGAAACCATCAGAACAAATCAGAATCAACATAATCAGTTGAAAACCGAATCATTTAGGTCTGACAGGTTGAACACCAATAAGTACTCCTACTAAATTCACCCTGATACGAACGACTAATTGCCATTCCACAAACTTTGCAAGGCAACCGCCAACGTTTATAAACAAAAAATCCACCATCGGGTTTAGTTTTACGAACTTGATTACCATGCTGACTATTCTCTTGAAGCATAGAAGCTGCTTTTAGAAACAAACTGCCTAACTGTTTATCACTGACTTCATCTAATGTTTTAAATGGTGTCAGTTTTTCTGCAAATAATGCTTCACTTTTAAAAATATTACCAATTCCGCACGCAACTTTTTGATCAAGTAAACATTCTACCAAAAGCGTATTCTTAGGCAGCTGTCTAACTCGAGCGATCACATTATCGATATCAAAACCTTTTACGCAAAGATCTGGGCCTAAACTACTTATAGGCGTAACTTGATCAGTCCGCACAAATGACTCAACCTTCGAAGCTTTAGAGCATAAAGCGTAACCCAAATTTGTTGCCACAATAACTCTCAAATATGGGCTACTTCTAATCCTAGCCTCTGGATCTAGAGCACCGTCTTCGAATGCTTTCCAGGATCCATACATACCCATATGAGTGCTAAGAGTCAGACCATTTTCTATATCAATCAGTAAATGTTTACCAACAGATCTGACACCAGTTATTACTTGCCCAACTCTAGGTTTGTGACCTCGCAACCTTTTAGACCAGAACTCTGTTATAGCTTGACCTTCAAAAATAGGCGTCAATCTCAATCGTGCTCTCGCAATAGTGTCACCCTCAGCCATGCTTTTACCTACTTAAATAATTGCTCAAGAAAGTTTTCAGAAACTTGCAAATGTTTTTTACGCTTTGATTTATCCATCTTGCTTGCCATACTGCACATCATGGCCCAGCGATGATTTTTACTTAGCTCAGCCGAATTTTTTATTATCCAACGCCAATAGAGACCGTCCCAAATTTCGGTCCATTCATCTAACTCGCTATACCCCATTTTTTTTAAATACGCTGATCCAGAAAAATATGGTTTAGTAGTGATTAACCCTCCGTCAGCGTTCTGACTCATAGCATAAACATTTGGGACCATCACCCAATCGTATGAGTCAATAAAGACTTCCATAAACCACTTATAGATTTGTTTAGGCTCAATTTCACACAAAAACATAAACCCGCCTAAAACCATAAGGCGCTCAATATGGTGACAATAACCAGTGTCTAGAACACGTTGAATAACATCATCTACAGGTTTAATACCTGTAGAGCCATCGTAGAAGCATTCAGGCAGATCGTTTTTATGATCCCAAGAGTTTCCGTTTCGCATCTCAATCCCAAGATCTTCATACGTTGCCCTCATAAATTCTCGCCAACCAATTATCTGGCGAACAAAACCCTCTACACTAGCGATAGGGACTGAATCATCATCATCATACTTTTCTAAGGCTTTAGTTATTATCTGCTCTGGTTCTAATAATCCGATATTTAACATTGGGGTAAGGACACTATGATATAACCACCCTCTGCTAGGAACTAACGCATCTTCATAAGGACCAAATAAAGCAAATCTTTCATTTAAGAAATCTTCAAGCCAACAATCAGCCTCTTCAAAATTAATTGGATAATAAAATTTATCCATATTGCCAATAGCATCAGGAAAATTATTTTTAATATAACTTTTTGCTTCAGTTACATACTTATTTTCAACAGGAAAACTAAGATCTGGAATTGAATCTAACTCTTTCTTAGGAATCTTTTTTCTATTATCTGAATCAAAACTCCATTTACCTCCATCGGGTTCGCCTTCATCATCAATCATTATCTTAAGCCGTCGACGCTGAAATTTATAAAATTGCGCCATCAACCATTTATCTTTCGACTCACCAAAATTTGCGTTATCACTTCTACTATTTATGAACAGTTGAGATTCTAAAATTTCTATCTCACAATCAATATCTCCAGCGAGGTTTTCTAAGCGACGTTCTAATTCATAGTCACTCGGGTCCATCACAATGATTTTTTCGTCCTTGTAATTCTGAAATAGATCTTTTAATAAGTCCGGCTGCCAATCTGCATAACGAACATTGATTCCAAGATCTTTTAAATAATCCTGGTAGCACTTCATAGATGAGCGATGCAACAACAATTTCTGACGATGAAAATTTACTGGATATTTTTTGTCCTTGAAAAATAAGGTGCCCTCTATAAGTACGACAATGTCAGGCTGAAGTTTTAAACCTGAGTGAGCTCGAAAAAGCTGATGAGGAAAAATAAAAAGAACTGTTTGCATTAAATTGTGCTCCCATTCAAAATCCTAACCTCGGTTTCAGAAAAGCTTGCCAGAACCATACTGTTTTAAGTTAAAACTACATTAATGTCTGCTAATAAATCCAAACTAAGATGAACTTTTAAAAGATTCTGTAAGAGAAGGTAATTGCATTTTTTATATTCAGCTGCGAGGATGCATTTATGTCTAAATCCGTAATAAAGGTGCTACCACTCGAAACACAGTGGACAACCCTTGACCCGTTTTTATTTTGTGCCCATCACTTAGACCTCTACCCTGCTTCTGATGGAGCCTTAGCCCCAACTTCAAATTTAGTTGACCGTGAAATTGGTAATGATTTCTCTGGCCTAGACGGCTGGAATATGTATCACGGATCAAAAGTACCAGGATTTCCTCAACACCCACACCGTGGTTTTGAAACAATCACCTATGTGCGAAAAGGCTGGTGCGACCACAGCGATTCGCTCGGTTTCAAAGCCAGATTTGGGGAAGGTGACGTACAATGGTTAACCACTGGTAAGGGCATAGTTCATTCTGAAATGTTTCCACTACTAAAACCAGATGAGCCGAACACATTGCATCTTTTCCAGATTTGGTTAAACCTACCAGCTGCAAAAAAATTGGTTGACCCATATTTTTCAATGCTATGGGAAAATGAGATACCTAAGATTGAAATACCCGGAGTATCGATAACAGTAATAGCTGGTGAGGTTGATGGCACAAAAGCAGCCAGTGCTCCGCCAGATTCATGGGCCGCAAACTCAGAGAATAATGTCGGAATTTGGCATATAAAACTCGAAGCTGGTTCCAGTTGGGATATTCCAAAAGCTAAAGATGTTAATAGAGTTCTATATATTTTTGATGGCACAATCGAATTGGCCGGTAGTACATACAGCAACCATGCAATTGTTGTGAATGCTGATGAACTTTTAAAAATATCAGCTTCAGAAAATACAGAACTGATGTTGTTACAAGGCAAACCTATCAATGAGCCAGTGGCTCAATACGGCCCGTTTGTTATGAACAATAAAGCAGAACTACAAAATACAATTCTTGAATATCAAAAAACACAATTTGGCGGATGGCCCTGGCCTAAGGACGATCCAACTCACGGGTATGAAGAAAAACGTTTCGCAGATCAATGATCTTATGGCCTCATTATTTTTCGATAACTCTATAAACGACAACGAAGAAAATTCGATGATGATAGCTGATAGCAATTCTGGTTTACGCAGCGTCAAAGATTTACTTTTGGACCACGATAGTTAACTTATGATTAAGGTGATGCTAAATAAAATTTTACTTATCATGCAGATTCCAACAACTATTGTTAAGATAAAAAATATAAGCACCAAAACTCAAGTCAAATATTTACAAAGGCTCACACAAGTGTTACACGGTAAACAGATTGGCTGATATCTACCTATTAATGGTTGTAGCTCTAGCTGCCTTAGCGGCCGCTGACTTAGTTGTTGGGGTTAGCAATGATGCCATCAACTTTTTAAACTCAGCAATAGGTTCCAAAGTTGTAAGTTTCCGAACAACAATGATCGTTGCCAGCTTGGGAATATTCATCGGAGCAACAACATCAAGCGGAATTATGGAAGTTGCTCGTAAAGGGATATTTAATCCTGGCGAATTTATGTTCAGCGAAATCATGGTCATATTTATGGCCGTAATGATCACAGACATTCTACTTCTCGACTTTTTTAACACCCTGGGAATGCCTACCTCAACAACTGTTTCAATTGTTTTTGAATTGTTGGGCGCATCTGTCGCCATGGCATTAATAAAAATCGCAGGCAACAACGCTGAGGGATTCAGCGACTTAAGTACATATATAAATACAGATAAAGCTGTCCAAATCATTCTAGGCATTTTATTATCTGTAGTCATAGCATTTTCAATAGGCGCTTTGGTCCAATACGTTTCACGGATAATATTCTCATTCCATTTTGACCGGAAACTAAAAACAATAGGAGCAACTTTCGGCGGAGTTGCCCTTACAGCAATCACCTACTTTATTTTCTTAAAAGGGTTAAAAGGAACACCTTTTTATAAAAACATGCAAGGTATAGTTGAAGGTAACGAATTCTTAATAGTTGCCGCCAGCCTTGTCTTCTGGACACTTTTCTCTATTGCCTACATGAAGGTCTTCAAAAAAGACATACTTGCGTTAATAATAATTGTTGGAACATTCGGATTAGCCTTAGCGTTCGCTGGAAATGACCTAGTCAACTTTATTGGCGTTCCAATGGCAGCATTCCACTCCTACGAAGCATGGAGTGGCTCTGGAATTGCAGCAGATGCGTTTCCTATGGTTGACTTAGCCGAAAAAGTGCCAACCGAACCAGGACTACTGCTAATAGCCGGTGCAATAATGGTACTTACTTTATGGTTCTCTAAAAAGGCACGGACCGTAGCTGGTACAGAAATCGGTTTATCTACACAAGGTGAAACCACAGAAAAATTTGAACCTAACCTTGTTTCACGAATGGTGGTCAGAAGTGCTCAAAGTATAAACAAAATGTTCAACACGCTTCTACCAAAATCAGTTCAAGAATCAATTGATTCAAGATTTAAAAAACCGGTATTGACTTTAGCCGAATCAAAAGATTATGAAGTGCCAGCATTTGACGCAATCAGAGCTTCAGTAAATTTGATGGTAGCTGGAGTTCTTATTTCGATAGCCACTTCTTATAAACTCCCGCTATCAACCACTTATGTAACATTTATGGTTGCCATGGGTACTTCATTAGCTGACCGTGCCTGGGGCTCAGAAAGTGCAGTCTATAGAGTCGCTGGAGTTCTCAATGTCATCGGTGGATGGTTTTTCACAGCGTTTGCTGCATTCACCGCAGCAGCAACAATGGCCTATCTGATAAACCTAGGTGGACCAACGGCGATAGCAATTCTATTGTTCTTAGCTGTACTGTTGCTTGGCAGAAACTTCATTGCTCACAAAAATAAATCGGAACTTCAAAAAGCAGAAGACAGTTTAAACGCTGCTGAAGAAAGTTCTGTACTTGGTGTAATAAATGAAAGCTCAAAGAACATTTCGAAAGTTATTAAACGCAGCAACAAAATATATTCAAACGCTATCAACGGGTTAGCGGCTCAAGATCTTGAGTTATTAAAGAAGAATAAGAAACAAGTAATCAAATTATCTGACGAAATTGATACGCTCCGAGACAACATATTCTATTTCATCAAAAACTTAGACGATTCAAGCGTCAGTGCCAGTCACTTCTATATAAACATATTGAGCTATCTACAAGATATTGGACAATCGTTAGAGTACGTATCTAACGCAAGCCACAAGCACATAAATAACAATCATAAAGAACTCAAACCTAAACAAATCAAGGAACTAAAAGAAATTGAATCTTTAATCAGTAACCTGCTGTCGGAAACAGAAACGGCTTTTAATGAACAGAATTTTACAGAAATAAGCGCCATCCTTGAAGATAAGACAACAATCAAACGGATAGTGAAAGAAAAGATCCAAAGCCAAGTTGAACGTACAAGAACCGAAGAATCTAGCCCCAAAAACACAACATTGTATTTTAGTTTAATTCTAGAATCTAAAGACCTTTTAAACGCTGTTGCAAACTTACTAAGCGAATACCAGCAAGCAGATACAAGACACAAAGAAACTGTTTAAGATAGCTCATTGAACTTGGATAAAAATAATTCGACGTACTGATCTGTTGTAGCCCATGAACAAGTTAATCTGATTTGTGTTTTATTTGCATCAATTTTTTGCCAACGATAGAAACCAAAATGTTGTTCCAACTGTTCTATCAACTCGTTGTCGAGAATTGGGAATAGCTGATTGGCCTTAGGGACATCAAGAAAATGCGCTCCACTAGCCTTGAGGCCTCGGTATAGTAAATCTGCTTTTTTATTAGCAACCAGACCCAACTTCATCCAAAGTGTCTGCCCACTTTCATCGACCTCAAAGAACTTTGCAAATTGCTGACCCATAAACCGCCCCTTAGCCATCAAAGCTCCACGTTGTTTCATATGGTTTCTAAAATATTTTTGAAACAAAGGATTATTGATTACAACAGCTTCGCCAAAAACGCCACCATTTTTTGTCCCGCCGATATAAAACATATCTAAACCAAGTGATCCGAATTCTTTTGGATCGACTTTGCCATCTACAGGGTTTAAAGCCATTGCTAAACGGGCCCCATCAAGAAAGGTAAACATATCTTTAGCCTTGCTAGCTTCAACAATATCTTTAATTTCAGGAAGCGAATACACAGTACCCAGCTCAGTTGATTGAGAAATATAAACAACTCTGGGAACAACCGTGTGTTCATCTTCATAGTTTAGATAAGCAGTCTCAATGAGCTCTGGAGTTAGTTTCCCATTTTCTGATTGGACATAAATTATTTTGTGACCGGCTGCTTCTAGAGCCCCAGCCTCGTGAGTGTTGATATGGCCAGCACTTGTAGATATAACGCCCTCAAACGGTTTAAGCATTGAGCTAAGGCCAACAATATTACTGATTGTGCCATTCGGTAGAAAATGAACAGCAGCCTCTGATTCTAAACCAAAAAAGGTTCTTATCCGATCAGCTGCTAAGGCACAATAATCATCATTACAGTAGCCAAGCTGCGAATCGATATTGTTTTCTAAAATATATTCAAGAATCTGAGAATGCGCACCTTCAGAATAGTCATCATAAAAATTTATACTCACAAACCAACTATACAGAATCTAAATCCCAAACTTTATGCGACCTGAAGGCATCTCTGGAAATGCGTATCAGTTAACATATTCTTATAACCAAAACAACTCTTGTCTAGCTTAAGTTTTAATACAAAGCTAGTTTTATCCAAGCAACGATATTTACGCAGATACTATGTAGCTGATGGATAATAACCAAGTTCTAGCCCGTATTCAAAATATTTTCAATTACGATAACGCAAAGCTCATCGAGATTTTTTCTTTGACTAAACGTGACGTAACAGCAGATGAGTTATCTGGATGGCTTGGTGAAGATAAGAACCTAGTTCAGATTCAGGACGCATATCTTGCCTCATTCTTAAACGGTTTAATTATCGAAAAACGCGGAGCCAAAGATGGTCCGTTGCCTATTCCAGAAGAAGTTCTAACTAACAATATAGTTTTTAAAAAATTGCGCATCGCATTAAATTTGCAGGCTGAAGAAATATTAGAGATCTTAGAGTTAGATGAAATTAAAATAAGTAAACACGAATTAAGTTCGATGTTTCGCAGAGAAGACCATAAAAACTATCGAGCTTGTGAAGACTCGTTACTGATTTCTTTCTTAGATGGTGTATCCGCTAGAGCTGACCAAAACAGTTAAACCGCAAGCCAGGATAAAACTCGGCACTGTATGAGCAACCTAACTAATCTCGCAAATAGTGTAAAAAGAAGCACAGCTTGCTCGGAATTGTGAAAGACCAAGTAGATCTATATGCTTAGCTGTACTTTTGTTTGCATTGGAAAGGTCTTTAATGGCTGGTGGTTTAGTTGGTTTGTTAGACGATATTGCTGCGTTGGCAAAACTCGCAGCAGCTTCTATCGACGATATCGGCGCAGCTGCTGGTAAAGCTTCTGCAAAAGCAGCCGGTGTTGTTGTCGATGATACCGCTGTAACTCCTGCTTATGTTCAAGGTTTAGCAGCTGAGCGTGAGCTTCCGATTATAAAGAAGATCGCCAAAGGATCGCTGCGAAATAAGTTATTTTTTATACTGCCTGCAGCACTTGCGTTAAGCGCAATCGCCCCAATCCTTGTTGAAATTATTTTGATTTGTGGTGGAACATATTTATGTTATGAAGGTGCCGAAAAGATCTATCATAAATTAAAAAAAGACGACCACAGTCATGATTTGCCTGCAGCTGTAAAAGGACCAGAAGCTGAAGCAGCAACAATTGCCGGTGCTATCAAAACAGATTTTATTTTGTCAGCCGAAATAATGGTTATTGCTTTAAAAGAAGTAATCGATGAAAACATTTGGTCACGTGCAATCATATTAGTTGTTGTTGCATTCTTCATTACTGCTGTTGTTTATGGTGTAGTTGCATTAATTGTGAAAATGGACGACATAGGCCTATCACTTGTAGGTAGAGAGTCTGAATCTTCACAAAAAATTGGGCGACAACTTGTAAATGCAATGCCTGTACTCCTTAAATGGCTTTCAATAGTTGGCACTGCTGCAATGATTTGGGTTGGCGGACACATCTTACTCATTGGCGCTAAAGAACTCGGATGGGAGGGGCCGTACAAACTTGTTCACCACTTAGAAGAATCAGTCAAAGATATAGGTGGAATAGGTGGTGTACTGGCTTGGCTAGTTAATACATCTTTATCAGCCGTTGTTGGACTCATCGCTGGTGCAATAGTGATAGCGATCATTTCTAACCTACCATTCAAAAAAAACAAAGCAGAGGCCAACCATTAGAATCATATGTAATTAGATTAGCCATTTTCAGGTTTTCGTATATACTGACTCTTGCTAGTCTTTAGTTACGCAGCTGGTATCTAATCCAAATGCACTCTGAGCTCACGCTCACATACAACTAACAAACATTTGTGAGGAAATAAAATGAGTGAGATATCTGAGTTAAAAGAAACTATGTTGGAGGCATTTAAAGAAGTCAACCAACGATTCAATGGAATAGACCAACAATTCAAAGAAGTCAACCAACGATTCAATGGAATAGACCAACAATTCAAAGAAGTCAACCAACAATTCAATGGAATAGACCAACAATTCAAAGAAGTCAACCAACAATTCAATGGAATAGACCAACAATTCAAAGGAATAGACCAACAATTCAAAGAAATTAAAGAACGAGAAATAATAACGTTCAAATATAACGAAAAGCGTTTTGATGAAATCAGCAAAGAATTTGCAGAAGCTAGAATGTCCAGAATGAATAATTCAGGAGCTATAGCAAATTTATCTAGCCAAGTCCAAACCTATCATCATGAAATGTTAGCTTTAACTAATCGGTTTAATCGGCTTGAAACAAAAATAGATAACCAAGCCACGTAACCTGCTTAACTTACTATTTATAGGCCCATATTATATCAGAAGCCTATAAATAGTAAGTTTAGATCAGTTACATCCGACTAGCTAAATACTGTGCGCACTATAGATATTAAAAGTAATCTGAATTACCAGATAAACAGCCCTACGGATATGTTGTTGAGAATTTGTGCTGCAAGCAACAGCTATCAACAAGTTGTTTCGGAGAATCTGTTTGTGAGCCCTCAAGCAGAATACAAAGAACTAACCCAAGACTCACTCGGAAACCGAGTTATACATTTGAGGGTTGAGCCCTACACAAATTTATCTGTATCTTATAACGCAACTGTAGAGCTATCACATAATTTAGTTACTCCAAACAAACTCAGCCAGTCACCCATCGCAAGTCTTCCCGCTGATGTATGCAAATTTTTGAACCCAAGCCGGTACTGCCAATCTGATCAGCTTGCCCAGTTTGCGCTAGCAGAATTTGGAATGTCAGAACCCGGTTACCTTCGCGTTAGACAAATTTGTGATTGGGTCAACAACTGGTTGATCTATGCTCCTGGGTTTACAAATACAACTACAAGTGCAGAACAAGTTTTAATACAAAGACAAGGTGTTTGCCGAGACTACGCACATCTTGCTATCACATTATGTCGTGCTTTAGGAATCCCAGCCCGGTACCTATCAGGCTATGCAGTTAATCTTCAGCCACCTGACTTCCATGGTTTCTTCGAGGCGTATCTAGACGGAAGTTGGTATCTCTTTGATCCAACAAAACTAGCGCCGACCCAAGGCCTAGTGAGAATAGCTACAGGATCTGATGCAGCTGAAACTTCGTTTAACACAATTTTTGGTTCAGCCTTCTTGATCTCGATGGAAGTTTCAGCCGTTGAAGTAGGGGCCAGCACAATTGATATCAACCAAGCTGAATCTGCAGTCTCTGTAATTTGAAGACTAAAGACATGTAAGATCAATCTATCGTTAAAAAAGAAATACTTTTTACCAGAAAAATATCCATTTATACAGAATCTACTAAACATCTTGTTCCTTCTGCCGAACTGATCAGAGTTAAGAATCACAAGATGTAAAAAGGCAACACAAATGAGTGAATTCGAAGAAATTGAAAATTGGGGTAGAGATTCAGAAGAATCTGCACCCAAAAAAGTAAAATCAACAGCTGTCAAAAAAACTAAAGCGGATGGAGCGGCTAACTCACCTACGCCAGTTCTGAAGAATAAAGGTTTATTAATTGGCCTAGCGTTCCTAACTGCTATTTTATTGTTCGGAGGAATATTTTTACTTAGCCGCGATGATGATTCGATAGCTACAGACAACACAGATGACACTTCGGAAAGTGACAAAGATTCTGGTGCAGATGGAAATAAGACTTCTGACGATACAGAAAAGGCTGAAGAAGCAGTAACTCTACAAAAGAAGATAGATGAAATAATTGCTATCTCTCCTATCATTTTTGAATCTAGCACTACTGATATTTCAGAGAGACACAAAAGAATCTTAAATAAAGTAGCTGTAGCTATGAAGGATCATACCGGAGCTGAAGTAGAAGTAATTGGGTTTACAGATGGCGGAGGTTCAGATCAAACAAATGAACAGCTAAGCAAAAAACGCGCCGAAAACGTTAAAACATATCTTGTAGATAAAGGCATTGCTGGTGATGCTTTGACAGTAAAAGCATCTGGTGAAACCAACGCTTCTGGTTCTGATGCACTAGCAGGCCTGGAACGCAGAGTTGAATTTCGTGTAGTTAACCCTGGATCTGCAGCAGTAACGTCTAACGGAGATACTCTAAAAATTGCCATTGTTGCTCCGAGCGCAAAAGATGATGTCGCCTTCACACAAAGCATGGTCGACGCAGTTGATGTTATAAATTCTGAACGTGGAAATATCGAAATTGATATCACAGATAACACTTTCATAGAATCTGAAGCAGAAGCTGCCATACGAGAGTATGCTGCCTCAAACTATGACTTAATAATCGCTCACGGTTCTCAATACGGAAAGTTCCTAAAAGGTGTAGCGCAAGAATATCCTGATGTAGCATTCGCATGGGGAACAGCTGACGAAACTTTTGGACTGCCAAATGTATATTCATATACAGCTGCAGCTGAAGAAGGCGGCTATGTTCTGGGGACAATGGCTTCAATGCTTAGCCAAAGTGACACTATTGGTGTTGTTGGTCCTCTTCCAGTTGGCGATGCAAAGCTATATATTGATGGATTTAGTGCTGGGGCAAAAGCAGAATCACCTAATTCAGATGTAAACATAACTTACATTGAATCTTTCTCTGATACAGAAGAAGCTTCTATCGCAGCCGCTGAACATGTTGCAGATGGAGCTGACGTTTTGACTGGTTCAGCTCAGATGGTCGTCGGTGCTATAGATATTGCTAAAGAAAATAATACTCTGTGGTTTGGAACACAATCGAATCAAACCTCTTTAGCACCAAAGCTTGTAGTTGCCTCTCAGGTATACCACTGGGAAGTAATTCTTGAACAGGTTATTGCTGATATTGATTCTGACTCTCTTGCTGGCAAGAGCTTTACCGCAAACCTTGCTAATGGTGGACTTGAGATTGAATACAATGGTAGCTACGCATTAGCTAGTAACGTTCGCTCACGAGGCGATGCAGTTACTGCAGGGATCAAAGATAAATCAATCACTGTTCCTAAAGGATAAGATCCAAGTTTAATACAGAACGAATTATAGATTAACTGTGGGTTTCAAGCAATGCTTGAGGCCCACAGTTATTTTTAGTAGCTGTTAATACACTATTTATGGTCAGTCTTTTAAATAGTTATAGATCGATGCACGGGTTACGTTTAATTTTTGTGCCAGCGTGCTTGCTGCTCCACGTTTTTCGAATACGCCTTTTTCTTGCATAGCGTTAGCAACTTCTGCTCGTTGTTCAGCGGATAGCTGTTTCGAAGACCAGCCCCGTTCAGCTATAAACTCATCAACCAAATCTTCGATACTTTTCTGAGCATCATTTACACCAAAATCTTCACCATCATTAAGAATTGACAGCGGCTCAGTTTTCAAAAAGGCTGACATAAAACTCTCGAACTGGTCAAAAGGCGTTAAGTCCCAATTAACACAAAAAGATCCAATCAAAGATCCCTTTTCATTCTTTATCGCTAGAGATGAAGATTTTAGTCTGTGCCCACTCGGAGATTTATTATCGTAACCAACTAAAGCCTCCGGAGTCTTGGGGTCAGAAATACGTAACCGACCTAAGTCTGTTGTAACGTCTCCAATTTTCCGCCCAGTGATCGAACCGTTATACACAAAAATAATAGATTCTTTTGGCTTACGCAAATCGTGAATTACAACTTCTAAAGAGGGGGAAAACATTTCTCCCATCATTTTACCAATCTCTATATATCTAGCAAAAATTTGTTTAGGAGTCATCTTTGAATTATACAGAAAGCATTATACAAATAGTAATTTATTAGGTAATCTGTAAATCTCTTAACTTATAAGAGCTAGTGCATCTGCACTAGTCTTAATTATAAGAACAGAGACAACCATTATGAAGACAGTCCGAACAAACCCAGACCCTTTAGATAACGAAAGTTTAGTTCCAACAAGAGCACCCAAAAGATTACCGATAACTAGCACCACGATATAACGCCAGAGAATATTTCCGGAAATAATAAAAATAACAAAGGCTGACAAATTCGTCGCAGAATTAATTACTTTAGCGGAAGCAGAAGCGTGCAAAAAATCGTAACCCAGCCATCGAGCAAATGCAAAGATAATGAATGACCCAGCGCCGGGGCCAAAGAAACCATCATAAACTCCAACTACAAAGCCAATTACACCAGCAATTACAGCTTCTTTATGTCCAGCAAACTTTGGAACATGACTGGTTCCCAGCTCACGATTAACAAGCGTATAGCCAAGCAACAAAACTAAAATAACTGGCAAAGCAATTCTGATAGGTCGCGTCGGAACACTTAGGAGCAACAACGCCCCGAAACCCGAACCAACCAAGCCTGCAAGACATCCAGATACTAAAACTAATTTCGGAAGTTTTACTTGTTTTAGATACCTAGTCGCTGCGAAACCTGTGCCCCAGATTCCAGCTGACTTATTAGTTCCAATTAAAGTTGCAGGTTCGGTATTTGGAAAAGCTATGAACAAGGCCGGAATAAGGATTAGACCCCCACCGCCGACAATTGAGTCAATGCCGCCAGCAAATAAAGAAGCAAAGAAGAGTAATAGATATTCAAACATTTCCGCCTCCTAACGTTTCACTATTTAATATATCAGATGTTTTACAAAATAGTAAAAGTTATACAAATTGAATATTTCTATATATTCTTAAGTAGACTTATCTAAATCATTAGATCAAGAAGGAATAACTATGTTAGCTCTACTAGGAGGCACCAGCTGGCCATCAACGATCACATACTATGAACAACTTAATGTATTGGCAGAGAAGACATTGGGATCAGGTCATTCTGCGGATCTTATTATCCGAAGTGTTGATTACTTTGAAGTACGAAATAATTACGTCAAAGATTGGGAGAGAGTCAAAGAATTTTTGCATGATTCCCTAGTTGAACTATCTAGGCAAAAGGCTACAGCCATTGTGATTTGCAACAACACTCTCCACAAGGCTTATGACGAGTTAACTTCTCAGCTAGGTGATACCTTTAGTTTAGGAATCCCGGTAGTTCATGCAGTTGATGCTATTGCCAATCAGGCAAAAGAGAACGGAGTAGATCACCTTCTCTTACTGGCTGTAAAATTTACTCTTGAAGATGGTTTCTATCAAAGAAGACTTGAACAGGCAGGTATCAGAGTTACGATTCCTACGCCTAGTGAAATTGATTCACTTCAAGAGATTCAGACAAGACTTACTCAAGGTCTTATACAAGAAACTGATTTTGAATTTTTTACTGAACTAATAAATTCTTACAGCCTCAAAGTAACTGGCGTAGCGCTAGCTTGCACAGAGTTACCCTTAGCCGTTAGGCCAGAAACGATCAAAGTCCCAATACTTGACTCAATTAAATCTCAAGTAGCTGAGGCATGGAAATACGAACTAACATTTATCAACACAGACTAATCCAACATTTCAGAGTCATTTTTATTGCTATGGCAGAAGCTACAGCTCTTTGGAGTATTCTGGTTACTAGATAACACTATGATTGAACCAGCACAACCTTTAATAGAGCAGCTCGCGTCAAATGGGTTTTCAGTTGGGGATCAGGTGTTTCTACGGATCTATAAATCTAGAGACGGGACTTCTACTGATACTGGCCGCATCGAAGCATTTATTCAACCATCTGATTCAAACGAATATCAATTTTTTAAATCCTGGGATATTTGCAAGTGGTCGGGCACCATAGGTCCAAAGCATGCCGAAGGCGATAAACAGTCACCCGAAGGTTTCTACGGTATTACAGCTGAGCAGTTGAATCCTAATTCAAAGCATCATCTGAGCTTTAACCTTGGATTCCCAAACGAATACGATCGCTATCACGGCCGAACTGGGACATATCTTATGGTTCACGGAGGCTGCTCTTCAGTTGGTTGTTACGCAATTGGCGATGAGAATGTTGAAGAAGCCTACGCATTAGCAGAACAAGCATTAGCGGCTGGTCAAAAATTAGTTCCCGTTCACGCATTTCCCTTTCCGCTTTATGATGAGATCCTTTCTGCCCATAAGAACGATCCGAATTTTGATTTCTGGCAGAACCTTAAAATTGGTCACGATATTTTCGAAAAAACAAAAACCCCACCAGAAATAATAGTAGACAACGGCAGATATAACTTCAATTAGATTCAAGTTAGTTGTATCTAATTCCTTCCGCTCTCCAAGTTATAGACTGGATTCATGGACAAAGAAAATTTTAGTGTTGAACAAGTAAATAACTTTTCAAACAGGTGGATTCAAGAACTTGATTATTCAGAGAACTTTGTATTCTCTGGGACCGGGTACTATTTGTTAGGGCAGCTACTCACAGTTGGAGCTGGTGGGACCGCTAAAGATGAACTTGAAATAGCACTAGAACTTGAACAAGAAAACTCTGTTGAATATTCACGTTGGTTAAGAAAACAAATTGCAACGAGCGCTGGAGTTTCTGAAGCTGTTGGAATGTGGCTACAACCCGATCTTGATATCTATAAAGAATTTATTCAGCTAGTTACCCCGGCAACTATAGAAACAATCCCAGAACAATATGTATTAGATGATTGGGTTAAAGCTAAGACAAACAATGTTATAGATAAATTCCCGATATCGCCCAGTAGCAGTACTCTGATGTTATTAGCTACCGTACTCATCGCAGAAGCTCAATGGCTGAAGCCGTTTATCTTAGTAGAAAAGAAATGGAACGATGAGCTAGAGGCCTGCGCTAGAGGGACTAAGTCAACACCTAATTTAGATCAGGCAGCAATAATTTCTCATGAGGATACTTCGATCTCGAGGTTGGTCTGTGAAACAGATAAAGGTTTTGATGTCCATATAGTTTCCGGAGATTTGGAAACTGAACCGCAAGAGGTTTTGAGAGTCGCAATAGCAGCTTGTAATGGTTCCGCTAAAGTTAGAATCGGATCAGAACTCAAACGAGGCGACAAGGCAGGAAACTTATCTGTAGAAAAGTCCAACAACGCTTCGGCTGAAGAGACTTTGCTACACATTTCTATTCCATTGTTCGAAATAGAGAGTCAACACAATTTGCTTGAGAATTCAAGATTATTTGGATTAGAAACAGCTTCAGATCCAAACAATGGCCATTTTCCAAAAATAAGTTCGCAACCGCTGGCAGTTAGCGCAGCCGCACAGTCCGTTGCTGCAAGTTTCGATATCGAAGGTTTTAAAGCAGCTACAGTAACTGCGGCGGCTATTATGCGCGGCTCGGCAAAGAAGTCTGCAATCACAGCTAAAGAAATAAGATTTAATATAGAAAATCCGTTTGGATTTCTAGTTGTCGACAGAAAAACACAATTAGTTTTATTCACAGGCTGGATCAACGAACCAAACGTCTACATCTAAATTGCAACTATACTCATGGCATGACCTTTGTTCCCAGTGCCAATGAGTTTATAGAAAGCAACAAAATCTATTCTGAAAAACTGCACAATCCTGCATTAAAATCTGAACCTAAAAAAAATGTGGCCGTGGTTTGTTGTATGGATGCACGCATTGACGTCCATTCAGTTTTAGGTTTAGAAAACGGTGAAGCACATATTATGCGCAACGCTGGAGGAGTTGTAACTGACGACGTTATTAGGTCTTTATGTCTTTCCCAACGATCTCTTGGGACAAAAGAAATTGTGCTACTTCACCATACAAAATGCGGCCTTAAAGGTGTTGATGAAGCAGCGTTCCGTGAAGATTTAGCAGCGGAACTTGGAGTTAGACCAAGTTGGGCTCTAGAAACATTTACTGACCCTTATGACGATGTCCGCCAGTCAATCAAACGATTGGAAATGTCTCCGTTTGTGCCTCACAAAGAATACATGAGAGGGTTTGTTTATGATGTGACCAGTGGATTGTTAAACGAAGTTTAGAACAAGCAATAGACTTAGTCTCTAGCCATTTGCTAATTCAGATATTGTTGGTTCAACAAAATCGCAGTTGATCCATTCAGTGTCTAGATTTGCACCAAGTTTTTTGTACATCTCTATTGCGTTGGCATTCCAGTCAAGCACTTGCCAGCGAACCCGCTTACAGTTGTTACTTTTGGCTGTTTTAAATACATTATTTACTAGTTGTTTTGCAATGCCCTTACCACGAAACTCTGGTTTAACGTATAGATCATCTAGATACAGCGATTTCCCGACACAAGTAAAGTATGCAAAGAAGTAGATGGCCATTCCAATAACTTCTCCATTCGATATGGCGACAAAAAAGTCAAAATGTCCCCTGTCAGCCTGCATCTGCGATAGGTATTAAGTTCCAATCCAAATCAAGCAATCTCCATAAAGATTCAAGATTAAATTGTCTTCCAAAAATTTTAGGAAAACTAGGATCAGTCAGTGAAACCACTTTATCTGAATTTGATACATCTTCTGAAATCAACCAGTCGCTCAAAATTTTAGATTCAAAATCCCAGTCATTCCATCCGGCAAAAATCTCGGCCAATTTACTCGGACTTTGCGTGTAAGTACCCTGACCGGATCCTTTAGGATCATTCCAGCTAAGGAAATCAAAACGTTGAAGTTCTTTATGAACATAACCAGACACCTCTGGATTATGAATGGTTATTAGTAGTAAACGCAACATGGCTTCGCCTTGAGAGGATAATGTCTCAACGACTAACTTAGAGACGTTTAAAGAAGCCAGGTCATCAGGAGGGTATACAGAATAACCTCTGCCCTCAGGTAACTGCATTCCATCTACCGCCATAGATTATTTAGTATACCGGCTAACGACTTGGATCAGGAAAGCTACATCGGCAGGCGCCGTTGACGCTGAAAACTTGGAGTATCAAGGTCTAGAGGTGAAAAGGTTGTTTTTCTGGCTCGGCCGAATAATTTCTCTTGAGCAGGGTTTTTTATACGATCAGCTATCTTCTTAAGGTCGTGCTCAGTTAGTAACACTCAAATTTTTGGGCCTGGGTTTAATTGCAACATCGGCTTACCATCTGGCCCTGAGAAATGCACATGCCTCCAACCTGTGTTGGCTGGAACATTTATTTTTGGGTTCTTAATATCTTCAACTAATGCAAGAACTTCTTGTTCTGTGAGCATTACTACAGTTCCTTCAACTTCTCTTGTGTAGTCGTATTCGGACCCCATTTCGACTGAAAGTTCCTGGCCTTCAGCTAAAGGCCATCGAAACATGGTACTAGTTATTTTAAATTCGCTTGTTGTCAACTGCTCCCAAAAAATATTATGCTCCGCAAATATACGTAGGCAAGCATTATTTGCATATATAGGATTTCCAGCAACAGACTCTATGACCAATAAAGGTAGGGAAGAACGTTCAGAATGCGACCCTAGATATGTATAATCCCCAAATTTTTCGACATAGTCAGATCTTGCATAAGGCCCATTTTTATTATGCAAACGATCATGACCTACAGCAGCCCTAACAATAATTGCATTTATATACTCATCATCTTCAGGAAGCGACAACCCAACTGTTTCTGATAAATCACCTTCAATAACATGGCGAAATTTTCGTAGTCCTAAATGCTCTTTCATACCTCGCTTTAGATTTTTAAAGGTAATTAGACCTGAGTCTATTGCTTCTGCTAGATCTGGAGGCCATCCAGATCTAGACTTTTCTAGATTTAAATATTTGCAATCAATTGTTGTAACTTCATCAGAGACTGCCAGCCGAGTCCTCAGCAAAATACACAATGCCCTAAAGATCTGCTCATCAAATACAGTATAAACTTCTTGTTTAAAATTACTGAGTCTTATAACTGGATAGTTTTGAGTGCTAATTATATTTTTATATTTTGCTTCTGTATTCCAATTAAGCTGATCACGGAATTCATCTCGAAACCGTTCAATTACCAGATCATCTAAGGTACCCGAAGAAGCTGCACGTTCAAGTTGCCCTAAAACCAACTTCTGTGAATCAGAAAATATATTTTGCTGCGCAAATCTATTCCTGAGAAATGCCAGGGTAGCAGCAGTGTAGATTCTTTTACTTTCATAAGAATCTACACTATCTGGCTCGCGTAATCCTGCATTTGCGTTCCGCGCGATTAGATCATCCAGTTCAATTAGCTTGCTGTAATCAGCATCTTCATCGTAATCAAATCCAAGATAATTGTCTTGTAAATACTCGGGCAACAATAATCTGACAACATGTTGGAGTTCATCTAATTTTTCTTTAACAAACTCAACTACTACTTCATAGGGCGTATCTTGCCTAACACGTATTATTCGATCAGAATCACTAACCAAAATAAATTGAAGTTGTTCATTTTTATCATCAACTTCAAAAGACCAGTGGTATTTTTTTAGTAGATCTTTTTGGTCATAAAAAGTACAGTTATTATTTAGAGAGGATGGGCGAACAGCTGGCCGTCTATTTGCCGGTTTCAAGGCAACAGTTCCTTGTAACATATTTATTCGGTTCATCTGGGCATCTATGAACAAAAGCCAATTCTGTTCTTGTTTTAGAGCTTCTCTAATTTCAGAAGAAAAATTACCAACTTCAGGCGGAATATCTTCGGATTGGGGTTCTTCAGGTTCAGCTCCCCACCAACTTATCGGCTGGTTTAACCATTCAGAAACGGCAATTTCATGTTCTATTTCTAATCCGAGAATCGCTTTTGCTCTTTCTACTCTTAATGCCTGTTCCTTCTGCTCAAACCCTGACCGATCATTCTGTTGTTCAAGGGCATGTTGAGCTTTCAATCTTTGTTTATCATGACCTATAACTTGTTGTATCTGGGCTTCATAACTTTTCCATAGAGATGCTTGCTTTTTAGCTAAGATAAAGGAGCAAGCTTGAAGGAAAAGTTTTTCATTAACATCGAAAGCTATAAACGCTGTAATTCTTTCTAAATCATAAGGTGTAGGGGTCATAGAAGGTTGTATGTCCAGCTCTTGACGCATTGACCCTCGGCTATAGAGTGCAAATTTTTCTGCGTCATAATCATGTTCTGACGGTGAGCTAATTGTCGATGGATCCTCTCCGAAAACAACTACTCTATTAAATCTGGGGGAACCAGGATGTTTAGCGTAGCCAGTAGATAAATATTTCACAGTGTCAGCTGAGCGCTCTTGCAGCTTTAACTGCAACACTGCAACATTTGTTCCAAGCTCTTGTGCAAATCGTTGCCAATGTATTTCTGTGAATAACTCATTACCACTCCCACCAGAACTTTTGAACAAATTTACATCTCTTGCTGGGAGACCTTCAAGAAATCGCAAAATCTTATTAATTTGAATATATGAATAATTAACTGAAGCATCAGGAGCAATAACCGTAGCCAAAATACTTTCTCTTAGCTCCGCCCTAGTTTGGTTAGCAACAACTTCTGGGCCTATTGACATTAAAAAATCAAATACTTGCTGCGCCATAGCTGCATTATCTGATTGGAAACTTCGATATAGCTCTTGAGCTGTAGCCAATTCTTCTGCAGTTGTTGTCTGCCTAATCATTGCAGCGGGGATCAATAAAGAAACAGCAGAACTTGGTGAAGCGATATTTGATGCTCCAACTTCAAGAAACCAAGAACGCCTCTCAGGCTCTGAAAGCTGAGATAAGGCAGCTACAACTAGACTAATAGACTCCCAACGAATAAGACTCTGTTCATCAGTCTCAAATAAAGACCTTATTTGAATGATTTCTTCAGGCGTTAAAATATCATAATATAATAGTGCGCTGGCTAAGGTACGAGAATTCTCAGGAGGATGATCCACTAAACATTTCTCGTAGATTTCAATGAAGTTTGCCAATCCATTCTGACCAAAGATAAAATACAGAACAACAGCCTCAGAGAAAATTGTTTCCGACTTTATGCTACTTTTATAGTTCTCATAAAATTTCCAAACCTTTTCATACAAATTAGAAGAATCCCAGCTGAGCTGAGTTGAGGCTGAAGCTAAGGTACCTTGACCTTCATGCTTCTTGATGTTGTACAAGTAATTCGAAAGAATCTTGTTCTAGTGATAAAACAGCATCGCCAGAGATCTGAAGATACAGATTAATAACAGACCTGGCTTGGGGAGTCATGTTCCTCATAGCCTTCAAGTAATTTCTTCGAGCCTCAAAGTTAGAAGCAGAAACCGCAGATTGATTTGATTGTGATCTCAAGCTACTCCGAGCTTCCCAAACAGAGCCATCTTTACGAATAACTCTCGAAGTCGCAGCGTTTAGTAAATCTAGCCTAGCCCACTGCCTCTCGGTCAGGCCTATCGCTTTCCAATCACCATCCATATCCAATTCGTCTGGAGCCAGCGGACCTATAAGATACCGGAGGAAAGCATTACTAGCAGATTTCAGAGTAGGCCCATCAAAATCTTTATTTGTTAGAAAAGTTTTGATAACAGCTTGTTGGCCTTTTGTCAGCATATTAAATGCAGCAGTAACTATGTGCGGATCATAAACATCTAGTTCATCTTCTAACCCTAAAGGTACAAAAGCTTCAACTAGTTCAGAATGAAACTTGATTACTTTTGTATCAACATTTAGAAGCTCAAATTTAACTTTGTCTAAGATTCTTTGGATGTCCTTCTTGCCAGAGTAGTAATCATGACTTCTGACTGAATGAAAGTTTTGCCCTTGCTTCCAGCTTTTAGAATCTTCTGCAACAAAATCAATCGTTTCCCTCTCGTGTTCAGAAAGTTCAGAATACACAAGAGCAAATGCTTCTGCCCAATTAGGGTCATAACCTAGATCTTGATGATTCTTAACTCCGAGATTGAAGGACTTTACTAATGAATCCCAACCCGTAGTAGTTTGGTTACCCTGAGCACCATATTCTTAGATCGGCTCGAAAAACCTGATAAAGCTGACCTGTGTTTACCCAAAAGTAGTTTATTGCGAAGATCAACATCATCGAAAAAATGCCTAACAGAGCCATCGCCAACATTATCGCCACTCTCTATTGCCATTTCACCGCCAAAACCGCTCTAAAAACTCTTACCTAATTATACCTTGGTATCTAATTTTGGATACGTTCAGCCCTTTAACCATACATTTGCACTCTCAACATGCAGATACATGAAGAATTTGCACTTAGAACATGCAAATTCGTGACTTTTGCAACATAATGCGATACTATTTAAACATAACGTGCACTGATGAAAAGGTTCCGATGTTCAAACGCCAGTTAAACACCCCGCTAAACAATGACAAAAGCTTTTTTCTGTTTGGACCTAGAGGTACCGGAAAAACAACATGGCTACACAACCGCCTACCCAATCAGCTTTTTATAAATTTATTAGAATCAATAACTTACCGTGAGTTGTCAGCCAACCCAAGCCGACTAAAATCTCTCATACCTCCCGACTACTCAGACTGGGTAATAATCGACGAAGTACAACGAGTGCCAGAGCTCTTAAACGAAGTGCATAATTTGATAGAAGAAAAACGTATCAAATTTATTCTCACTGGCTCGAGTGCCAGAAGTTTAAAGAAAAAAGGAATCAACCTATTAGCTGGTAGAGCCCTCGTGTACAATATGCACCCTCTGACATGCACAGAGTTAGGAGAAAATTTTGAACTAAAAGATTCATTAAACCTTGGCCATCTTCCTGCAAGGTTCTCAGAAAATGATCCCGAAAGATTCCTAAATGACTATGTAAATACTTACGTGAGAGAAGAGGTTATCCAAGAAGGTTTAACACGAAACATTGGAGCTTTCTCTAAATTTTTGGAGGTCGCAAGCTTCTCCCAAGGATCGATTATTAATAACAGCGAGATAGCGAGAGAAACCCAAATAGGGCGGAATCAATCAGAAAACTACTTTTCGATACTTGAAGACCTTCTTATAGCAACACGACTACCCGTGTTCACAAAAAAAGCTAAACGAAAGCTAATCACTACAAAAAAGTTTTATTACTTCGATGTTGGAGTGTTTAGAGCAATTAGGCCAGCAGGCCCACTTGATTCTCCAGCCGATATAGATGGTCCAGCACTCGAGACACTAGTTCTTCAAGAACTTAGGGCAGCCAACGATTACATGGATTTAGGGTATGAGATCTTTTTTTGGAGAACACAATCACAACTTGAGGTAGATTTTGTTCTTTACGGAAAAAATGGTTTGATAGCATTCGAAATAAAAAGATCTTCAACAGTTAATAAAAAAGATACTCGCGGGTTACGAGAGTTTAAAAAGGACTACCCCATGGCTAAGACTTACCTTCTGCATGGAGGCGAACATACCTTATATATGGACGGAGTAACTGCAATCCCACTCGGTACGGCTCTTAAAACTTTAGACCAACTCCTAATTGAAGATGCACCTACACCTTAGAGCCGAAATATTACGGAAATATGAACTCTTATTTTTAAGGGAGAGATACTGCTTAGCCCTACGTCGATCATTATATGGGAGCGCAAATAATGTATCCTCAAAGGGTGACAGACGAAACATTTGAACAGGTTTACACACGTGAACTCGAAAAGATGGTTCGTCTGGCCACCTATATGATTGGGTCCCAAGCTGAAGCTGAAGAAGCTGTCCAAGACGCATTCTTAAAACTACATTCAAAGTGGTTTGAAGTTGAAAATCCTGGCGGGTTTGTTCGCACAGCTGTAGTTAACCGTTGCAAAGATTTAAATGCGGAAAACTACAGTGGCGAGAAAGCATTTAGAACTTGTGAAACCGAGCGTTTCATTTAATGACAATGACTATCTTGTAGATGCACTACAGAAACTCGATTTTAAACGTCGTAGTGTTGTAGTGCTTAAGTACTACGGCGGTTACACAATAAAAGAAATAGCAGTCTTAATGGAAATTCCAGAAGGAACTGTTAGATCCAATCTACATAGAGGTTTAGAAGACATGAAAGAGGTACTGTGATGGAAAATTTCGAAACAAAACAAACAGAACAAAAACTAGAACAAGCCTTTGGAAAGTCATCTAAGAACATTATTATCAGCGACCAGTTAAAACAACAAATTATAGGGTTGGGAGAACCGGTAATGAAGAATAATGATGTAGAAGAACTGACAATAAAAATAGTTTCAGAAGAAACTAGTATGAAATCAAGATCAAAGATCTGGTTTGCAACGGCCGCTGCATTAGCACTCGTGGTAGCTGGCGGATTTACTTTACTAAATTCAGAAGATAACACTCAAACAAATATTGCTACTGAGAATGAAGATCAAGATGTTGACAAAAATGGCACATCTGAAGATGATACAAAATCTGGAGAAAAAGAACTCGGCGATTCAAAAACTGAATCTTCAAATTCTGATGACACAAAAACAGAGACTAAAGAAGTTAAAAGCAATAAAGCTTCCGAGTTGCGTCAACAATTGGGATTAGATTTCTTAGCTATAAACATTGATGGAGAGTTTCAGCTTTCTGACGGCTCAGATAATACAGTGTTTGAAAAAGTAGACATTGATAAATCAATATCTGTCCAAAATGATTACTTTACTGAAGAATACGAAATCTATGATTTCTCAGGAAATCTAGTCTGTGACTTTACAGAAGCAAATGGAGGCGGAGTTCCAGATTTCTTAACTTTTGACAGCATCAAAAAAAATTCAGACGGACAACCTGTTATTGCAGTAAGGGATAATCGGATGCTCGTAGAAGAAGTTCTCGTCGATAATTTTAATATTCCAGGATCTAGTTCAATAGGTTGCGGTGGGACCTCTAAAGACATAGATTCTGGAATAATTGTATCCTTCAATCCTGATGGAAATCAAAGAACAACGACCTACACAAAATCCGAGGGTCGCATCACTAAGTTCACAAACAGCTTTAGCGACTCACTGTTTGCATTAAAGAATAAGGACGGGGAAGATATCACAAAGCTCCGCTTCCCATCCAGCTACAAACTTTCTGAAGACGGAAAAATCGTAGTCATGAGTTCACACGAGTGCCCGCCTATAAATTGCAACGATCCAGTCAAAATCGTGGCTGTAGATACTACATCTGCTGAAATGCTATGGGAATTAGAGGGTGCTACGAGTGTAGAAGTAATTGGTAAAAACAAGGTCCTAGTTTCTACTGGCACACAATTACTTTCTCTTGATCGCCCGACCGGAAGGATATTGGCACGAGCAGCGTTCCAAGGCGAAGTACGAACTAACAGAATTGATTAATTAACAATTTCATAAGCCTGGGCATGACTGATCAATCCAGAAGTGTCCAGGCTTTTTTGTTTACTTGATTATCTCCGATATTGTTAGTATCTATGACAGATCAATCAACAACTATTCTTAGTCAAAAACTTATCAAACAGGTAAAAGACTCTCCAGATTCGATCGATTTTGATCAGGTGATGTCTGTAATCAACTCCGAGTGGAACTATACGCCAACACAGTTCACAAATGGTGATCTCGTTAACGAAGCGGGAACAAACGAAGGATCATGCAAAATTTTTGCATTCGCTCAAATTCATTCGCTGAACAAGGTAGAAACTCTTGCTCTATTCGGAACTTACTATCGCGAAGATGTTTTAACCAATCCAGATGGTAATGATCACATGAATATCCGCAGCTTTATGTCCAATGGTTGGGATTCGATCAGTTTTGAGAAAGCACCTCTAAAACTAAAATAATCCATATTACCCTTAAGAAATAATAACACCCAAGTTGTTGATTATGATCATAATCAACACTATAGTTGTTGATTATGACCTACTTAAACCGCCGGATAGATCTAGATTCCTTATTAAAAAATAAATCAATTTTAATGCTCGGACCTAGATCCGTCGGAAAAACCAGCCTCATAGATAACGAACTTGAAAACATAAAAGTTTTTGATCTCCTACATGCAGATACTTATTCTTCTTTACTTCGCCAGCCCAGCATCCTAAAAGAAACATCCGACCTGTTGGATTCGTCACAGGTAATTGTCATTGATGAAATCCAAAAACTTCCGGAACTACTCGATGAAGTTCATAGAATTCTAAACACATCAGATCGAAAATTTCTACTGACAGGTAGCAGCGCAAGAAAACTAAAGCGAGGCGGAGCTAACTTATTGGCTGGCCGGGCATGGCAGGCAGAGCTATTCCCACTCACGTATCACGAAATTCCAGATTTTGATATCTTGAAATATTTGAACCGAGGCGGATTACCAGATATATATCAATCTGAATTTCCAGATGAGGAACTTAGAGCTTATGTTGGAACATACTTAAGAGAAGAAATCCAAGCTGAATCTTTAACTCGAAACCTTCCAGCATTCTCACGATTTCTCGACACAATTGCCTTTGCAAATGGACTAGAAATAAATTATGAATCTCTAGCTAGCGATTGTGCGGTATCCACCAGCACATTAAAGAATTACTTCGAAATCCTTGAAGATACTCTTTTAGGATTTTCACTTCCTGCGTTTAAAAAAACTAAAATCCGAAAGGCCATTTCTAGATCAAAACATTACTTATTTGATGTTGGCGTCTGCAACGAGTTAAGTAAACGCAAAAATATTATTGAAGGCAACGAGTTATTCGGAAATGCATTCGAACATTTTCTAGTTCTAGAAGTACGTGCCTGGAATAGTTACTCCAGAAGCTACCATGATTTGACCTACTGGCGCAGTACTTCTAAATTAGAAGTCGACTTGATCATAGGTAAACAACTTGCGGTTGAAATAAAAGCAACAAAGAACGTACAACCAAAACACATAAAGAACCTCAGAGCTCTGAAAGAAGAAGGACTCATTGAAAACTTCGCCATAGTCGCAAACGACCCTAACGAACGAATCACGAAAGAAGGAATCCACATTTACCATTGGAAAACGTTCTTAGAAAAACTCTGGGCCAACGAACTTATATAAAAAATCAATTTAAAATTGAAATTGCTAGACTTAAATCGTGGCGATATCTAAAGAAAAAAGTTGGAGAGATATTGATGCCCACAGCTCTTATCAGTTGAATTCACATCCATTTATTTCAACTGAAGGAAGAATTGCATCTCATTCTTTGGAAAAGATTCTAACGAATCCCAGATTTTCTGATCTTGAACTTCCTATATACATTCTCAGGAGTGTGTTCCTAGAAGGCCAGTACTATCACGGGATAGAAAAATTCTCTTTAGATCCATGATGCAAAACATAAACTCCGAGTACTTAAAAGAATACAACTCTGAATTAAAACATATAATCTTTAGCCCGTCACAAGGCACAGCAGTGCTTAAAGGCTAAGGATTTAATCTGGTAATTTCCCAGCCGGTTTCAAGTAACTCGTAGCGGAATCTATCATGCAAACGGTCTTTCCTCCCCTGCCAAAATTCAATTGTTGAAGGAACAATTCTCCAACCACCCCAAAAGTCTGGCCTGGGCAATGACTCTGTCTGCTCATAGATTTTAGATAACTCATCTCGTTTCTTCAAAAGTTCAGTCCGAGTTTTGAGCTCAGAACTTTGTTCTGATGAAGCTGATCCAATCTGGGAATCTTTACTACGAGACTGCCAATAAATATCTGACTCGGATTCAGAAACTCTTTCAACGGCGCCGGTGATATTCACCTGCTGGTGGAGTTGTAGCCAGCCAAAACTTGCGGCGATTTTGGGGTTGCTGTCCAAATGTAAAGATTTATCACTCGTGAAATTTGTGAAAAAAACAAAACCAACTGAATCAAACTTTTTTAACAAAACATGGCGAGACCAAGGTTGGCTTTCAGAATCAACAGTTGAGACAACCATCGCATTCGGTTCAGTAACTTCTGCATTAATAGCATTTGATATCCAGCTTCCAAATTGAGCTATCGGATTTTCATCAAGATCTTTTCTAGACAATCCAGCAGTTTCATATTCAACTCTTAGCTCTGATAAATCCATAAACACAGCCTAGCTGGAAGCATCAAACTTTTTCTTGTTATAAATAGCGATGTTGATTAGGATTAGAGCGTTATTCAACTTGAAAAGGAATTTAATATGAAAAAATTTGTTGTACTTTACCACTCACCGCCTGAAGCCATGGAATTCATGGCAACAGCTACCCCCGAGCAAAAAGCTGAAGGTATGAAACCCTGGATGGACTGGTACGCCGAATGCGGAGACGCTGTCACAGATATGGGATCACCTTTCGGCCAAGGTATGGAATTTAAAAAAGACTCTTCTAACGATTGTTCTGGAGCAGCTACCGGTTACACAATGATCCAAGCTGAAAGCATGGACGGAGCCAGAAAATATGTAGAAAACCACCCACACCTAAGCTGGATGGATGGTTGCTCACTACAAATGTTTGAAGCAGTAGAAATGGGACCAGGGTAGGAAATTTCCGATCGGGTGTGCCGTGCTTGCACGTTGCACGGGTCGTCATCGCCAGCTCGACTGAGGATCTTCTTAGGCCAAAGAGAGATTCCCAATCGAGTTGGGAATGACGGGTCAAGTTAGCAATGACGGGTCAAGTTAGCAATGACGGGTCAAGTTAGCAATGACGGGTCAAGTTAGCAATGACGGGTCAAGTTAGCAATGACGGGTCAAGTT
>Ga0209828_1000732_pt1 | contig 31097 bp, 32 predicted proteins | sample MaitaG_FD_187429 | JGI IMG/M metagenome (GOLD analysis project Ga0209828, IMG submission 187429) | Marine algal microbial communities from Maine, USA - Maine_Asex2 metaG (SPAdes) (version 2) | ecosystem: Host-associated > Algae > Red algae > Unclassified | place: Maine, USA | collected 2015-01-05
TGGGCACTGAGCCGCCTGTCAGCGGAGCCTGATATGATGTGCGAGAGACGCGGCATCTCGGCACGATCCAGGCGACCCAACATAACCCCCCGCATGGGAGCTGTCACAATTCGCACAGTATAGACAGGAGTGACCATCGTGGCCACAACTGATGGTCGTCCCTATTCTTCATTGCTAAAGGGCGCCGCCCCGTGTCGCATGCAAGGCGTCTCCCCAACCTTCCGCGCGCTATGCGCTTGTGCAGGCAGGGCGATCCCCCATGCCTTGCATTTGCCACCCCGGACTTCGTCAGTCGGCCAGAGGCCCCAGCAGCGGCAACAGCCGCTCTGACGCTTCGCTATTAACAGATCGGGAGAAAGGTATGGCTACAAGATGCATCGACGCTGACCCCGATGGCTATTTCCAAAGCGAGGACTATTTGGCTCATCAAGAAATGTTGAAAGAACAGGAAGAAGAATATGTATCTAGTCTAATAACTTGTTATTGTCCAAACGGTCATAATGTATTTGATTCACCGACTTATACTCACAACAACCCTCCCGAGTGCGGGAGCTGTAGAGCTGTTATGACTACAAATCCTGGTGCATTCAATGACGTCCAAAGGACGGTGGGAGAAGCGGGAATGCGTGAGCAAATAGAAACAGCGTAGGTGAGCAGATTATGAACTTTCAGACAGCCAAGACCGTTTTGAAATCTACATTTTATTCGGCGTTTACTAAAAGCAAAGGTACTAAACAGCACCGAGTTTCTATAGCACTGACTTGCCTGCGCAGAGTCCCATGTTCTGATAGTGTTGCACTGAACTTATGGGCAGTAAATTACTGCGAGAACTGGAAGACAGTCCATGCCACCAAACGTTAAGCAACTCATGAAACAGCTTGAAAAAGCCGGGTTTGTAAATCGAGGCGGCAAAGGTAGTCACCGTAATTACGAGCACAAAAACGGGCAGAAAATTACTATATCTGGAAAGGCTGGTTCGGATGCTTGAATTTATCAGATCAAGGGTGTGAATGAGGCAGTTAAGGAATCAATGAAATGAAAGACGATAGCGCAAGATATGTAAAATTTGTTACGTGGTCTGATGACGATCAGGTGTACATCGGTAGCTGTCCGGGCTTGTTTTATGCCGGTTGCCACGGTGACAACGAGCGAGAAGTATTCGATGAGTTATGCGTTATTGTTGACGAATGGATCGAAAACATCAAGGCTGATGGCAAAGAACTACCAGCTGAAACTGCATCAATTGATTTTTCTAGCTTCGTACAGCAGTCAGTCGCGTAGCGTTACCAACTGTGAATAGACCCCCCGTTGATTAATATTTTTATTGTCAGATATAGTCGGCTGTCGGCCAATATACGAATCTGCGAGGATGCGCTTCTTCCCAGTACGAATTCGTATCTTACGAAATGCTGTATTTTTTACGCTGGCGTTTTTTTCCTCGACAGCAGTAGCGAACCCTGAAGTGCTTGGATTAGTTCTTGGGACAAGCGCGCAGGCAGAGGCTGAATCTAAATACGAAATAGTCCAGACAGCCGTCATAAGCAATATCCGTAAAAGTGTTTACGAGTTGAACGTGGAGCAGCTCGATTCGCTTGATATTTATACGCAACAAAAACCAATTAATATTGCCCTGTATTTTGAAGCAACTCCACATTATCGGACGTCCACCTAGTGTACGAATCCTGGGAATGGACTCAAGCCACAGAAGCATTGACAGGTCAGTTCATGACAACTCCAGATAATTTTCCCAACCACGGTGATCGATCTATTATCTACTCTTGGCCTTCATACCAAGTTGTTTGTTTTTCGGATTCGGAGAATGGATATACATATCATATTCGCTAACAGAACTGCCGACCAATGAATAATGGTCTGAGCTTACCTTCCGGATTGGGCTTAAAACGTCATCGCGTATTCACCTATATCACATATACTTCAACCGCCCCAAGTCATGGAACTGGCATCTCAGACTCTGATACCAGTAATGGCCAGTGATGCCGACGCTTGAGAATAACTGATCGAAAATGTCTAAAATCCCAAGTTAAAATTTGGGCTTTGCGATGATGCGCCATAGCCATGACGATCAAATCAGGCAAGTCAGCTCCACTATCGCCATAACGCTTTCCTAGCTTCAAGGCTAATTCAAGATCTGCCGATGTTGGAGATTCGAGACGGTGAACGCCTGTCGCCAGGCTTTCGCCAAATACGATTGCCGCTGACGGAAAACCACGTGATCTGAGTAGTAGATCGGTTTCAACAAGCACTGGCCAAGGAACTATGACCTTTCTGCCAAGTCGAGCCAACAACTCAGCCGCAAACAAGTGCCGGCGTTTCTCGCCTTTGTTAATGGCCGATACTATCGGACCCGTATCGCAAACAATCAATTACCTACGCGCGCAAGAATATGCTCAATATTTTGTGACATTTGTTCATCGTCATCAATTAAGCCAGCGTACGGTAACTTGGCAGGTTTCTGCTGCACCAGCTCTGTCACGATTGCTGATACGGATGTCTTACGCCGTTTAGCTTCCTTATCAAGTCGCTTGGCAATTTGCTCAGGAAGTGAAATTGTTTTTCGTATTGTACCCATGCGGATAGTATGAACATCTAAGTATGAATTTGCAAGCTCGACAGGCAGCTATGGGCACAGTCCGGGCATAGGACAGCTCTCATTCGATTGAGTGTATCCCGGTCTTACGCGAGGCCTTAACGTACAATCTGCTCCCTTTTTTGAAGCCTACCCTACTGCGGGATCACCCAATGCTTTCGTACGTGCAGAACCATGACCGGGCAAACTTGAAACCAAGAACCTGATCACGGCCATCGCGCTTCGAACGGCGCGCGGCCTGGAATGCTCATGGAATACGCAAACAAGCCGCCCGCCAGTGGGTTCTTTGCTTTTTCATCCTCACTCATAGTGAAGGTTCCAGTGGTGATGTATAGGGTGGATAGATTCTCACCGCCAAACGCGCAACTGGTCACGATTTCGCACGGCAACACGATCTCATCCAATATCTTGCCTTCAGGCGAAATAGAGACCACGCGTGATCGATTACACAGGGCAACCCACAGTGTTCCTTGTGAATCCAGTGCCATGCCGTCAGCGTCATCGAAGCTGAGTAGCGCGCGCCAACAACCATCCTCATGCACATACAGGATTCCGGGGACGCTATCGATAAAATAGAGGCGCTTGCCATCATCAATGACGTCAAGTCCATTGGAAATAGTGGTATTGCCCATCGTTTTACTGACCCCATCCGGACCGTACGAATACAGGGCACCGGTGGCAGCGCGTGCACCCTCAGACATCGTCCCGGCCCATAGTCGACCATCGGGCCCGACCACAATATCGTTCAATCGGTTTCCGGCGATCTCAGGTTCAGGATCGTGCAGGATATCGATCTCTCCGTTGTCAGTGTTCAGCACGCCGATGCCATTGGCGGTGGCTATCAACAGCGTCCCGTCATGGCGAACCGCCAGAGCGCTGACAAGAAACGGCATATCCTGTTGAGTGGCCGTGACTGTTTGCGGGGTGAAACTGTGCAGCGTTTTGCCAGCAATATCCACCCACCACAGGCACTGCCTGCGCACATCCCAAAGTGGGCCTTCACCGCAACCTGCTTTGGCCGGGTCTACACAAACAAGATCAGACAAAGAACGCTCCGACTTCCTAAAAATAATGTGCTACTTTACGTAAATTGTCGCGAAAAACAGGGGTATTCGCTTGATTCCTACTGGGATTTTCAAGAATGACATTGTCGTGATGAGTAGCCGATGAGCAACTTCGGGCCCATTGCGCTGGCAGCTCCAGAGGAATCGGTGGAAACCGCCTCCAGTTCTATCTACCAGCGCATCCGCCACGACATTTTGTCAGGCAGAGTTGAGGCTAATTCAAGGCTGAAAATCTCTGAACTGGCGAAAACTCAATAGACCTCAACCAACCCGGTGAGGGAGGCGCTCCAGCAATTACGTGGCAAGGGGCTGGTGCTGTTCACACCCAACCAGGGGGTCGGGTGCGGCCCATTGACAGGTAGTATGTGCGCGACGTTGCAGAGGTGGGTTATCAGCTGGAGCCCTACCTTCTAAAATTATTCGTAGAGACCGTCAGCGCGGAAGATGTCGCTGCTCTGCAAGAGCTTCAGGATCAGATGACGCAACTGAATTTTGAAGACAAACCGCGGCACACCGAACTTAATAATGCCTTTCATGAAACCATGTACGAAAGACATTACAACCGTGTCGCCTTTGGCGTGTGGAAGCAGCACCGGGAAATCATGGGTGCGATAAGCTCGCGCATTCCCATTGCCATGGGGCGGCAAGAGGCTTTCGTGCGTGAACATCAGGAACTGATCAACGCTATCAGCAAACAGGACGTTAATCGCGCCACCGAAGTCTTGAGCCAACACATCGGCGATGCAGGACGACATCTTGTTGATCAGTTACGCATTGAACAAACGCGAGCATCGCGTAAACGCAGTGCCTGAAATCGTGGACTGAGAACAGCAATCTTGAACAGCAATGCTAAATAGAAATAGAGAACAGTAACTTGGCAACGGCAATCCATAGCTGTGACTCAAGGCTGTTGATTCAACAACCAGAAGAATGAACATGCTGTTCGCTGCGATCACGCCCATCAATATAACTGCCTACCGGTGGGTGATGGCCAGGGCCAGCCAGCCAGTCGCCTTCCGCATTCATCCATTCAAACAAACGACTCTTCAAGTCTGCCTGGACGGTAGCGAAAGCCGGATCACCGGCCAGATTTTTCCTTTCCTGAGGATCATCCTGTAGATCATAGAGCTCCTCCAGATCATGCGGGCTCCACGCGTATTCATAGTGCTCGCCCCTGATCCCTCTGAATCGAAACTGCCGTCCCTGATAGGCATCGGTGCGTGAAAAGTTTGGAGCTGATCTAAGCATCGGTATCGATTTGCACCATCGCTTTTCGCCTGCCGAAGTCATTACTTTCTGCAACATGCTGCTCGCAGGAACACTGGATTTTCTTGAAGAACCCATTCGCTCAGAAAGTCCCGAGGCTTATGCCACGCTACGACAGACGACTAATATTCCCTTTGCAATCGGTGAGGAGTTCGCCTCCAAATGGCAAGTCGCGCCCTTTCTCGAAGGCGTACCGAATCGCTACTGAACGTAACTTGTGCCACAGGAACACCACGTTAATCCATGCGTTAAAATTGGAAGGCGTAGTGGTTCCGCGCGACATACGCACAGTAGATTCAACTGTCTGCTAAGGTGGTAGCCGTTTTGTTAGTATCACAACAAAAATGAATAAGCTAGCTCATTTTCTATCAAAAGCATTCCTCATCTCCAGATAATTATTTTTCTACCCTGTGCTCGCAAAGCGTCAACATGAATATTGGACACTACTTGATACGCCTCAATGAGGTTGTAGTCCGGGTTGCCTACTTGACTCAAGAGTGGATATTACTTGACACAGTTATGACAAGAAATTCCGAGTAAATCTAACATTCGCCGTGCCTTGCAGCCGCGGCACGGCCTGGTTCTTAGGTACTCATTTGGTTCAGTGCGCGGCACAACTTTCGAGTTCACGGCTGCGTTAGCTGTCAATCTTTGTTGGAGTGCACTAGAAGCAAACGAATAGTGATGGTGAGCGTGTTTCGCAGTTTTATGATTCTAAAATTTTGATTACAACGATTTTTCGTGAAATTAGACAACATGTGGTGGCTTGGTAATTTTAGCCAAGCGCACAATCAGCTATCGTAAGCAAAGGGAGTAGACTCAACCGAGACTACTGGCATGCAGATCATTAGCGAAAAGTTGTTGCGCATTAAATACGTAAGTATATTTTTCCTGATCAATGCCATTTTCGCGACCAACAGCTTTGCGCATTCAACACACACTTTAACTAAAGGCGTATGGTCACTTATCTCCATTCCCGCAAACCCGGGTAGCAACGGCACAGTTAACGTGCTGTTTGGCGATGATCTTCCCAGTGCAAACTACGGCGGGGACGGCAGTTGGATTGTATTTTCATTTGATGCCAATGCGAACATTTATCGCGAGCTGAGCCTGGACGACATACTTGAGCCGAATATCGGCTACTGGATTGTGCAAACGGAAGAAAATTCCGTTGTGCTGGATCTTCCAGATTCGCTCAGCCCTTGGTTCAACGGTACTCACCTGGTTGCCCTGACGCCAAGCAGTAGCGGTACAGACCATGGTTGGGGCGGCCATAATCTAGTGATGGGAGGGGCAGTACAGTGAGGCGATATATACGGGCGAATGCCTCAGGTTACACGAGATAGTGTAGATGCTGTGGAGAACAACCGCACCATTCCGACAACCTCAGTCGACCAATATAGCGCAACCCTTGCACGCCGGTTTGGTTTGTCGGAAGCCGAGCTTTCCATAGTATTTCCTAATCTGAGTAACTTTGCCTCTGCCGATGTGGGCTTCATGGCTTAAGCCCATGTTAAATAATCTAAATCAGTGTTGTCCAACCGCTCTGGCATTATTCACTATGCAACAACTGACAACTGCCCTGCTAATTCTGAAATGAACCCACCGGATTGACGATTCCACAGCGTTGCATACAGCTTGCCTGCCGCCAGTAGTTCTTCATGTGTGCCATTTTCAACAATCTGCCCCGCATCAATCACAACGATGCGGTCCATCTCGGCAATCGTCGAGAGACGGTGAGCGATGGCAATCACGGTCTTGTCGCGCATCACGCGCTTCAGGGAGCTTTGGATCTCAGCTTCAACCTCGCTGTCCAAGGCACTGGTCGCCTCGTCCAGAATCAGGATCGGTGCATCCTTGAGTATGACCCGAGCCAGTGCAATCCGTTGGCGTTGCCCGCCGGACAGTTTGACACCGCGTTCACCCACGTGTGTGTCATAGCCGGTACGCTCTTTCTTGTCCCGCAAGTTGCAAATAAAGTCATGGGCTCGTGCTTCACGGGCTGCCGTTTCAATCTGTGCCTGAGTGACATCTACCTTGCCCAATGCAATATTGTCTCGCACGGAACGGTTCAAAAGTGCGGCTTGCTGGCTAACCATGCCGATGGCATGGCGAAGGCTTTGCTGATCAACATCGCATATGTCCTGACCATCGATGCTGATTCGCCCCCCTTCGGGATCGTAGAAACGCAGGATCAGATTGACGAGCGTTGATTTGCCAGCCCCTGAAGGTCCCACCAAGGCAACTTTCTCACCAGCACCAATGGTCAAATCGATACCGGCAACTCCACCGCGATCCCGACCATAGTGGTGCCGCGCTCTGCTGATAGTTATTTGACCCGGACCAACTTTCAGATCCGGCGCGTTGGCAGCAGCAGGGATGGTGAGTGGCTGGCTGATGGATCGCAGAGACTCACGTACCGATCCAACTTGCTGAAAAATGGACCAGACAGATTCTGATACCCAGTCTGCCATTGTGGTGATGCGCAAACTCATGGCAACTGCTGCACTGACAAGCCCAATGGTTGCATCCCCACGAGACCAGAGCCAGACGCCGTAACCGACGAACCCTGCGATGATAATACCTTCAAGCCAGACAGTTACTGTACGCAAGCCCGCGCTGATCTGGCGTGCTAAAAACAGGGTTTCCCGGATTTGTTCGAGCGATCGCCGGTGATCAGTCTCGATTTCCTTGCGGCTGGCAAACAGGCTGATTGTGTCGAAATTGGAAAATACATCAACCACATTACCCAGCAAAGCAAACATGGAGGCCATAAAGGTTTCCATTGCATTGACCATGCGTGGAACAATCAGCACCATTAGCGCGATGTAAAGCGCCAGCCAGACAAACAGCGGAATGGCCAAGCGGATATCGGTTCCAGCCATGCTCAGTTGCCGGTCAAGCCTGATATCGGGATCGAGCGGACTGAATGCCTCCTCCAAGTTAACACCTTCCCCTCATGCTACAGGGAACAGTAATGCTCCTTGATTGCCTGCCAACGCAGGCTCGGTGCGTAACCACACCGCTTGCCAAGGAGAGATTTGTCCAACAAGTGCCAAGTCGGTATATGAATTGGTATTGGATTCGTAGTGCCAAAAGGGAGCACTTACATAGCCCTGTGCGAATGCGTCAGTCCAGGCACATCCATTTTCACAGGCAGAATTCGCTGTTGCAATATGAAGTCGGGTTTGACCGATTGACACGACAGCAGGTTGCGCGCTTCCAACCCTATTGAAGGTCGACTCACCAGAATCCTGCCCTGCAGCAGTGCTCGTCGGTTCAATAGCGCCAACTATTCACCCGGATCTGCCCTTGCCGGACAGGCGCAGGAAAAACCGAAATGTATAGTTTATTATTTCACTAACCCTAACGCTCGACTCATCACAACACTGGGCCTGTTCGACCGTGGTCAGATTTGATTCTGGACATGCATTGACGATTGGCGGGTTGTTTCGTTTTCGCACCCGGCAGACATAGTAGCCCTCTGGCACAAACTTATTGGAGTAACAGACATGAGTAATTACTGTCACGACGTAGAAGAATTTATGACTGGCTTGCGAAAGCGAAACCCCGGGCAGGAAGAGTTTCACGATGCAGTTCATGAGGTCGCCTCTGATGTAATCCCCTTTATTGAACAGAACGAGAAATACCAGCACGACCGCGTGCTCGAGCGCCTGACCGAGCCAGATCGTGTCCTGTCTTTTCGAGTAAGCTGGGTGGATGATGATGGTAACGTCAGGGCAAACCGTGCCTGGCGTGTGCAGTTTTGCAATGCCATCGGGCCCTACAAAGGTGGCATGAGGTTTCACGAAACTGTAACTGAAAGCGTTCTTAAATTTCTAGGCTTTGAACAGATTTTCAAGAATAGCCTGACCGGTCTTCCAATGGGCGGTGCTAAGGGCGGTTCGAACTTTAACCCGAAAGGCAAAAGCGATGGCGAAATAATGCGATTTTGCCAGTCCCTGATGACAGAACTTCACAACTACATTGGACCCGACGTGGATGTCCCTGCAGGCGATATTGGCGTTGGTGCTCGGGAGATTGGATTCCTGTTCGGACAATACAAGCGAATGGCCCAAACGTTTACCGGAGCAATAACCGGTAAGGGAGTCGCTTTTGGTGGCAGTGCCGGACGAATGGAAGCAACAGGTTATGGGCTAGTGTATTTTATGCGCGAAATGCTTGACGCTCATGATGACAGCATCGAAGAAAAAACCGCAGTGGTGTCAGGCTCCGGAAATGTCGCCTTGCACTGTATTGAGAAGCTGATCCAGTTGGGTGCCAAACCAATTACCGCCAGTGATAGCTCGGGGTATGTTCATGACCCGGACGGCATTGATGAAGAGAAGCTGAAATATCTTATCGAATTAAAAACTGTGAAGCGCGGTCGTATAAAAGAATATGCAGAGAAATACGACTCTACCTACAGCGAGGGGCGGCCCTGGAGCGTGAAAGCAGATCTTGCATTTCCCTGTGCTACGCAAAATGAACTCAATGAAGAAGAGGCCGGGCAACTAATAGAGAATGGCATGGTTGCACTGGCCGAGGGTGCGAATATGCCGTGCGAATCTGAGGCTCAAACGCTGTTAAGAGAGAAGGTACTCTACGCTCCGGGCAAGGCATCAAACGCAGGGGGAGTCGCGGTGTCAGGTCTGGAGCAAAGTCAAAATTCCCAACGCTTAAGCTGGTCATCAGAAGAGGTGGACGAACGCCTGCAAGAAATTATGAAAGAGATTCACAGCTCTTGCGTAAGCCACGGCAAGCAGGAAAAGAGTGACCGGACAGACTATGTCAAAGGTGCCAATATTGGCGGGTTCAAGAAAGTCGCCGATGCCTTGATTCAACAAGGTGTTGTCTAATACATCATTATTGTACGGCGGCGCTTGAGGGGAGAATACCCCGCCTCATTGTACGGCGGCGCTTGAGGGGAGAATACCCCGCCTCATTGTATGGCGGCGCTTGAGGGGAGAATACCCCGCCTCCAGGCGGCTTTGTCATTTCTGGTGACTCGACTCTAATTGACAAGCTCTTGCGCACTATCGCCTTTAACAACTGTATAGCCAGTGTCACCGGTCATGGTAGCGATAGATCCTCAAGAAAGAAGGCGGCCAGTTCCGCCCGGTTTTCAAGACGCGCTTTGGCGTAGATTTGGCTTGCCTGCTGGCGAACGGTTTTCTCGCCGGTGCCTCTCTCGGCTGCAATCTCCTTCAGACTGACGCCTTTTACGAGCCTTCGCGCATCCGGCATATGTCAGATATCACACCCGTCGGACCTGCGCCCGATGCAATGATGTCACTTCACGCTATAGGCTTTCGTTTCATATTCCACGATAGGTCTTTCGCCATGGTCGTCACATCACAGTCTTATCACATCGCCCTCATCACTAGCAGCATCGCAGTATTCTTTGCCTGGCCCTCGATGGACTTACGCTGACCAATTTGATCCGGTTGCCCGGAATCCTCTTGGCTTCTGGTACGGTATTGATCGATTACCGGGATGGCATTCTGATGTCGGACTCGGCGTAAGCTTTTCATCAACACCAGACACACAGTTCAGTGCGTTTTTTGAGTATGAGGAAGGACAAGATGCCGAAGAAGAACCGGCACTTGAAGGACTTGATGAGATCGACGCCACCGTCGAAGGCCAGCTCACTCTTGCTCATCGTTTTGGTAATGCGAGCGTGTTTGGCGTGTTGCAACCAGATCTGCTCGGTGATGCAAAAAAGGGATTGGTACGGTTTGTTGGCGCCGGCTACGACCGACTGATTAACCGCAAGCGTCTTCGCCTGTCTACACGAATTGACGTCAGCGGCGCCGAATACTATGTTAACGAGCGCTTCAGCGTACTGAGCTCACTTGAAACCGAATACTATCTGGGAGACACAGCAAAAAGCCCATTGATCGCGGGCGTCGGTCAACGAACGACTGTGGAAGCCTCCGCTTCAGTTGCGCTGGCAGTTCTAACAGCAGGTGTAATGTAGCGACTCTGGCGTGGCTCCGTTCGCCGCGGATGGTTTGGTACGGATATTAGCGGGCCTGTCATGGTGATTTTCACAGCTGGCTTTGCTTCTGCCAGGTCAATACGTATGGCGGAGGAGCCACGCTTGTGGATATGCATCTGACCGATGCCAAGATGAGGCTGTGTCGATGATGGATGACTTCTATGCGTTAACAGGCGTTGAGCTGGACAATATATATCTGCAGCGCGAAATCGACACGCGGCCGATGTTCTAACTGGACGAACAGATAGGCCTGATGAGCGGCAACGCACCCGACGCGATCACTTTGTTCAATGGTTTGGGCGGCTACATGACGTCGACCATAACCCTGAAAACGGAGCTGGATGCAGCCACATTCATAGATCCGCAATACGTGCAACTTATAGCTGGCAACCCCAAACTGGCAGCTTTCACGCAAGGCCAATAGCCGGTAAGAATACTCACCGGATGTACTGCGTATGATAGTTTTACAATTCTGTGTTCACAGCACTGTAATTGGCGAAGGTTGTCGGAGAATAACGCTGTGGGCCGATCAGCTTATTCTCGGACAGCCTCTAGCGGTGTATGGGTTTGTAGCGTTGTAGAAACACTGTTACCTGCGGATGAATTGGTTGCTTTGATCGATCTGTACCGGGCGCGTCTCTAACGTTTCACCGGACAATTCTTCGCTGGACAAGCCAAAATACAGGGTGTTTCCATCAAGCAGAATCAAACCAAAATCTACCTCATTATCTCCTGAAGACATTTGGCCATTAACCGTGGCAGATTCTATTGTGGAATTTAAAAAATCCGCAACACCCAATGAGGTGTCAGCTGTGCCACCTGGATATTCCAGGGAAATATCCAATGCAATAACAAAGGTAGGCAGGGTGCATTGTGCGTCACTGTATTCGGTAATAATCGACGAGGCGGTATCGTTCTGAATCATTATTTCAACAGTATCCCAAACCTCTTCATCATCCTCGGAATTTATGCAGTCGCGGAAATAACTTCCGTTGTATCGGCTTACTGATTGAGGTGTGCTGGATGGATCGACGCCTGGAGCAGGCATGCTGTTTTGGCCTGATGCGTCAGGTGCAGCTGTTTCAGGCGCGGCAGGATTAGAGTCGTCATTTCCACTACTCGAGCATCCAATCAGCAATGCAGTGGCAATCACGCAGGTGGAGGTTGTGTGCTTTACGGGCATAAGGCTCTGATTTCCAAACGAACGGGATTGCTATTGTCAATGAATCATATTTTACATGGAAATGACTGGCATACACGTTCCGAGTAACTTAGGGTTTGCGTAGTCAAGTGCACGCAGTGTGCGGTTTCCAACTTCCTGATATGTTTTTTAATACTGTTCAAATATTCAGCTTGGTCGTGTTTTTTCGAAAAAGGGTTCTAGGTTATTCAGGTATGACTGACGATGCTTGTATTTTTCAGCAACAGGAGGTTGCGCATGGCATTCGCAGCCGTGCTCTCTTACACATTGTCTATTACCAAACTCTCTCTGCCTCACCTGCTTTGCGCCACCTATCGTATAGAGCCGGGTTTGAATGTAAAGTCGAAAGCCTATCGCCAAGGGCCACCCAGGCCCTCGCCTGCTATTGTAGTTTTCACAGTATAAGATCACCCTGTTGTGGCACTGGCCAAGGCGGCAAGGCAGGTATTGTCACATCAGCCAGGTTTATCAAGGTGCTATGAAATCTTTCGGCAAACTTTGGACAATAAAAATTGTTGGGACAATGGATCATTATGTTGGGAATCAGCCCCTCTCGTAACCATTGTGCTGTGCGCATGGCCCATTCATCAACCCAACGCTGGTTGTCAGTGTCGTCGGGATGGAGGATCAATCTGACAAAGGCCAGGCGGTTGTACACGGTAGCGAGCACAGGTACATCTGGTTTCTCATGTACAGCAGCCAGTACATCAGGATGCTGCAGGTTACCTTGATACAAGGCTCGCGCATCCAGCATCACTCGACCAAATCCGTAGTTCTCCAGTAACGGTTCAAGTAGCTCAGGCTGCGTAAACAATTCCGGGCTTCGTACCTCGACAACGGCATCGTAGTGGCTGGCGACCGCATCGAACACCGGCTTCAAGCGTCTTAGATGGGCCATGCCAGCCCACTTTGGAAACTGAAGCTGAAACGGACCCATCTTGTCTGCAAGTGGCGCTATTCGATCAAGAAACAGCATCAGCGTCTCCATATCCGGTTGCGACTGGTGCGTTATGTTTCGTGGGAGCTTAAAACAGAAACGAAAATCCTTGCCTTCGATCGCGTCGGCCCATGCTTTTACTGTTACCGCGCTCGGAACCTGATAAAACGTCGTGTTTCCCTCTACCGCATTAAATACCGAAGAGTAGCTGGCGAGCATCGATGGCCTATCAATCAAATACGTGTTGCGCCATCCGGGAAATGCCCATGCGGGTAAGCCAAGCCGGTAAGGCATGGTATCGTCCTTACCACTCTCGTCAGCTTGCTGATCAGTCACAGTGCTCCTGCTTACATTTTGCAAAATCCCACATTCTGACTGAAAACAATTTTAGAGATTTCCTGTTATAGCACAGGCTCCTCCATGACTATTTTCCTATAGCGAGTGCCATTCGGCTTAAGGTCAAATAACAGCCTCTTGCCCCGGTAGCCAACATCTGACGGCAGCACACGGGCTTCAGATTGTTCCAGACCTGCAAAATAGACCCTATTTCGAACAGAACCATGGCGTATTCTAAAGTTGGACTCTGGCTTGTGGCGGCCAAAAGTCGAAGCCTGACGAGGTAGCTGAGGGTGGGAGGGTGCTATCGATTTTTTATGGCTAACAGGTAAAGCCATACCCTTTTCGACTAAATTCATTCTAAACGGTAATGCGAAGGCCTTCGGATGCAATGCAAGTTGTGCGAGTTTTTAACAATTGGCTCTTTATAAAGGTGACAGTATATGGGTGGTACGATCCTCTCTTTTTTTACCACCTTAGGGAAACCTCTAAAAATGTTCAAACGCACAACTCTCAGGACGGGATTTGTCACGTCGTTGCTCGTACTTTCGCTTGGGTTGACTTCATGCGACAGCGATAATGACGATGATGACGGTCCAAATCAAAACGACCCAACTGTAGATGATGGCACTGATACAGATGATGGCACTGATACAGGTGATGGCACTGATACAGGTGATGGCACTGATGCAGGTGATGGCACTGATGCAGGTGATGGCACTGATGCAGAAGCTGAACAGACAGTAGCAGTGGCATTGGACAGCGCATCAACAGAGCCTCCCGCAGTTGGTGCTGATGATGCTGCCGGTACTGGGGACTTTGTTGTCGACACCGAAACCGGTGCTATTTCAGGCAGCGTTGAGGTTTCCGGTACAACCGGTGTTCCTACCATGGCACATATCCATCAAGGTGCGCCTGGCGTAGCTGGCCCGGTATTGATCGCTCTTGAGCCCAATGCGGATAGCACTGTCTGGACGGTTCCTGAAGGTGCAGCGCTCGATGCGGCAGGTATTGAGGCATTTGAGAATGACGAGCTTTATGTCAACGTGCACACCGAAGCGAATCCGTCAGGTGAACTGCGTGGACAGCTCGATGCAGACAGTGGAGACAGTGGAGACGAGACCACTGAACCCGCTGAGGGTGGCGAAACAGTCTCTGTGGCGCTGGACACCGCATCAACCGAGCCCGCTGCAGAAGGCGCGGACGACGCTGCAGGCACTGGCCAGTTCACCGTAGATACTGAAACGGGTGCTATTGCTGGCAGCGTTGAAGTCGCTGGTACAACCGGTGTTCCTACCATGGCACATATACATCAGGGCGCCCCTGGCGTAGCAGGTCCGGTTCTGATCGCATTGGAGCCTAATGAGAGCAGCACAGTCTGGACGGTTCCTGATGGTGCAGCGCTTGATGCGGCGGGCATAGAAGCCTATGAGAACGGCGAGCTTTATGTCAATGTGCACACCGAAGCGAACCCGTCTGGAGAACTGCGGGCACAACTCGTCGGTGATAGCGAAGAAGCAGCAGCACCTGCAACTGGCAGCGTCACGGTTTCGTTTGAGAATCTATCCGAATCACAACCCATGACACCACCAGTCGTCATTCTGCACAATGCTCTGGATAGCGATAACGGCATTCGTTATTTTGCAGTTGGGGACGTTGTTGGTGAGGAAGTCAAGCAAATTGCCGAAAACGGTGACATCGAGCCATTGCTGGAAAATGCTCAAGGCCAGATAGAGGTGGGTAGGGTCAGTGCAGTTGAGGCTGCAATGCCAGAAGCAGGCGGACCACTGCTTCCTGGTGCCACAGCATCTGTCACGCTGAATCAGGAAGTTCCTGATCAGGTAATGAGTATTGTCGCGATGGTGGTTTGTACCAACGATGGTTTCACCGGTGTGGATTCAATGGAAATCACAGAAGGTACTTTTACCACACCTGTGTACGATGCAGGATCGGAAACCAATGTCGAAACGCTCGACTATTGGGTGCCACCGTGCGGTACAGAGACGAACTTGACCGACGACGAAAACGGCGTAATCAGTCTACATCCCGGCCAGGCTAACGCAGAAAATCCGGATTTCAACTTTGCGTCCGGTAGTCAGTTGCTTGAGGTAACCATTTCGGTTAACGAATAAACCAGGCAAGTTGTAAGCGCCCGACAGGCTTTTAAAAGCCTGTCGGGTAGTACGTGAAGTCGTTCCTGCGTGCTTAGTCGTCGTTGTCGTAGTCAGTCAGATACCAACTAGCTGCCGGGATATCATTTATTTGAGATTCATTTGCAACATAGACTGGATCGCCGGGAGCATTGGAGCATAAGAATCCTATATCGAGAAAAGCATTGATGACCTGTGGAGATCCCAGGAAGTTTACCGTTATGCTGTGCGCATTCTCGGCTTTTGCGTATTTGATAAACGCAGCCAGTAACGAACGTGTCAGCTTCGCTGGATCAATGCAGAAAAAATCGCTAATGATGATCAATTCATCCTCGATTCGCCAGACAATATAGCCAGTATCGATATCATCTGCTTGTTCGAAAACTGATATACGCCACTGTTTCTCAAGTGTCCAGCTGTAACGCCACTCAAGCACTTGTGTTGATCGATCAGATAGTAATAAGCAAGTTGGTCTCTGTGCCCAGATTCGATCTATCGCCGGGTCACTAAATGAGCTTGCGCGACAGGACAACACAGGTATGGTTGCGCGTGCCTTCCAATAGCGCCTCAGCGCCAATGCCCGATCAACAATGGGTGCAAAAAAGGGAACCCAACGCGGTTTCATGTAACGTGACAACCTTGGTTTACTTTTCAACACCAAGGTATACCGGTGGAAAGTGCCCAGAGAACACATACCGGCACGTCGACTGATAGCCCGCGCATGTATATTGGGCAAACCGAAGATGAATGCAAAGCGCTCGATACCCGTCAGTATTGCATGGCGTTTGAGCATCAGAGCAGGCCCTGCACTTCTGTGAGCGGCATCAACAGTAAAATCCGCAAGCGCTACGGAGATTTTTCCCTGGCAATTATAAAAGAAACGTCTCGGTAGAAGACCGATAGTTCCTGCCGATGTATTAAGCTTATCGTGGATCTGTATCATCGTCCCCTTCATGACAGGGTTGGATGCGTAAGCTTTTTCGAGTTTTTTCGAGGCGTGCATCATGCAACCAGATTCAAGATTATTCACCCATAACGCACAAATCTCCTCTGCATCCTCGACAGGACAGGCTTCAGTTGTTGTGTAGTCACTCATAGCCTGGTCCGGGCTACGGACTATGTGCTGGTGGCGGTGCTGTAACATTTATTGTATCCATGTGATGTAATACAGGTTCGACAAGCTCAGCAACACAATGCAAAGTACGCGTGGTTCGTCGTTTACTTTGGATGTCATCTAACACTCGTTGCGCCTGTGCCTCGGTAATACCGATACTAGCGGCCAGTTCACCTGCGCTGTGACCTTGATTTAAAGCCCAAAGCGCTAAGTCCATTTGAGCGTAAGGTAGCGCAAAATAGAATTCATCCTGGCCTTGCGGCAAACTGTAAGTATCTGTCGTTGGCACAGCAGCGAGCACAGATTCTGGTAGCTTTAGATGACGGGCTATTGCATAAACCTGTGTCTTGTACAAGTGCGCAATCGGCTTGAGGTCTGCCGAACCATCACCATTCCGAACGAAAAAACCCTGATCGTATTCCAGTCGATTAGGCGTTCCCGTTACGGCATAATTAAGTCGATCTGCGTGAAAATACTCCACCGTTTTTCGTACTCTCTGTTTGTAATTGGTGGCAGCAACAACTTGTAAGTACTCACTCAATGATAGTCGGACGTCTTGCTGTTTGCCATCCGGGCCTTGAACGATCAGGCGAAAATAACTGATGCCACCTTCAAGACCGCCAGCAATTGCAATCTTGCTTTTCCAATGCTCTGAGTAAGCAGGTACGACGCGTCTGATAGCTTCGTCTCGTTGCCGATAACAACCCAAGGCCTCAAGGGCAGGAGCAATATCGTGTTGCTCATAGCCTATGCCAAGGTGCTCAGCCAGTTGCTTGCCACGTACGCTGGAAGTGCCTTGTGAATCGCGCTCTGGCAACAAAAGTCCATAGACCTTTTTAGGCCCTAGAGCCTTCACCGCCAGCGCCGCACAGGCAGAGCTGTCTATACCTCCTGATATGGCAACAACTACTCCGCGCTTGTGCAAGGTGCTGGACAGGGTGCGTCGTATCCATTGGCTGATGCGTTCGACCTCGACGCCATAGTCCATTGTGAAAACATCAGCATTCAACGCTTTAGCGTGGTGTCCCTGCGGACTTGGGCTACATTGAGAATTCCCGCTCATGTGGGTGAGCTTTCGCACTTACGTGCCACAAATGCTGCAATGGCATCAAATGAATCCAGATGCTCAGGAATCATTTCTTCATCGCCAACTTTCATGTCGAACTGCTCTTCGAGAAATAAAACAAGCTCAAGAAAACCTGTTGAATCGAGCAGTTGGTGCTCCATGAATGAATGACTATCTGCGGGCATCCTGTCACTTGCACCGAATAAAAAATTGTCCAGAAAATACTGGCGTACTTGCCCTTTTATATCATTCATAAATATTCTAAGCCGAACGCGTTAAATGGTTGATTGATACATGAATACTGGTGATTAGCTAAACTTGATAACGTCTGAATTATGGAGTCAAAGCGATGCACGAAGAAGCTTTCCTGACTCAGTCAACGGCAGATTATCCACAATGATAACTTGCTTGGGCACCATATAACTCTCCAACCTGGTGCTGCAATGACCAATGATATCGCGTGCTGTAAGCTGAACAACGCCTGTTATTCTCACATGCGCGCATACAGCCATACCTAATAATTCATCTGCAATGCCGGAGACCACCGCTTCTCTGACACCCGACAACTCGCAAATGACTTGCTCAACTTCGGTGGGGCTTATCTTCTCACCTCGTGACTTGAAAACATCATCAGCACGTGAGTAAAAATACAGATATCCATCTGAATCGCCATGAAAAAGATCACCAGTATACAAAGCTGGGGTTCCATCAGGGGACGGGCGCAGTGCATTCGCGGTATCAGCCGGGCGGTTCCAGTAACCTTGCATAACATGCGGCCCTGCCACCACAAGCTGACCTATCTCACCAACTGCAACCTCGCGGCCTGATTCATCAACGATCCAGTGTCGCTGCTCGGGTATACCTCTGCCTACACTGTTTGCCCGTTTATCAAGATCCTCCGGAGGTAGATAACTGGCTCGTTTGCATTCAGTCAAGCCGTACATGCAAAACAACAGGGTATCCGGAAATGCGCTACGTAAGCGATCCACCAGTGTCTTATCTATTGCAGCTCCAGCGTTTGTCAGAATTCGCAGCGATTGCAGATCAAACTTTGTGAGATCCTGGCTTAACAGGCTGGCAAAAAAGGTAGGGACGCCCGGGACAATCGTGACACGGTTTTTCTCCCAGTTTTTCAATATTACGGACGGAAATACAGCATTACCTTCCAATACAACTGTGGAACCTACAGCCAAACCAATAATAACGTGATAAAGCCCATAGCTAAATGCTGTCGGTAGTGCGAGTCCAATGATATCGTCCTCACGCACCTTCAAGTATGTTTGAACGCTGTGACGCGCTGCGCTCATATTACCGTGGCTAAGCATCACACCCTTGGGGCGACCGCTTGTGCCTGAGGTATAGATGATGGCAGCCAAGTCTTTGTCATTGTGATGGACAGTCGCCGATAGTCGCAAAGATTCCATTGCCTGCTTCTCGTCGGTTTCAACGTCTTTTAACAGTGTATCCGCCAACACTTTAACAACTGAATGAGGCAGCTCAATGGCGGCAATAGCGTCAGACCAGACGTGTGTCAGCGATTGTTGTGTCACAAGGACGCTCGCCTGAGTGTCGCTCAGCACATAGATCAGTTTTTTGCTGCGTACCAGAGGGCTGACGGGTACAAATACCGCCTGCAATTGTATGACAGCAAGCATTGATACAACGAATTCGATACTGTTATCCAGCATCACTACCACGCGATCGCCATTACTTACGCCTTCTTTCGCAAGCAAACTCGTGAGCGCGCCAACTTTAGCCGCTAATGCAGTATGGCTAACTGCTCGATCGCCGCAAATTAGTGCGGTTTTGGCTGGCAATCTCAACGCTGAGGTTTGCCAGGTTTCAAACAGTGACGGGATCATAAGGTTATGGGCCCGGCGTTTTTGTCGATAAATTGCTGATGCACCAGCATGGTGGAAAGCACACCCATGAAGGCCATATTGTCACCAAAACCTATTGCCCGCCCTGCACCACATTTCTTGACAAGCCGCGATACCGCTTCTGCGTCAAACAGACCTGCAGTATTGATACTTCTCTTATCGAGCAAGTCGGCAACCCAGGGCCTTGGACTACCAGCGTCGAAGAATGCTGTACTGTCTGGCGTGCGGTAGGGTTGTTTGGGCCGAGCTGCAATGAGTTTGGGCAGTTTGTTTACGAAGGCCTTACGCAACAGAAGCTTTTCGATAAGTCCACGTATCTTCAGTCGCGGTGGCAGGCTCGCACCAAAAGCAATAACCCGCGGATCCAGAAATGGGTAGCGTGTCTCGATCGACGCTGCCATAGCCATCCGGTCGCCTTGACTGGATAGCAAATAGTTACTCATTAAGCTGGTGGCCTCAACCGCCTGATCTTGTGCAAGGGGTGGCCAGTTATCGATCGTATTGGGTAAAAGCTTGCGCATTGGTGCGTAAGGGTCCCATGCCTTGAGTTGGTCTTGAATATCGGCATTGAAGAAACCCAATGTGCGACGGGTTGTCGCATGACGAGTGGAGTGAGCAAACCAGGGTGTATCGATCAGCTGCGCATCTTGTGCAAAGAAATTCTGCGACATTGCACGCATCCGCACTGGCGACGCAGCGAGGTAGGGATAAAGTCGTTCGAGGATTCGAACACGGCCAAGAGAGTTTGGCTGGGCGGCAATGAAACGACGTACCTTTGCTTCTTTGAAAATATCGTAACCACCGAATACCTCATCGGCCCCTTCACCAGTAAGCACCACGTGAAGCCCCGCATCACGTACGCTGCCTGCCAATTGCATCATTGATGCGGGAGCTGCACGAACGAGAGGAGTCTCTGCGTGCCAGATGGTGCGGGGAAAACTGCTAGCGATGTCTGCCTGCGAGCATGTTAACGAGGAGTGTAGTGTACCCAGATGCTCAGCCATCTGACGTTGGTGATCGCTCTCATCGAATTCCGTCTCGCTGAATGCCAGCGAAAAGCTCCTTAAAGAGTTGTTCGTTAACGGATTGGCGGCCGATGCAATGATGCCCGAATCAAGACCACCGCTAAGATAGGTACCCACTGGCACATCAGCACGTAATTGCAAGGTCACAGCGTCGATAATCAATGCCTGCAACTCATCGGCTAACGCGTCTTCGTCAACAACACCGGAGGAATATCGGTCTTCAGCCGTTTGTGGAGAGGGCCATTCCCACCATCGTTTAACTTTTTCGTTTTTACTATCGATCACCATCAAGTGACCCGGCGGCACGCAGTGTACGCCCTGGAACACAGTGGTGGGCGGTAAGGCTGCCCACCAGGTAAACGTCGAAGCAAGCCCATCGGTATTCCAGCCTCTGGATTGCCCGGGCACACTGAGCAATGCCTTGATCTCGGATGCAAATGCCAGCTGGCGACCTTGCCATGAATAAAACAGCGGCCTGACGCCTACCGGATCGCGCGCCAGCACGAGTCGACTGGCGCGGGCATCCCACAGTGCGATGGCGAATTGCCCATTAAGATGCTGTACAAAATCATCACCATACTCCTCGTATAGATGCACGAGTACTTCTGTATCTGATTGGGTAGCAAAATGATGACCTTGCCCGATCAGCATAGCCCGCAGCTCTAGATAGTTAAAAATTTCGCCGTTGAAACTCACCCAGATAGTACCGTCCTCGTTAGACAGAGGCTGAGCACCGCCATCAAGGTCGATAATGGACAGGCGCGAATGTGCCAGTCCTATTGGGCCTTCTATATAAATACCTCGACCATCGGGACCACGATGGTGCAACGTTGCTATCATTCTGTTGAGGGTTGACCGAGCGGGCAACTGGTCAGGATTCCACAAACCCGCTATGCCGCACATCAGCTTCTAGTCCTTACTCTATTGAAAAATTTCACTAGTTACTGAACTCGCATAAAACCTGCCAAGATCCATCATACCCTTGAAAAACAGTTACTACTCAAGCCAATATTACCGATTTTCATGCAAGCTGCCTGACGGTGTACATTGAGCAATATATTCAAACGTGCCCATCAGTACCCTAAGCCGTTTGCCGATAATGCCAAGGCAGGTGCCAGTAACAGTGAAGTGGTCAATTTTTGATGAGACCGGCATGCGAGTCATGGAGTCTCTTCACTGGTTCCACGTGGTACGAGCGTGGAGTCAACCGATACGATTACCTGTTATTTCATTCTATTGTGGAGCGTGTGTCTTGACAACGAAATCACGAATTCTAATCACCTTGATAACTATCACAGTGATAACGACGGTGCTTGTTGCCACGTGGGTCACGCCAAAGCTTATGCGACGGTTCTACCTTCATGGCCTTGAGCTCGTCGAAGTGGCATCCGGCCTCGGTGTTCCATGGGCCATGGCATTCATGCCAGATGGATCTATTCTGATCACCGAACGAGCTGGTCAATTGCGTCTGATCGATACAAGTGGCAGTGTCGGTGCGCCCATTTCAGGTCTACCGCCTATTGCAGTGGGCGGAGAAGGCGGATTGATGGGTGTGGTGCTTGACCCGAATTTCAGTGCATCGCGCTATGTATACTGGAGTTATAGCGAGCCCGCTCCTGATGAAAATGAAGGTGTCAGCACCGCCGTGGCAAGAGGGCGGCTGTCAGATGATACAACGCAGTTGACTGATGTCGAAGTGATCTATCGTCAATCAGAAAAACTGACGGATCAACGACACTTTGGAGGACGATTACTGTTTGACGACCAAGAGCGTTTGCTTGTTGGCCTGGGCGATAGAATGAACAGAGCGGATGCACAGGATCTTGGCTCTGCCCACGGAAAGCTGTTACGTCTACTGCCGGACGGTGGAATCCCGGAAGAAAATCCCTTTGCCAATGAGGCCGATGCGCTTGACGAAATCCTGTCCTATGGGCATCGCAATATTCAGGGTATGGCGATTAACCCACAAACCAAGTCACTGTGGGCGACGGAGCACGGCCCAGACAGTGGCGATGAGGTTAACCTGATAACGGCAGGTGCAAATTATGGTTGGCCCTTGTTCAGTCATGGCTGTGAGTACACAACGTGCGAGCCTATCGGGCAATCAGTTGAGCCTGACGGCACAGAGGCGCCGTTGACCTATTTCGCCCCTGAATCGGTGCCCCCTAGCGCATTGAGTTTTGTCACTAGTGAGCGTTATCCGGATTGGCATGGCCATGTGCTGATGGGTGTACTGCATAGCCGTGCGCTGATGTTGATGAAGGTCGATGGTGATGAAATAGTGAGTCGGAAACCATTGTGGTTGGGTAAATACATGCGCGTGCGGGATGTGCAGCAAGGACCTGACGGCTGGATCTATGTTGCTGTTCAAAGTCCTTCAGGAACCATATTAAAATTGATGCCATGAAGTTTTTTGAACCGGGTACATTGGCCCTGGTATTACGGTCTGCCACCCACGGTACTGCTTTTGGCAAAGCATACTAAACCTTGGTAAAGTGAAAAAGCAGATGACGGCGAACGCAAATTGCGCACTGCCGCCCAGTGGGAACGCGTTGAGCTCTTTGCTCTTGGAAACCTCCCTGGTAGATCAGGTGCTTAGCTCATCGTTTGCGGTAGGTTAGCCAAAAGAAAGTCTGGTCACTAATTTGACAGCAGCTGCGGCCAGCGCCATATATAGAGTTGTTTAGTTGACACAAGTTGGCGCGTAGCCGATCATACCGTGGTGTTTAAACAACAACGTAGGACGAGAAACACTTATGATGAGAAAATTATCCATATTGGCGGTGCCTCTGATGCTGGCATCGACCGGCCAGGCACTGGCTGATAGCGGGCCGGGATGCGGTTTAGGCAAAGTACTTTTTGAAGGCCAGTCCGGGTTGGGACCGCATGTACTTGCAGCAACTACCAATGGTTCGTTTTACAACCAATTGTTCGGGCTCTCATTCGACAGCCTGGGTTGCGACGGCACTTCGGTCATCACGGCCGAGGTTCAACGTGATGTGTTTGTTGCCAGCAACTTCGACAACATTGCACGTGATGCTGCTCAGGGCGGCGGTGATCATTTGCAATCGCTCGCTCAGATCATGCAGATGCCAGACTCTGACGCAAAGCACTTTTATAGCGTAGCGCAGGTCAACTACGATCAGCTGTTTGGCGATACCGTAGACGATCACTCGAAGTGGCTCGAAAAGCTGGATGCTGCTATGTCAGCAGATCCCACGCTATCCAAGTACAGCCTGCAAACCAACGGCTCATAGGGAGATTATCAACATGAAAATGTTTATTGCACTTAGTGCGACGCTACTCGTTGCAGCCATGCCTGTAGCGCAAGCTCAAGAGACCGGCGTAGGCTGTGGGGTCGGCTCCACTCTCCTGGAAGGTAAATCCGGCAAAGGCGTGAGCATTGCGGCAGCTTTGATAAACGCGTCTGCTTCCCAGACTTCGTCCATGACTTCCGGACTATTCGGGTGTGACCCGACACAGACGGTGAGTAACGATCAGGCGACGGAGACTTTCGTGGCCGGCAATATGGATCAACTATCTTCTGAAATTGCTCAGGGTGGAGGTCAGTACCTTACCGTGCTGGCCGATCTCATGGGTATTGCCGATGAAGACAGAGTGGCATTCCACCGTGTTGCTCAGGAAAACTACGATAGCCTTTTCTTTACAGATGGTGATGCCAGGCGAGTTATCGAATCCATGGAAATTGCCATGTTGAACGACACCAGCCTGTCTAAGTACGCAGTTAATTAAGCCATAGCACCAGACAGATCGTTCAGGCCCCCCGGAGGGTGCCTGAACGATCGTGAGTTCAAAAGCGGATTACCGACGCGCATGACCGTACGTTTCAGTCCGCCTCTACCCGTATTGGGGCTTGTGTCCCTTTTGTTTCAGGGTCTGCTGATGTTTGAGGCTACCTATGCGCAGCAGCCTGGATCAGCTACCCCAGTAAATTGGCAAATCGCAAGTAACAAGGGGGATTATGATCAGGCAGTAGCGCTCGCTCTCAACGCTGATAAAAATGCCACGGCGAAGAATAATTCTTCACAGGATAATTCATCGCTGGCTTCCCTCATCGCCGCGGCTTCGGCCAAAAATCTTGCCACGGATCCGCAGTGGCGAGCTTTTTTGCACTACAAACCTACGTCGCGAAGTCGTTGGCTAAGCCAGGTGGATTCGCCGCAATTTTTCATGTCGGACAATGGCAAACGCTCACCCAAAGCAGAACTCAACGCGACACTTGCCGCCTTCTATTCCACGAAAGCCAAACCGCCCTTACGTCTGACCGCCTACTGCCGGTTCGTTGCCCGACGCTACTGGTTAGCCGAGCAGTTGCCCGAATTGGCCGATTTGCTCCCTGAGCAAGATTGCCCAGAATTTGATCAGTATGTGAGATATCTGAATGCTGACGTTCTGACATTGATCTTCCCGAGCGCGCACCCCAATAGTCCTTCGTCTGCATTTGGTCACACACTGCTGCGTGTTGACAAAAAAGACCAGCGGCCAGAGTCGCGGCTGTTAAACATGAGTATCAATTTTGCCGCTGAAATCCCGCCTGACGTGTCGGGTGCGGCCTATGCAATACGGGGATTGGGCGGTGGATTTCCCGGTAGATTTACATTGTTACCGTACCACTTGAAGCTCAGAGAGTATGGGCAGATAGAGAATCGGGATACATGGGAATACGAGCTTTCGCTGGACAAACCAAAGGTTGACCTTGTACTGCGTCACACCTACGAAATGTTGATAAGCGAATTTGATTACTATTTTTTCAGCGAAAACTGCTCGTACCATCTTTTGTCACTACTTGATGTGGCCTACCCCGACGAGCCGTTGACTGACAACTTTGGCTGGTGGACAATTCCGGTGGACACAATTCGCTTACTGGAAGAGAGAAGGTTGGTGTCCGAACCACGATTTGTACCGTCAGCAATTCGTACACTGAGGGCTCGCCGCAGTCAGTTGCCTGATACTGATGCTGCGCTGACGCTGAAAGGGCTTGAACAAGGACTACCTGCCATTGATCAATCGTTACGGAAATTGCCAAAGGAACGTCAGGCTGGCGTTCTGGACTTACTGTCAGATTATGAGCGTTATAACCGGCTGAAAACAGATAACAGTGCACAAGGTAATAATGAAACAGAGCGAGCTATTTTGTCGCTGCGAAGCAAGCTTGGCGTAAAATCAGAATCTACTGTCATCAAGCGACCTGAAGCTACACCTGAAAGCGGCCACGGAACTGCCAGCGTAGCTTTGGAATACCAATACAAGGAAGACAAATACAAGGAAGACAAGGCGAACATCATCGAACTGAGTTTTCGACCGGCTTACCATGACTTTCGCGATCCCAGTAAAGGATACGACGACAAGGCCGTCATTGAATTGGGGTTAATCGGTGTGGCCTATGACCTGGAGGAAGAAGAGGCTTTTTTCAGTAGTTTTACAGCGCTTAGAATTGAATCCATCGCGCCACGCGGTGCATTCTTTAAACCGATATCGTGGAAAACGGAGGTGAAATTCGAGCGTCCTGCAATTGACCAACGACATCAATTCACAATTAACGCAGGAGCAGGAGTCGCCTATCAACCCCTAAGCAAAGGTCCTGTGTTTTTTGCATTTGGCGAAAGCGATCTGGTTGATGCACCACGCCTGGAGCAGCGGCGACAACTGCGTCTTGGTGCAAGTGCCGGGGCTCACTGGGAACCGGTAAAACAGCTGCGAATGGGTTTCGAATTAGACCATAGCCGCCAGCTGGGTGGGAAGTTCTTCGAATCTGAGGCGGAAATATGGGTGGCGTTTGCCCTGGCCAACCAGTGGTCCTTGAATGTGAATGCGGCATCGCTCAAGGATGCAGATCGATCGAGCGCTATCAGCGCTACCGTTGGCATCAGAGCTTACTTTTGAATATCCGGCAACCGTATTTCAGTCTGATACTTTGCTGTCTTATGCTGAGCGGGTGTACCCGGCTATTTTTCTTCCCGACGAAGCAGCATGTTAGCGTCCCCTCGCAAGTGGGTTACGAGTATCACGATGTCTTTTTCAATGCCGAGGATGGTACCCTCCTGCACGCCTGGCTGATAGATCCCAAGCTGGCACGGCGCGGTGTTGTGTATTTCCTGCATGGGAATGCACAAAACATTAGCACGCATTTTCATTCCACGATCTGGCTGCTGGAAAGCGGTTACCAGGTGTTCGCACTGGATTATCGGGGTTATGGACTGTCACAAGGCAAGGCTGATGTTCCTGAACTTTTCAGCGACATACTGGCAGGTGCACAATGGCTGGAGGAAAATCTGGCGGGTGACGAGGCCGTTGCTGAATTGCCGGTGTTTGTATTTGGTCAGAGCCTGGGAGCCAGTCTGGCGATTAAGTATGCTCAGCTTGACGAACAATTCAACGAGCGCTTTGACGGATTGATTACAGAAGCTGCCTTCTCCCGTTATGACAGCATTGCCAAACACGTTGCCTCCAACCACTGGCTTACCTGGAGCGCGCAATACCCTGCGAAATGGCTGATCAAGCAGCAATACGATCCGCTGGATGCCATCGCCGAACTGCAGCAAACGCCCAAGCTGCTAATTCATAGCAAGGACGATGAAATCATTCCATATCGATTTGGTCAGCAGTTGTTTGATGCAGCCACGGAACCGAAACAGTGGATATCAACCACCGGCCCACACATCAGGGGGGCAGCAGATCCTGTAGTGCGTCAGGCAATACTCAACTTTATGCAGCAGTAGCTCTGCTGAAAAGCCATCAGGTACAGACAACAGTTGATAAGTTTACCCTAGTGTTGCATAAAATTTCGAGTCCAGAAGCCTCTAGAGCTGTATATAAGGCGCTGCACGGAATTTTTACTGGATTGAGCCTAGTCACTCTAGGTGAGATCCAGGAAAAATGAGTACAGCGCCTTAGATGCTGCTATAGAGGCAGCGAAGCGGTTCTGGGCCGGAATTTTATGCAACACTAGGGTTTAGCTGCGGCTTGTTCAAACGCTCTGCCTGGGCGAACACCATAGACTGTCGCTTGCCTTGTGTACCCGGTCAATCGCACCAAGAACCGCTCTGCTTCCTTGAGTTAATTTGATTCAGCGCTCCGGCAAATTCGCCGTCCGCCTGTTTTTATCTTCAAGACGGTCATCGCCATCACGACACTGGAGATACGTCAACATCCTGCATCAGGATCTTAAAAAGTGAAGTTAACGAAATACTGCTTATTGTTAAATTCTGTAACTTATTCTCACTGACGGAGAAACGAAACGAGATTCAATGCCTATCGTCCCGGAATCTGTAAAGCGTGCCCTGATGGGCGTCGACGCTAAGAGTTATCGAAGTATTTGAAAAGCTCAAGTCAAAGTCAACGATTTGACGGACAAGCAAAATTAATAATACCGCAATTGAATCTTAGCAATATGTAATAAGCTTAGTGTTACATCAGGTGATATGTAAGGTCTTGCAGACCACAGGGAACGTCATGTCCAATGGAATATGTTTACGCGCCTGGCCTCAGTTTAGGCGCTCAGTATGCGTACTGGTGAAAACACGCTCGGCATACCTTGCCTTATGCATCGGTCCGGTTCTGTTCTGGCCGTCAAGTGCCCTGGCGCATGAAAACCACGAACCGTCTGCTTCGATACATTCATCGGTGGCAGTCTTCAATGAGCTTGAACCAGAAGAGCCAGGCAATCTGGCCAGGAAACGTAGTGCTGCCAACGAAGCCAGCCTGGATACACCTCACCTGCTGGGTCAATGGTCTGAGGTTGATCAATGGCCTTTACTTGCCGTTCATGCAACTCTTCTGCCAACAGGCGATGTCCTTGCGTGGGACGCAACGCCTGATGACTTTGACGACAATCCTCACACTACGAATAACTACACGACACGGGTAACAGTCTGGGATCCAGTAACAAACACACATCTTGCCGCCAACAACGATACCAATGCCGATCTATTTTGCGCCGGATCAGCTCAACTGTGGGACGGGCGTGTGGTATTCGCTGGCGGTGATAGTGGTAAGCAGGGCCGCAATGGTCCATTATCCAACTCCAGCATATACGATCCGTGGACCAACACCTGGAGACAGACTGATAATCTGAACGCGCCTCGCTGGTACTCTTCCAACGCTGCGTTGTCCAACGGGGAACTGCTGACCTTTGGTGGAACATACTCGCCGACGCCTTTAGCCGAAGTTTTACAGTTCAATAAACAATGGCGGCCGCTTCCACTTGAAACACAGTACACAATCAGTGGTGATTATTCATGGTTACAAACTACCTCAAATGGCGATGTAATGTACCTAGGACCTCACAATACTCTGAGCACACTGGAAACAGCAGGTGAGGGATTATGGAGCGCTGGTCCAGAACGGGATGACATCCCTTACCGTAGCTACGGCAGCTATGCGATGTACTCTGAGAACAATGTCATTGTTGCCGGGGGCGCCGAGTCTACCAACTCGGCAACTGTCGTAGATTTATTAACACAGATTTCCGAGCCAGCAGCTGACATGGTCATTGGCCGCCGTCAACATAATCTGACCGTGCTTGCTGATGGAAGCGTTCTGGCAACTGGCGGAAATTCCAGTGGCGTGTCACTAGTCGACCTGGATAATTCGGTTCTCACTCCTGAAGTCTGGAATCCTGATACTGACGAATGGACTGTACTTGCTGATATGCAGCGTGCACGTCAGTATCATTCAATAGCGTTGTTGCTGCCCGATGGGCGTGTCTTATCAGCCGGGGGAGGCTACTGCGGCGAATGCGGGACAGCTGGATACCACGAACAAAACGCGGAGATCTTTTCACCACCCTACTTGTTTGATGAAAACGGTGCGGCTGTTCGACCAACAATCACTGAAGCCCCATCAAAAATTGATTACGATCAAGTGATTTCAGTGAGGACCCCGGATTCTGCTGACATCAGCAGCGTCAGTCTGATAAAGCTCGGCTCTGTGACTCATTCTCAGAATCAGGAACAACGTTTCAAGGCATTGCCGTTTCGTACAAGAAAAAATTTGTTGCGCGTCCGAACACCGGTCACCCGGGAAATTTCGCCTCCCGGTCACTACCTGCTTTTTTTGATCAACAAACAAGGCACACCTTCACTGGGAAAAGTAATACAGGTGGGGCAACCGCTTATTCAGTCAGATGATGTAGTAGTCAATACTCTGAACCCGGAAAAGTGGGAGCACTACGAGATCGAAGGCAACGGTGAACATACACTTACCGTTGCTCTGCAAGGTAACATTCATGACATTGATCTTGTTGTGGGCGTTGGACAATCCCCTACAGATGTGGAAGTTGACAACGGTTTTGATGAGTGCATCTCAACAGAAGCGGTACCACAAAGAACAATTTGTGTAGTCGCTGCAACAGAGTCGACCACCTGGTACCTTGGTATTAAAGGGCAAGATTATGAACGGTACAGCGTGATCGCCAACATAAATGAAAATCGGTCCATAGCAAGGCGGCCTGTTGAGCCCGGATCAAACAGAGCGCCTGAGATCCCGGGTAATCTGCAGGGAACTACATCGGCATTTGATCAGATTGCATTGAGCTGGGAGGAAGCCAACGACGCAGATGCAGTAGTGGGTTATGAAGTATGGCGCGATGGTGAGCTGCATGCCTTCGTGCACACAGCGAACTACCAGGAACAGCAGTTACAGCCCGAAACAAGCTATATTTATCAGGTTGTCGCGGTCGATAAACTGCAGAATAGATCGTCGATATCGTTGCCGTTACAGATTGATACCTTGGCGAATCCTGTCGATAATCTTGACAGCTTTTATCATCCGGAAGTGCCAACAGCTCCGACTAATCTTAGATACATCGAATATTCGGACACCACGGTAGAGCTATTCTGGCAACCGTCATTTGATAATGGAGCTATTACAGCATATGAAGTTTATAGAAACGGTGAGCTTGTACACTCTGGAAGAGGTGTGAGCTATCTGGAAGATTCGATTGTTAGCGATGGGAACTACACTTACAACGTTGTTGCAGTCGACGACGATGACAACCGCTCCTTTCCCTCTAATGAAATATCCATTAACCCGCGTTCAGGCACTGCTGAATCAAGCATCAAGGATGGGACATCCGATATAGTTGATGTCGATGGCGTTAACTCTGCGTTGCTCGCAGGCCCGCAGACAGATATCAAGTCAGGTGCAGCGTTATGGATACTGTTCCTGACGACACTATTGTGCTCTCACCGATTTTTTTCAGTCCCGCGACGAATTAGCACATGGTGTAAGTATCCGGTTTGTTATGTTCGATTTTGATGTCTGATTCAGGCATGTCGCATTATCCGAAAACCCCAGAACTGGCTATTCGCCCGGATCCGTACTTGCTTAGTGAGTGGGCTGAGCGTCCCTTATGAATATCCGGAAATGCGCTCTCAGGTTTGAAGCTCGTCAATACCGCGATTGGCAAGATCGTCCACACGCTCGTTT
>Ga0209828_1000734_pt1 | contig 31040 bp, 24 predicted proteins | sample MaitaG_FD_187429 | JGI IMG/M metagenome (GOLD analysis project Ga0209828, IMG submission 187429) | Marine algal microbial communities from Maine, USA - Maine_Asex2 metaG (SPAdes) (version 2) | ecosystem: Host-associated > Algae > Red algae > Unclassified | place: Maine, USA | collected 2015-01-05
TTTTAATTATTTCACCATCTAGGTATTGCTCTGCTAACGACTCAGGGCTACCAAAACGTTGCAATAATGACGAACCTGTTTCAGCACTGTGGCTTTGAATTTCCTTAATTATGTCGTTTTGAGATGCGCTATCCAAACCGCCTAAGGCTTTTTTCAAGGCGGCTATGTATTTTTCGTTTGTCATTATGTTAACTCCTTGAGTTTGTTTACTGCTTGCTGATTTGATTGATAGGTTTCAAGCATTTGGGGTAAAAGTGCGGCACCTTCATCGCTGAGTTGATAATGCCTGCGTGGATGCCCTCCTTCTGAAGGCGTCACCCAGTGTGACGTCAACAAGTCGTTTTTAAACATGCGGTTAAGTAAGGGGTAAAGCGTCCCTTCGTTAATGGATAAGCCTGCACTTTCTAATAACTGCAATAGCTCAAAACCATAAGAAGAGTCTTTTCGCTCTAGTACTACCAGTACACAAAGCTCTAAATAACCCTTTCGTAACTGCGCTAACCATTTTTGATATGTCGTATTTTCCATGGATCTATTATATTCACATAATACTATGCAATGTAAAGTATTATGCTTAATTAAATTTGAACGCAGTGATTCCGTTCGCACGGATAGGTGCAAAAAGATTGAAATAACAGGAGTTTAAGGTGAATGCTTGGAAGTGAGTGATGATGTGGAGACCAGCATTTTTACCAGCACTCATCAGAAAATTAGGGCTCATCAAAGGGGTTCAAAAGCTTGACTCCCGTAGATTTAAAGTCGCTGATATTGCGGATCACTAAGGTTATGCCGTTGCTGCAATCTGTTTATCTATTGCCTTTTCATGATTGGGCGCACACAGATGCCTCCCAAAAAAGCTATTTAAGCGCCGCCAATGTCTCACGCGCTCGTTCACAAACACTTTCAATATCCACCACCGCAAGCTCTAACTCTTTACGTTGTAGCTGCAATACCTCAAGCCGCTGCTCCATCACTTCTAAAAGGTAGACGATCTGCTTCTTCTCACCCTCAATCGGCTTGGAATCATATAAATCAAACATTTCTTTCACTTGAGCCAGCGTAAATCCAATGCGCTTCCCTCGCATTATCAGTTGTAAACGAACCTTATCCCGCTCTTGATATATCCGTTTACTACCGTCCCGTTCAGGAGACAAAAGACCTGACTCTTCATACAAACGTATAGCTCGCGTAGTAACGTCAAACTCTTTAGAGAGGTCTGAAATTGAATAAGTCTCATTCGACATCGATGGTTTCCCAGTGTGGCAATAACTAGAGGTTTATTGTTTGAACCATAGCATATCTTTTAAGTTGACGTTTACGTAAACGCAAGCTATGTTTAATGAACATATTTACAGTATTAAATCGGATGGCTTGAAATGACTAAACCCACAACCCAGCAATCTAGTACCAAACAACAAAACAAACGTCCCGTGCGCTTTATCACCGCCGCCAGTTTGTACGACGGTCACGACGCGGCTATTAACATCATGCGTCGCATCCTTCAGTCCAGTGGGGTTGAAGTCATCCATTTGGGTCATAACCGATCGGTTGCTGAAATCGTTGATGCTGCCATTCAGGAAGATGCGCATGCTATCGCCATTAGCTCCTATCAAGGCGGCCATGTCGAATATTTGAAGTACATGGTCGATATGTTGAAAGAGAAAGGCGGAGAGAACATCCGAATCTTTGGCGGCGGTGGCGGCGTTATTATTCCTTCTGAAATCCAAGGGCTGCATGATTATGGTGTGACGCGTCTGTATTCGCCAGAAGACGGTCAGAGCATGGGCTTGCAAGGCATGATTCAGGACATGATTGATCGTTGTGATTATGACCCTGGCGATATGGCGCCCACAACAATTGAGCCGCTAGTCAATGCCGATTGGCGCGCCCTTTCTCACGTCATTACCGCATTAGAGAACAACACGCTTGACCCGACAATGCGTCAATCCATTGCTGATACGGCAAGCACTCAGGAACGCAAAGTGCCCGTGTTAGGGATTACCGGAACGGGTGGTTCGGGTAAGTCTTCACTGACTGATGAATTGATTCGCCGTTTCCGTTTAGGCCAGCGCGACCAGCTAAAAATTGCCATTATTGCTGTTGATCCGACGCGCCGCAAAACCGGCGGTGCGCTGCTGGGTGACCGCATCCGCATGAATGCCAATCAGCATGAAAATATTTACATGCGCTCGATTGCCACGCGCGAATCAGTGGGTGAAATTCCTGAGGTGATCAGTGAAGTGATTGATACCTGCAAGCTGTGCGGCTTTGACATGATCATTGTTGAAACACCGGGTATTGGTCAGGGTGATGCCGCGATTGTGCCGCTGGTCGACACATCGCTTTACGTAATGACGCCAGAGTTCGGCGCGCAAAGCCAGCTAGAAAAAATCGATATGCTCGACTTTGCCGATGCCGTAGCGATTAACAAGTTTGACCGCAAAGGCGCAGAAGATGCCTACCGTGACGTATGCAAGCAAATGCAGCGTAACCGTGAAGCGTTTATGCAAGCGCCAGAGTCAATGCCGGTGTTTGGGACCATTGCCGCGCGCTTTAACGATGATGGTATTACCGCGCTATATCAGCATTTGCTGAGCGAGTTGCAAGGTAAAGGCATGCAATGTGTGGATGACGCGATGGCTGCAGCCAAGACGCGCAAATCATCAGGTAACTCGGTGATAATTCCCTCTGATCGCGTGCGCTATCTGGCAGAGATTGCGGAGGCGGTGCGCGGCTATAAAAAGCAGGTTAGTGAGCAAGCGGTGATTGCGCGGGAGCGTCAGCAGTTGCAGGCTACTCAGCACATGTTGGCTTCTGTTAATTCAGCATCTAATCAAAACGCATCAACCTCCTCTGATGATGCCTCAACTGACTTAGCGACCTCTGATTCCACCGGTACCACCTTAGCCAAGTTGATTGAAGATCGTCAACTCGCACTCGATGCCTCAGCGCACAAGCTATTGGAAGATTGGCCCGCCGTGCGTGACAGCTACTCTGGTGAAGAGTACGTCATGAAGATTCGTGACAAAGAAATTCGCACCAAACTGACCTACACGACTTTGTCAGGGCTAGACGTGCCTAAAGTCTCTTTACCGCGCTCTGAAGACCACGGTGACCTACTGAAATGGTTGATGCTGGAAAACCTACCCGGCAGCTTCCCTTATACCTCAGGTGTGTTCCCGTTCAAACGTGAAGGCGAAGACCCAACCCGTATGTTCGCGGGTGAAGGGGATGCTTTCCGTACCAATAACCGATTTAAAAAACTATCGGAGCACTCACCTGCTAAGCGACTTTCTACCGCGTTTGACTCGGTCACGCTATACGGTCAAGATCCTGCGATTCGCCCTGACATCTACGGCAAAGTGGGTAACTCCGGTGTGTCAATTGCCACGCTAGATGACATGAAAGCGTTGTATGATGGCTTTGATTTATGTGACCCAACTACCTCCGTCTCAATGACTATCAACGGCCCTGCGCCAATGATTTTGGCCATGTTCCTTAATACAGCGATTGATCAGCAAGTCGCTCAATTTGGCGAAGCGCAAGGTCGCGCACCCAATGGCGCAGAACACGCCGAGCTTAAAACATTGGCCCTGAAAAGCGTTCGTGGCACCGTGCAGGCTGACATACTCAAAGAAGATCAAGGACAAAATACCTGCATATTCTCAACCGAATTTGCGCTTAAAATGATGGGTGACATCCAGCAATATTTTGTAGATCAGCAGGTCAGAAACTTCTACTCCGTCTCCATCTCCGGCTATCACATCGCCGAAGCTGGTGCTAACCCGATCTCACAGCTCGCCTTTACACTCACCAACGGCTTCACCTATGTTGAAACCTACTTGGCCAGAGACATGCACATTGATGACTTTGCAGGCAACCTATCGTTCTTTTTTAGTAACGGCATGGACCCGGAATATTCTGTGATGGGGCGCGTAGCACGGCGCATTTGGGCGACCGCCATCCGCTTCAAATATGGCGGTAACGCCCGCAGTCAAAAATTGAAATATCACATTCAAACTTCAGGTCGCTCACTGCACGCGCAGGAAATGGATTTCAATGATATTCGTACCACACTGCAAGCACTGATCGCCATTTATGACAATTGCAACAGTCTGCACACCAATGCCTTTGACGAAGCCATCACAACGCCGACCGAAAGCTCGGTACGTCGCGCGCTGGCCATTCAGCTGATCATCAACAACGAATGGGGGTTGACGAAAAATGAAAACCCGCTGCAAGGCGCATTCATCATCGAAGAGCTGACTGAGCTGGTTGAAGAAGCGGTATTGTTAGAATTTGAAAAAATCTCAGAACGCGGCGGTGTACTAGGTGCGATGGAAACCGGCTATCAACGCGGTAAAATCCAAGACGAATCTATGTCTTATGAGCACAAAAAACATGATGGTAGCTTGCCGATTATTGGAGTAAATACCTTCCTGAACCCTGCTGGGCCGCAAACCTTTGATATTGAGTTGGCGCGTTCAACTGATAAAGAAAAGCAGAGTCAGATAAAACGATTGGCAACGTTCCATGGCGAGCACAAAGATAAAACGGCTGAGGTACTGCAACGGCTTCAGGACGCTGCAATTAATGACGGCAATGTGTTTGTAGAGTTGATGGAAGCGGTGCGTTACTGCTCGCTGGGGCAGATCTCAGAGACGTTGTTTAACGTGGGCGGGCAGTATCGTCGGAACATGTAGAGCAGCGCTAGGCAAACACCTTTATCAGCAGCTTGATACTTGCGTGCATAACTAACTCAAAACCGCTGTATCAAATCAGCCGTTAGGCTAAGACCCTAACGGCACACCCTCGCAGCAAAAACTGAACCAGCGCAGCAGGAGTGTATTTATGTAAGAAATGTCTGAGGCAAGGATGCCGAAGCAAGCGTATATGGATATACTCGCAGCGTTTTCTTACATAAATACAACCCTGCCGTACGGCCCGAAGGAACAAATTAATGGCTTTTGAAAATATCCTGCTTGAACAAATTGAAACGGGTCTCTACCTGCTGACCATCAACCGTCCTGAAAGCTACAACGCCCTCAACGACCCAACCATTCAAGACATTGACAGTGCAATTACTGTCATTTCTGAAGACCCTGACGCACGCGCCCTAATCCTAACCGGCGCAGGCGAAAAAGCCTTCGTCGCCGGTGCCGACATTAAAGCCATGCAAAACCTCAACGGCATTGAAGCCCAACGCTTCAGTGATCATGGCATGAAAACTTTCCGCAAGTTTGAGCTGCTAGATATCCCCGTTATTGGCGCAATCAACGGCTTTTGCTTAGGCGGCGGCTGTGAATTAGCCATGAGCTGCGACTGGATGATTGCAGCTGACACGGCGCAGTTTGGACAGCCCGAAGTTAATTTAGGCGTTACCCCGGGCCTAGGTGGCTCACAGCGCCTAACACGATTAATCGGACGCGCTCGCGCCATGGAAATGATCATGACCGGCAACACCATCAACGCAGAACAAGCGCTAAGCTGGGGATTAATCAACCACATTTACCCTGCTGATCAACTGATGGATGAAGCGATTCAGCTCGGTCGCACCATTGCCAAAAAAGGCCCACTAGCTATTAAGCTTAGCAAGCAACTCATACAACGCGGACAAGACTTAGATCTCGACAACGCCTGCATGATGGAAACACAGGCATTTGGTTTAAGCTTCTCAACCGCCGACCAAACAGAAGGCATGACTGCTTTCATTGAAAAACGCAAAGCAGACTTTAAAGGTAAATAATATGAGTGTTGGAAATGCAATCGCCGAACGCCGATCAATTCGCGCGTTTAAGCCAGACCCAGTGCCTCAGGATTTGCTGATGAGAATCTTAGAATCTGCGCGTAATTCTGCCTCCAATTGCAACACGCAGCCTTGGCATTTGAGCATTGTCTCAGGTGATGCACGCGATCGCTTAGCGACAGCATTGGTTGCTGAAGTGTCACAAGGCAAGCCCAGCAACGAAGCCTTCGTCTCGGGTATGAAAGGCCTCAAAGGCACTTACAAGGACCGCCAATATGAATGCGCAGCCTGCCTGTATGGCACCATGGACATTGGCCGTGGCGACAAAGAAGCCCGTAACGCATTGATGATGAAAAACTGGAAATTCTTCGGCGCACCGCATGTTGGTTTTATCTCGATGCCACTGACCATGGGGCCGACCAATGCGATTGATATTGGGATTTATTTGCAAAGCCTGATGCTGTTGATGACAGAAAACGGATTGGCATCCTGCCCGCAAGGCGCATTGGCAATGTACCCTGATCCAATTCATGAGATTGCACAAATACCCGAAGGCAATGGCGTGATTTGCGGCATTTCATTTGGTTATGCCGATGAAGCTGCACAAATCAACAAAACTAAAACACCGCGCGACACGCTTGAAAATACTGTGACACTGATTTCCTAAATTGAAAATATTTCAGGTTAAAGAAATCCCAACGCTCAGTTGGAGTTCCCCCTCGCCTTATAATCTAAAACCCAAGCTATTGAGCCTCTTTTATCTCAATCTGGGCTTGGTGTTTTTTGGCTTGGGTGAAGCGTTGCTAATCACCAGCAGCGCTGGGGTAAGCCCTTGGACGGTGCTCGCTCAAGGTATCGCGGGTCATACGGGTTGGAGCATTGGCTTTGTCACCATGGTGGTGAGTTTTGCGGTATTGGCGCTATGGATACCGCTCAAGCAAAAGCCGGGCATGGGAACTATTTTAAATGCGCTGATTATCGCGTTTATGATCGATTTTTCTATTGTGCTGCTGCCGCATCCTGAAACGTATTTTTGGCAACTGCTTCAGGCGGTGATTGGGGTTGGGGTTATTGGAATTGCTTCGGGGATTTATTTGACGGCGAATCTTGGCGCTGGTCCCAGAGATGGATTGATGAAGGGACTACAGGCAAAAACTGGATTTCCGATTGCTTATATTCGGATTGGGATTGAGGTTACTGTGGTGTCGATTGGTTGGTATCTTGGCGGGGTTGTCGGGGTTGGGACGTTGTTGTTTGCGTTTGGGGTTGGGCCTAGTGTGGCGGTTGGGATATTGTTTGTTCGGCGGTTTCTTTAACTAATCAACGTGATGCAAAGACGCACCTCCAAGAAAATACTTCTGGAGTGCGTCTAAAATATTAGAGAATAATCAAGGTATACCCTAACGCCTGATAGTTTCTAATCTCAGCAGGCCCACTCCTCGAAACACTCACATAATCAGGGAAAGTGCTAGTATCAATGGCTCGCATCCTCGCATGTCCCGCGCAAATATGTACCGGTACTTTGGTTTCAGTAATTCTCTGAACTTGTTTGTGCGTAGCTTGATATTTCTTTGAATTGTCTTCTGTCAAAGAAAACTGCTCATTACCGTGAGTCACAACCGCTAAACCAATCTCTGGGAATTTAGCCTTCAACTGCGCCTGATATTTCTCAAAATTATCTAGCGCAGTTTTCAAATAGGCCTCGTCCCACGACACCACCTCAAACACAACGCCAACGGGTGCTGCTTTGAGTGTTAGTAACTCTTTAACTTGCTCCTCATTGGCACTCAGGCTTGCTGAAAAGCCAAATAGAAAGATAAAGGCGAATAGGTAAGCCTTGAACTGACTCACATAAGGGTATGATTTAAACATGGTCTGACCTCAGTTAATTTGACATTATATTGCTACGAAAATACTGATCCAATAGATGCTAAAGATAAACAATGATCGCGCCAAATACAATCAGCTCGAATGAGCTTCAGTAGCTTGCTCTCCCCTAACCTGTCGCTCAACCCGAATCGTATAAATCGCCAATATTAACGAGCAGAAACTCGACACAATAATACAAAGCACTAGAGGCAATGCCCCAGACGTTTCAGTCAACAAAAACCCAGCCGTTGCCGAAAACGCCGCCCCACCCAGCGTCAACACTGCACCACCCAAACCAGACGCAGAGCCTGCTAACTTTGGATTAACATCAAGCATTCCAGCAGTTGCATTAGGCAATACCATGCCATTACCCAAACCAATCGCGAAGGTAAAAAGAAAGAATCCCAGCGGGTGTGATACGCCTGACGTGATCACTACCAGGCAAATCAGCATCGGGATTAATACGGACAAGCAACCAATCAACAGCATTTTTTCTAAACCAAGCACTTTCGAATAACGACCACTAATGAAATTTCCCAAGATGTATCCCATGGGTGTCAACATGAGGTACAAGCCAATCTGCTCTGGGCCTAAGTTATAAACCACAGCCCCCACATAAGGCGCCCCGCCAAGGTAGGCAAAGTAGCAAGCGGCAGCGAATGACGTGGTCAATGCGTAACCCCAGAAACGTCTTGAAGTTACAAGCGTAGGGTAAGCTTTAAATTGCTCACTAAAACTGGCTGAGCGTGCCAGGTTCGTCTCACCATAATCAAAATAGCTCAACAGAAACACGAATGCACCTGTTGCAGTGAGCACATAAAAATTGGATTGCCAGCCAAACACAGCCCCTAAATATCCGCCTAAGGCAGGTGTCAGCATCGGCGCTAACGCCATGCCCATCGTGATATAGCCGATCAAGCTAGCTGCCTTATCACGCCCCACCATATCCCTAACCGATGCGCGTGAAATAGCGGTGCCTGCAATCACCACCGATTGAATAAGCCGATAGCCCATAAACTCATTAAAGCTAGTGGCTGATGCAGCCCCTAACGAAGCAAACACAAAGATCAGTAAGCCAATCAGTAATACAGGACGACGCCCATACCGATCGGACAGTGGTCCAATCACCATTTGCAAAAGACCGGTGAGTACCAGAAACCCGGTCACAGCAAACTGCATAATCGAATACGGTGTTTCAAAGTATTCTGCCATCGCAGGCAGTGAGGGTAGGAAAATGTTGAGAGGGATCGAAGCGGCTGCAACTAATGCAACCATCGTAAAAATTGAAGGTGGCGTTTTGCGGTCTAAAAACTGGGACTTAGCGAGAGTGCTCATGAAAGAATTGCTCAAACAGGAATCGGGTATCAAAGTCCTGGTGAATGCCCAGATCATCAACGCTTATGAGTGTAATGACTTTTTCGTATTTCTGTAACAAAACCTTTGCGCCTTGATCACCCTGTAAAGCCAGTAATTCATTTCTATAGTTGGCATTAAAACCAACGGGATGACCGCGTCTATCCTGATATTGGGGCAAAACAATACTGTTATCATTTTTTAACGCGCGAACTACTTTCTGATAAGTTTCTGGCTTAATCAAGGGCATATCTGCAAGTGCGATGAGGTAGGCAGTAGTATGAGTATCAGGACAATGATCATCTGCTGGTGAGTCCTCGGTCGTAGCAAAATAGCTAACCCCTGTTTTTAAACTTTCACTCATGCCAAGCTCAGCAGTTTGGCAGATTGTTGTTGCGTATCCTTCGTTTGAAAACAGCGCTTCCAGTGCTGGATTGTCAGGTGGAATGACCACAATCATTTCATCGACTTGAAAGGATAGTTTTTGTGCCGAATGAATACCCATTGCCATCTGGTCTGGTAACAGTGCCAAGCACTTATTGCGGCCAAATCGACTGCTTTTACCGGCGGCCAGTAAGATCCCAACCACCTTGTTCATTGTGAGATATCCACTAGGTTTGGCTCACTAGACTGTAGGCCAATTCGTCGGTTTCTATACATACTTCGATAGAATAGCATAAGTGTGCAATGATACAATAGGTATAAATATAAGCATATAATGAATTATTATTCGCTCCATATGTCCATATATTAACATTTATTTACCGTTCATAACTTCATTAATACCTCTCATCACTACAAAACATATTTCTTCAAGTCAATTGAATAGTTTAATAACCTCCACTCATAAAAAAGGGAATTATTATGATGAAATTTAATTCAGTTGGACTGTTCTCAATATTACTTGCAGCCAGTGTGTCCGCGACTGCCGGATCTAAAGACAGTTATGAAACTCATGGAGCAACCAGTTACGTAACTCATACTACCCAAGGTACGGTGGATAATGGCAGAGGTGCTTATGCTGGTATTGGATTAGGACACACCGATTTAGATAATATCGATCAAGATATAAATGTCAGAGCGTACATGGGATACGATCTAAATCGTTATTTTGCGGTAGAAGCTGGACTTGGCAAAGTTACATTAGAAGATCAAGTACATGATGTGGGTGATTTAACCGGTATAGATGTGTCGGTCTTGGCCAAACTACCTATCACAGCTAGGCTGTCAGCCTACTCTCGCCTTGGTTATTGGCACTGGGATCTTGACACTAGTGGCCAAAAGGGAGGTGGCTCAGTAGACGGAAGCGACCTGCTTTATGGTGTCGGCTTAGATTACCAAGTTTCACCGAGATTTAAAGTTCGTTTAGATGCGACTCGCCGTGAAATTGAGCATGATAATCTCGATACCCTAAACGCAGGTATCGCTTATACTTGGTGACAAGAAAATTTACAGTGTCCGATTTGGCAGCAGTGCTAAACAACTAGCTGCCGAATCGAATATCCACCACACCTGGCTCACTAGACTTTAAAAAATCCATCAGTACTGGCAAAGACACTGTCTTCCAAAGCATGCCGCTCTACTTTCAACACATCGACCAGCTTTTCAGTATGACGCATCACCTGCTCCAGCTTGTCGACTTCATTCAGCAATAGCCAAACACGGCTTTGTGCACCTTCAGTTCCTTCAATCGGTCTGACCATAATGCCTTCTAGATTGTAAGAACGGCGAGAGAACAATCCGCACACCGCAGACATCACACCAGGATGATTATTGACAGTCAGTCGCAGCACTGATTGTTGGATTGCAGCTGGAGCCTCTGAAGTTGTCATTGTGGCACTCATACTGACTCTCCTCCAATCATGTCCGCATTCGCACCACCTGGTGCAACCATTGGGTAAACCATTTCAGTTTCACTAATTGGTAAATTGATAACGCATGGCCCATGCTCAAGTAATGCGCTTTTCAAATCAGCTAGTGGCTCGTCAGACTTTGATAAATCAACGCCTTTAACGCCCATTGCCTCAGCGGCTTTGGCAAAATCAACCGTCTGCTGGTATTTAACCGCAGTGAGGTTTTTCTCGTAGAACAAAGTTTGTTGCTGGCGTACTAAACCAAGATGACCGTTGTTTAATATCACAACTTTAACGTCGAGATTTTCTTCAGCCGCCGTCGCCATTTCCTGAATATTCATCATGAAGCTGCCGTCACCTGAGAAACAAACGCTCTTTTGGTCTGGCTGAGCGAGTGCGACACCGATCGCTGCGGGTAAACCAAAGCCCATCGTGCCAAGACCACCAGAACTGATCCATTGGCGTGGTCGGTTAAACGGGTAAGCCTGTGCAACCCACATTTGATGCTGCCCAACATCGGTGCTGATATTTGCCGTGTCATCCAAAATTTCTGCAACCGCTTTAATTGCGCCATAAGGACGGAATAACTCATCGTCTCCTTCAAGGATTAACGGATGTGCTGCTTTTAGCTGGTCAACACGCTGCTGCCATAGTGGGCGTTGCATTGCTTCCAGCTGCTTGTTGGCAACCGTTAATACTTCACCAACATCTGCCTGAATCGATAGTACTGGATTTTTAACTTTACCAATCTCACTGCGATCAATATCGACGTGGATGATTTCAGCTTTTGGGCAAAACGCTTCAACCTTACCCGTAGCGCGGTCATCAAAACGCACACCCAAGCCGATCAGCATGTCGCATTCTTCTAGCAAGTAGTTGGTGTAACGCGCGCCGTGCATACCTAACATACCCAATGACAAGCGATGATCGTCCGGCAAGATACCCAAACCCATAAACGTTTGCACGGTTGGGATATCTAGCTTTTCAGCAAACTCACGTAATTGCTCAGTTGCACCTGAGTAAACAATACCGCCGCCTATCATTAGCAATGGCTTGTGCGACTCGCGGATCTTAACCAGCATTTCCTCAACCGCTTTCTCATCAAACTCAGGCGTAGGGATTGCAGTGCCTAGCTCTGGCCACTCCGTCACATCAATCATTTCATTTTGCACGTCTTTAGGTACGTCAATTGAGACAGGACCAGGACGGCCAGATAGAGCAATTCGGAAGGCTTCAGGGATTACGGTTAGCAACTCTTCAGCCGAACGCACTAGCCAATTATGCTTGGTTATTGGCAACATCAAGCCGAAGGTATCAATTTCTTGAAAAGCATCGGTACCAATCATTTGCTGTGGGACTTGGCCGGTAATAGCAATCAACGGAACCGAGTCCAAACGTGCATCCGCAACCGCCGTAATCAAGTTGCTCGCGCCAGGGCCTGAGCTGGCAAAACAAACCTGTGCTTGTCCTGTGACTCGTGCCATCCCTTGAGCGATAAAACCCGCACCCTGCTCGTGTCTTGCTAACACATGCTGGATGGTACTGTTACTGAGTGAATCGTACAAAGGTAGCGCTGCGCCACCTGGAACACCGGCGATGTGCGTGACGCCTTGGCGTTCTAATAACTTGATGATGAGTTGGGAGCCGGATAAACGCTGTGCGGCCTCAGGAGTTGGGTTGCTTGCTGTCTCAGTCATGATAATTCTCGGTCTCTTATTGGCTGGTAAGATTCGTTGGTTAGTTAATATGGCTAATGATACGGTTAATAAATACGGTTAATAAATAAGCTTGTAAATATGACTGTCAAAAAAAAACCCTTCAGATTTCGCCGAAGGGTTTTTAGAATTTTGCTTCTAATGAACCGCTACGGCGTAGTCTCGTTGACCACCACGACAGATACCACCACACCCACCATAAGCAGACGCTTGGCGAGAATTGATAGAAGGCTGTTTTGCATTGGGTTCATAAACGGCGGACTCATTATTTGGTTCAGTCTGTATTAAACTTAAGTAACTGACATTAATTCAAAGCTAGGATTAAGGTCAAGAAAAATTTACCTTGCTAACCAATCTAAAACCAATTATCAGTCAAATCATCTCTTTTGCCTAAGCTCTAATAATCGCCGTCCAGATAAACCCATTTTTCATTTTCACGAACGAAGCGGCTTGTTTCATGAATCCGCTGTTCCTTTCCATCGCTTATGAACTTTGCGATGAATTCCACAACACCTTCAGAATCGAAGATTGTGCCCTTCTCTGTATGAACTATGGTTAAGCCTTGCCATTCAGTTGCGCCATCTTGTTTTAGGGCTTTTTTACTGGGACGGGTGGTTTTAGACCAGCTTTTGTAGAGGTATTTGCTGTTGTTGAGGGCGTAGGCGCTGTAGCGAGAGCGCATTAGGGATTCAGCGGTTGGAATCGCTTGGTTGTTGTGATATGGCTCACAGCAATCGGCGTAGAATTTATTGGATTGGCAGGGGCATTGCATAACTGTCTATACTTGACCTTCAAATGACCCAAACCATGTTGATTGATTACGCATTCGGTCTCATATGAGGAAACAAAATCACATCACGTATCGACGCCGCATTCGTAAACAACATCACCAAGCGATCAATACCAATCCCCTCACCTGCTGTTGGCGGCATCCCATACTCAAGCGCCTGCACATAGTCTTCGTCATAGTGCATCGCTTCATCATCACCCGCATCTTTCTCTTCAACTTGCTTACGGAAGCGCTCGGCCTGATCTTCGGCATCATTAAGCTCAGAAAAACCATTACCAATTTCACGCCCGCCAATAAACAGCTCAAAACGGTCGGTAATAAATTCATTATGATCATTTCGTCTTGCAAGCGGCGACACTTCGGCAGGGTATTCCGTGATGAATGTTGGATCACTTAGTTTAGACTCGACGGTTTCTTCAAAAAGCTCCATCAGAATCTTGCCCAATCCCCATGAATCTTTGAGGTGAACGCCCAACTTCTCTGCGACGATTCTGGCGCGATAGTCCGTTTCTAAATCAGCAGGTACTAATCCCTCATTGTGCTGAAGAATCGAATCTTTCATCGACAGTCGAGCAAATGGCTTGTCAAAGTCGAAGTGTGCGCCTTGATACTCAACCGTAGTAGTACCGTATACGTCATTAGCCAGTCCACGGAATAGCTCTTCAGTCATATCCATTAGATCGTGGTAAGTTGCATAGGCCTGATAAAACTCAATCATAGTAAATTCAGGATTGTGCCGCGTCGACAGCCCTTCGTTGCGAAAGTTACGGTTGATCTCAAACACGCGATCAAAACCACCCACTACCAAACGCTTAAGATAAAGCTCAGGCGCAATGCGCAGATACATATCGATATCAAGCGCATTGTGGTGCGTTTCAAACGGGCGAGCCGTGGCACCGCCTGGGATTGTCTGCAACATTGGCGTTTCAACTTCCATGTAATCACGTTCAAGAAAGTAGTTACGGATATAACTAACAATCTTTGAACGCATTTTGAATGTCTTACGCGTTTCTTCACTCATGATTAGATCAAGATACCGCTGGCGATAGCGCTGTTCATGGTCAGTTAAACCGTGGAATTTTTCAGGCAGCGGACGCAGTGACTTGGTGAGTAGTCTTAGCTCATCCAGTTTTACTGACAGCTCACCTTTTTGAGTTTTGAACAGCGTGCCAGCGGCACCGACGATGTCGCCTATATCCCAGCCTTTAAAATCTTTGTAGATATCTTCGCCTAACCGACCTTGCTGAACGTAGAGTTGAATACGGCCAGACGTATCACTAATTGTGACAAAACTGGCTTTACCCATAACTCGCTTGAGCATGATTCTTCCAGCAACACGCACTTCAACTTCGTTTTCTTCGAACCACTCTTTATCGTGCTGATCGTATTGGGATAAAATAGCGTCAGAGTCATGCTGCTTTACAAAGTCATTAGGAAAGGCAACGCCTGCTTGTCTAATAGCAGCGAGTTTTTCACGGCGCAGTGAAATTAATTGGTTCTCGTCCTGTTCAACTGTCTCAACTTGATCGTTCATAATTCTCTCTCTTACAAACCGTTTTTCAGGCTTGCTTCAATAAATTGGTCTAAAGATCCATCAAGCACCGCTTGGGTACTGCCGGTCTCAACGCCGGTTCGGTGATCTTTTATACGGGATGCATCCAGCACGTAAGAACGAATCTGGCTGCCCCAGCCGATATCAGATTTATTATCTTCCATCACTTGGTTTTCAGCATTTCGCTTTTGTAACTCCAAGTCAAATAGTTTGGAGCGCAGCTGTTTCATTGCCGTCGCTTTGTTTTGATGCTGCGAACGGCCGTTTTGACACTGTACAACCGTATTGGTCGGGTTGTGTGTGATACGTACCGCAGATTCAGTTTTATTAACGTGCTGACCACCCGCTCCCGATGCGCGATAAACATCGATACGTAAATCGGAAGGGTCGATATCGATTTCGATATCATCATCGATCTCAGGCGACACAAACACCGAGCAGAACGAAGTATGACGACGCCCGCCAGAGTCAAACGGTGATTTACGTACCAAACGATGCACACCCGTTTCGGTTCGCAGCCAGCCATAGGCATATTCACCACTGAATTTGACCATCGCCGATTTGATGCCAGCCACATCACCGGGGGAGGCTTCCATCAGTTCAACACCAAAACCCTTTGCTTCACCCCAACGCAGGAACATGCGCAGCACCATTTCACACCAGTCCTGAGCTTCGGTACCACCAGAGCCAGATTGTACCTCTAAGAAGGCACTACAGCTGTCTACTTCGCCCGAAAACATGCGTTTAAACTCAAGCTTAGCTAGATCACGCTCAAAGCCATCAATTTCCTCGATAACGTCATTAACTGCCGCTTCATCATTATCCGCCTCAGACATTTCAAGCAGCTCATGTGCGTCAACCAAGCCACCATCTAAGCGATCAACGGTGAGAACCACCTCTTCAAGTCGTGATTGATCTTGACCGAGCTGTAACGCCCGCTCTCTATCGTTCCAGACAGTGGGTTCTTCAAGTTCACGAATGACTTCTTCTAGCTGCTCTTTCTTCTCAGCATAGTCAAAGATACCCCCTGAGCGACTCTAGGCGCGTCTGAAGATCTTTGATGTGTGTGTAGGTAGGATTTAATTCCATGATTACGGTCAGCTGTTTCGTTGGGATCGTCATAATACAGTATCGACCAGACGGCACGTTAGTATTTTGAGGTAAATCTCAATAATCTGCGTCGTAATTAAGCAAAGTAATGATACGGCTTCGTTTATTAAATCAACACAGCCGCCATTCTCTGTAATCAACACTGAGAATGCAGTATTATAGGCTTTTGATTTTTCAGGAGCTCCCATGCCATCATTTGACGTAGTTTCAGAAGTCGACCTTCACGAAGTACGCAACGCGACGGACCAGGCAAACAAAGAAGTCACGACCCGCTTTGACTTTAAAAACAGTGATGCCAGTTTTGATCTCAGCGATGACGCCATTACTCTCAAAGCTGAGAACACCTTCCAGCTTCAGCAGATGATGGATATTTTGCGTACCAAATTCATCAAAAGAAATATCGACGCCAGTGCACTCGACCCACAAAAAGCCGTAGAAACCGGCATCAACAATGCCAGTCAAAAAGTACTGCTCAAGCAAGGTTTAGATTCTGATAACGGAAAGAAAGTCGTCAAAGCGTTAAAAGCTGCCAAGCTTAAAGTGCAGTCACAAATTCAGGGTGAGCAGGTTAGAGTAACTGGTAAGAAAAGAGACGATTTACAGGAAGCGATCGCTTTACTGCGCGAAGAGGAACTAGGGCTACCCCTACAGTTTACAAACTTCCGAGATTAAGCGCCACCATTAACCTCTCAACTCATAATGCATAATAATTAATCATATTAATGACGCATTCAGGATTGCTTAGCTATAACGGTTGTATATAAGCTAATGGGAGGCATCACGATGATTGAGAAGTTAATCGCACACAAACGAGAGCTTGAACGAGAACTACAGGAACGCGTTCAAGCATTCTTTGAAGCTAACGATGTCGCTCCTAACAGCGTCTCGATAGAAATGAAACTCACCGATCCTGCCCATGGCAGTCAGTTGTCCACCATTTATATCTTAGTAAAAGACGCCTGTACCGGTGAAACATTGATGACGGTTTAATATCAATAGGGAGAAATTAGATAATTTTCGCTAACTCAGCCTGTGTACCTAGCACTAGTAGCCGAGTCAGCGAAAAGATCAACCTAAGCGATCATCTCTTCAATCGACCCCGCATGCCTAATCCATCCTGCAATCTCCGCAATATCAGGAACCGAGCCAAGCTTATCAACCCGCTCATTTACTGCCTTAATCGACTGTAACAACTTCTCAGGGTTTGCATCAGCCAAGCTTTGTACCGAATAAACGCCGCTCAGCTCAAGCACCTCAGCCATAGCACCATCAACACCCTTCACTCTCAATAAATCAGCAATCGACGCCCAAGAGGAAACCACCCAAGACTCGCGTCCAAGTGCTTTAGAAATTAGCTTAATGCTCTGAGGATCTTGGCATTTATCCAACAAATTAGTTGTTGTCGTAATCCCCATATCGTGCAGCAAGCGACGATTATCATTACCAATTGAGCTAATCACTTCAATCCGATAGTTTTCATCATTAGGTGACGCTTTAGCCGTCGCAGTAACGACCTCACTAGTCGTGTCCTCAACCTTCACCTTAACTTTTTGATAACCCGTCTTCGCCATGCCGCTTAACTTAGACCAACCAGAGGACAAGCCATCTGATTTAGAAGCGACTGCCGAGCCTACAGCAGTACCAGTAGCACCTGCTAAAATACCCGACGCTACGCCTGAATAGTCACGAGGTTGCTCAGGTTCAACGCTTTGAGCTTGTTGTAACTTAGTCACGTTCAGCTGACTAGCACGTAGCTCATTTTCAGCGCTCTGCTGTTTTTGATTACTCTCAGTTAAAGCCTGTTGGCTTTGCTCAAGCTGTTCGCTCATGCGGTTAACCGTTTTTTGCAACCCAGCTTCTTTCTCAGAAACTGACTTTAACGACTGTTCACGTTCTTCGAGTGTCATTTGTAACTGCTTCAGACGCTCATCTTTCTCTCGAACGCTTGTATTTAGCGATTCAAACTGTTCACCACTATTTTTTAACTTAGTGTCCAATTCACGGCGGTTAACTTCAAAGAACTCCTGCTTTTGCTTCAACTCAGAAGTCACCTCTTGCAAGGAATTTTCACTGCATTTCAGTTGCTCTTCATACTCTTCTTTAAGACGCTTCGTTTCTTCTAAAGCCTCAGTCGCTACTTTTGCTTTCTCACGCTCTTCATCCAGTGTTTTTGTCAGCCCTTCTTTGGTTTCATTCAAACCCGTAAGGTTGGTTGCAAGCTTTTGGTGCAATTGATCAATCGTTTGATCACGCTCGGCCAACTGCTTTTCTGACTCACTAAGTTTAGCCGAAAGACCATTAAGTTGCTCTGAGCCATTTTGTAGCGCCAAAGAACCATCTTTCGTTTGGCCACGAGCAGCATGCAGTGACTGCTGTGTTTCGTTAAGTTGATTGGCTGTTTCTGACAATTGCCCTTTAAGTTGTGTTACCTCAACCTCATGCTGGCTTAAACGCTGTCGATATTCATTCACGGTCTGTTGATCAGCTTCATTTCCATTATCACGCGCTAATAAACTCTTCGATAATACGTCCCGCTCGTCCGATAGCTTCAGGAACATCTCACCCTGACGAACGCTTGCCGTATTTAATTCATTATTTTTACGAGCAAACTCATCTCTCTCAGCTTCAACATTGGCTAATCGCTGAGACCATTCCAAATTTGCCTTATTTAGTTTCGCACGCGCACCACCGCGCAGAAACCAGCCTGCAATTAATCCTATCAAAGCTGCAAGTAGTAAGAAAATCCATAGTTGCAAAATCAAGTAACTCATTTTTTTAATCCCTTAACAATCAGTTTTATACGACGATTCTGTGCTCGCCCTGCTTCCGTTTTGTTACTAGCTACCGGGTTTTTCTCACCATGTCCGATCGCTACTAAGCGCCCACTATCGATCCCTTTTTGTGATAGATAGGTGACAACTGCTTCCGCTCTAACTTTACTCAACTTTTGATTCGCTGACGCTGCACCTTGAGAATCAGTGTACCCATGAACTTGAATCGCCTGATTGGCACAACGGCCTGACACTTGAGAGATTTTATCTAACAGCGCTTCACTCGATGCTTGCAAGTTGCTAGAGCCACTATCAAACACAATCTTTTGCTGTTTTAAGAGTGCATTGAATTCTGTTTGACAAAATTTAGCCGCGTACTTATCGGAACCAACCAAAGGTAACTCTTCTGCTTTATCCGCCGGTTTTTCATCTGGTGACGCTTCAGCAATCGAAAAATTCACCTCGGTAGTGAAATCACCCGCAATCTTTTGGGCAAATACTTCAGCGCCATCACTCGCATCCTGTGATGCTGCGATCCCTTTGATAACTGCCTCATCAGCGGCCAAATCAACCACGCCTTCTTGCAGCTGCTGAACGGCACTAATAGAGTTCAGAACATTTTGCTGCCAGTTTTTAGGAGCATCTGCAGAGCTAAGCTCAACCTGCCAAACAGCCTTTGCTGGATCAGCACCCACTGACACTAAGTGTTCATCAACCGCTTGCTTTAACTCCATATTGGGAACCGTGCCGTTAAAGATATACTCACCCGAGTCATCGCGCGCGATATTCATAGTGATGGGTAACGCAGCAACACTGCCTGTCGCAACATCCTGAACCGCCACATCCGCAACAGCTGGCTTTTCAGGTTTTGTTGCTTGGTCGGTTGCAGCTTGGTCAGTAACATTACCATCTGTTTTTTCAGCTGGCTCGTCAGAGACTGCGGTATTGTCAGCAGCAACTGATATACCGCTATTTATGCTGTTCAAACCATAAATATCCGCAGTGTCCAAAGCGTGCTGTGCCATCTGTTCGTTCTGTGCAACGCCACTTAGAGTCACGTCTCGCCCATCCACCTCATAGTCAACCCAATCTAGACTATTTGATGCGAGCGCCTCACCAACACGCTGCTTAATATCAGCTTGTATATCAGGTGCTTTCATTTGATACACGCCAAACCAACCAACAACTAGCAATGCAATCAGTGCTAGTAAAGTAATTAATATTTTTCTCATTAACTTTAGAGTCCTTTTAAAAGTATTTACAGGCGACAGGCGTATGAAGAAAACGCCCTAAATATGTCCAACAGAGTCGCTTGATTGTAGTATTAACTGATAAAAACAGGGGTAATTTAAGCCAACAACCTTCTATCAGTCAAGACTATCTATTATTTCAGCCATAATAGGGCGAAATATCTGTGCAGCCGTCAGTTTTTTTGCAAGCCCTTCTTGATCAGTCACTGGAGCCCCCACAAATGCACTAACACTGTAGCGTCGCCCCCTAATTAAAACACTAGAAACTAACCAATGATCGCGCAGTGTCTGTAGCTTAGTGTAGCTTTGGCCTGTTTTGGTTAATAAAAACTTGCCGTTTTTTATATTTCGTAGTGATTTAAGCACGCCATCTTCATTATTAACGTCGTAACTGAGCAGCTGTCTTAATGATGCTTTAGCGTTTTGAGTACGTAAATAATTACCACCGACAGCTATATCAGAATTAGCTCTATTAAATTCTAAATATCGCTTTCCCGCTTCCAAATCGGTTACCAGAAACTGCGAGATAGACAAGACGGCTTTAGATTGCGCCCGACCATAAAGTACGTCGCCAAGCTGATGAATAATATCGAGTAAGTGCAACGGGGTTGACTGCACCACGCCATAACTCATTTCATAAGCAAGCTGTTGAGCATGACTTGTATTACCCGCCTTGGTACGCAAGTCAGTCAAACCAAAGTGACGGTAGAGCGTTTGAAGCTGTTCTGCACTAGCCTGCTTTCTTAAAGCGTAAAATAACGGTAATGAAGCACGTACCTGAATGGCTTGCTGAAAACTCAGTGAGTGTCCTTGCTGATCGAGTGTTTCGCAATTGACTAAACCTCGAGGAAATCCGCTAACCGAACTGGGTAGATTTTGATAGGTCTGGTTACAAAAACGGGCATTAGGTAAATTACCCTGCATAGTTAACATTACAGCAGCGGGTATACTGGACAGGGCACCAATAGCTCTTTCGCTGACATCCCCTTGTTTTAGGTAGCGTACGATCTGACCCTCCTGATCAGCCACCACAATCTCCATATTAGCACCGCCTTCAGCAACCTCCCCGCCCAATTGATAATTCAAGCCACAGTCAAAACAGCCCTTCTGAAGATTGTTAAGACTTGCTGTTACACCTTGTTTAAAACGTTCATTATCACCCACAGGCAGCGATATCTGTGCATCGGTGATAATGCGTTGATTACCTGCCACTGCATATTCTGCTGTCAGTCGCCGTGTCACTAAGTCTGTAAAATTGCCCAGTGCCACTGTGCTGCGCGATGACAAGTTGGATTGGCCAGTTTTCGTAAGATTGAGGTCGAGCAAACCTTGTTCAATGTTCGTTACCAGTATGGGTTGAGTTTGTGCGTACAACTCACGACTGATGCTTATCGCTTCATTTTTAATGGCCGCTAAATTACGAGATTCTAGCAAGGGTTCATTATTCAACTGCGCGACAGCCATCAAGGCCTGCTCTGCATTGTTTAGCTGCTCTGGTTTTTTATTGAACACCACATCAGCTGTTGCACGTAAACCGGCAACATCTCCCTGAAAACCGCGCAAACTTCCATGAATCGCAATCCAACGCTTAAACTCAGCGCCCTTATTGTTCGCAAAGTATGGAAACATATGTTTCGCTAAACGAGCGCTGCTTAATGTCTGGCATAATTCATTTAAAAAGTCGAAACAACTGAAATTAGTCGATTTTTCTCCATTGTGTAAATTTAACGACAGCTGTGTCATTAGGCTGTTTGACGACGATTTGGCAAGCGGATTAATTGTATTAAAAATACCTGCTAACGAAACACCTTTGTAGTGGCGCTTCCGCCATAGGATGACATCCAGAATACTAGTATCCTGATAGTTAAAATCCAATTGCCTCTGTGTGACATGGTCGAGTATGTCCCAATAAACTGGCGGCACCATTTCTGCGTACAAACTGCCAGTCACATCACCATTAGTGTTCAACAATGGGTTTGCAACTGCTCCAACAATATTACCCTCACGACCCAATAATGCGGTTGCCGTGTTCTTCTGATGCAGCGTGGTGTAGTGTTTGAACATGGAGGGATCAGGTGACCCGGAGAGGTATCCGTACAGGCCGACGACACTCAATACCGACAGCACGATGACAATTTTCACACCACTAAGAAAGAACTCGAAAATGCTGCGGGTATTAAAGAAAAACAGCCATCTGAAAATCTGCCAAACGCTGAGAGCAACTGCCTCAATCAGCGCAAACACAATGGTAATGGGGTAGCGCCAATCGCTTAAAGGCAGTTTAGCCGCACGTTCACCAATATTGCCTGAGCCACTTTGAAACAGCGGACTGGCAAAATAGCGTAACGCATGCAGCCTAACCCAATCGACGGCTTCCAGTGCTAATCTGAAGAGCTTTAATAAGGCCAGGTACACGATGGGTCGCTTTCGTCATATTCAGTGGTTGCGTCTGCCGTAGGTAGCATCGCTACAGTCAACGCCTGCTTTAACTCATCCCACTGGGTAGCACTCATTCGGTAAATATTGAAGGTCAGATGTTCGGCGTCATCGCCCATAATTGAATACACTTCGTCACGTACCCGCCGAGGAATCCAGCTGTAAGGGACTTGGCGTAACATCGCGGGACGAATGCGCTCACTGGAAAGCACTTCAAACAATTCCAGCATCTCACTAGCCATACGATTGCCATGAACCGGGGAACTGGGGATCACAAAGAAATGCTGCCCCAAACTATTATGTAGATAAGGCTGCACATTACTAGCCAAGCCCTTCATGTCGGTAATACCGCGCAACTTAGCGGCATCTTCTGCGCTGAAGTACTCACCTTCAAACTCAGCACTCAACCAATTGCGTCGGCGTGAGATAAAGCCATCGGCTAAACCGACTATCAGTAAGACAAAATCAACCAGAGCGCCCAACAATAGTGGTACATAGTCATCGCGTTTAGTTGTGTCTTTACCCTGCTGCATGACGGCTTCTACATCACCACCACGCCACCAAGCGGTCATCAACTCGGGAATGGAGCGGATTACGTCCATCGCACGATTCAACACATTGCGCTGATCGTTCGGGTTGAACAGCAGCACATCTTCCATCACGGGTAAAACTTGGATACTCTTGAGCATCGCGTTACCGTTTAAGGTAATCGTCGTATCCGGACAAGCAATACTGCCATTGGCAGTGGGCACGATACGCTGCCGCTTGTCGCCAACGCGCTGCGAAATGACTCTGCTACTCTCCTGCAAAACCGGCGCGTTACGGCTAGTATTGATCTCATTGATAATGCTGTTAATTTGATTTTGTAAGGAAGTTACGTCCTGCATGTCTGGACGATAACTGTCTATAATACTTTGTAACTGAGTGATGTCTGTCCGCACGCGTGTTGCTAGTGGATCGATGCTACTAGCGATCGCAGAAAAGACTAGCGCTTCATTATTACGGAAGGTTCTTCTTGGCCCTTTACCCGGCACCGAACCATCACCACAGCTGCCGCCAAAGCGTTCTTCTTCCCTAGCACGTCGTTCAGAATACTGCTTGAGTCGGCTCGCGCCAGCTTCCACTGCCTCAAACGACATCAGGTAATTTTGCGCGCCGTCACGCACCATATTCAGCTGAGCGGTGAAATTTTCTTGGGCGAACCCTTCCGCACGCAACAACTTGTAGTAGAAGCCGTAACTGAAAAATACACTAATGCACATCATCAAAATGTATAGTGGCAACCACCGAAACTTCGCACCGACGCGGCGCGTGAGGCCCATCTTTCGCAGTGAGTAGACCAGTACCAATTGAATACAAAATACTACTAGTGCCAAAATGCTTAAGTTTAACCAAGAGGCGTCATCTGGCGAGGCAAAAGAAAAGCGCACTAAACCGTCGTAGCTTGTATAAAAAGAGATAATCGACAGCAGAATGATGAGAACAACCGGCGTTGTTCTGACATTAGTAAAAAAACCGACAATCAATCCTAGAATGGTAGGGTTTTCTTTAGCCATTAAGCGCGAACAATACTCATTGATGTATTGTCATATTTCGTTGTTTTGTTCACGTAGTCTTCCCTGATTAATGAGCTGTGACAATATACCTGCAAATTCAACCGTTTCACAGCGCCCACCGTTACTAAAGTCAGGATATTGATTAATTTAATTTTAGAAGAATATCAATGGCTAATACTCAACCATAGCGGCCTGAATTTTGGAGATAATTCCACTGTGACGCACCACTTGTTGATTCACGGTGTATTTAAATACTAATTCACTGGCTGCTATATCGACCTGTTTTTTAGCCCGAGTTACGCCAGTATAAAGCAATTCTCGTGACAGTAGAGGCACCGGTTTATCGGGCAATACAATCGCAACATGTTCAAACTCTGAACCCTGACTTTTGTGGATGGTCATGGCAAATACAGTTTCATGCTGCGGAAGTCGCCCGGGTATGATCGCTCGAAAGTGCCCTTCTGTCTCTTTAAACCAAACTCTTAGCTGGTCGGCGTCACTGTCATAGAGGCAAAGACCAATGTCACCGTTAAACAAACCGAGCGATGGGTCATTGCGCGTAATCATCACCGGTTTTCCATGGTACCAAGGCAGATGCGTTTGAAGTTGGCTGGAGTAAAACCGCTTTTCTAAGGCACGGTTTATCCCCTCAACGCCAAATGTGCCCTGCCTCACCGCAGCTAGCACTTGAAAACGTGAGAAAGCTTCTAACGCTGCTTCAGGGTCATTATCTGATTTAATTTGATTAATATAAGGTTGATATTTTGTATCAATGTGCGCGAGCCAGTTTTCTTTCAAACACGTCACACCATTGGCCGTAGTAGACTCAACGTCTTTCTCTTTAGTCGCGACAGGCTGATTCTTAGCCTCTGCACTTGGCGGGTCAAACAGAGAATATTGCTGCTGCCCAACTGGCTCAACACTTTGGCTCGTAGGCTTTGCTGGTTGTTTGAATGATAACATCACCTCAGCACCATCAGTTTGATGGCTTAACAAATCCCAAGCATGATCAGCCTCCTGCGCATTGATTGCCTGCGCTAGAGACTTGATCGGCCCCGAAAAGCGCCAAGTTTTCTTTAGCTCAATGGTTTGCTGCGGTAGACTTTCACACAAATCATTTAAAACAGCACCGGATTCAACAGACGCTAGCTGGTCTTTATCGCCCAATAGAATGATGCGTGCGCTAGGATGTAGTGCATCTAAAAGTTTGCTCATCATCGCTAAATCGATCATTGAAGACTCATCAATGACCAACAGATCACAACTCAATGGCTTACTCGCATGATGACGAAATTGACTGGAACGATTGATCGACCCTAACAGGCGATGCAATGTCGATACCGTCTCTGGAACACTGTCATATAAACGCTGATCTTCAAAACTTAAGCGCTGCTTTCCTTCAAGCAATGATTGCTGCAAACGCATCGCTGCTTTACCCGTCGGTGCGGCCACTGAAATGGCCAATTCGCCGTTATGCAGCTCTTGCAATTGCGCCAATATTTTCAGCACAGTACTGGTTTTCCCTGTCCCAGGCCCACCTGTAATGATGGTAAATGCTTGTTTAGCCGCAGCGCTTGCCGCTTCGCGCTGCCAATCAATTTCATCAAGTGGCTTTTCAATTGGAAAGTATTTATCTAGTAGAGCTTCGTTTCCCGTTTGCTGTGATGTTTTAGTGATCCGTTTTAAGATATTCTCAACCAAGCGCTTTTCATATCGCCAATATCGCGTTAGGTAGAAACGGTTATCTTCTATGACCAACGGATTTACGGTCTCTTCTAAAGTATGAGTAGCCGAATAAACTAAACGGCAATCCTTCAGTAATAATAAATCTTCATCGCTGATTTCAATACAACTATGACCAGCACCTTGCGCTGAAGAAAGCGCTAGCACTAAGGCATTAAAACGCTCCCGTTGTGCCTCTTTAAAGCCGCAACGATCCGTCAAAAAGTCAGCCAAAGCATAATCGAGCGAAGTGTAGGGGATGTTAACCATCAAATATCTTCCCTACAAAATATTTCACCAAGGTCTTCAATCAATGCTAACGAAGGTTTATCAACAAATACACCGGCCATTGGCTGTGCTTCATCCATGCCTCGTAAGAATAAATAGCGTACGCCACCAAAATGCCTTTCATAAGAATAATCAGGCAGACGTTGCTTTAAGTAGCGGTGTAAAACTAAGGAATAAATAAAATATTGCAACCCATAGTTATGATGCTGCATAGCATGCTGTAGAGACTCTGAATCATAATTTGGCAAGGTATTAGATTTATAGTCCATCACATAATAGCAGCCCTTATATTGGCAAATAAGATCAATAAAACCTGTTAATTGCCCACTTAACTGCCGCGTAGACAGAGGCTGATAGCTAGGTTGATTCACTAGTAATTGATTGATAGCCGCCGTCTGTAAATCGCTAACGGAGAAATAAAAAGCCATCTCTTTTAAGCAGTCACTATCCGGAATGCTAGCTAAACAAAAATCAACATCATCAGAATCAAGCGGTGCCTGTACCGAGCGCATCAACAGTTCATCTAAAGCCACTTCAGCTTCAGGCTCTAAAATTAAACCGTAGCGTATGCAGCTTTTATCGCGTAATGCGACATAGCGCTCATAGCCTTCGGACGCTTCCGACAACTTACTTAATTGCTCGAAGCGACTGTTTTCCAAAATATCATGCAGCACATTACCGGTGTGCGCACCTTTTGGCAGCAACTCAAGCAACACCTCATCAGTTACAACTGTTGGCTCAACTGGCTCCTGAGACTTATCCTGGGGTAGCTCATGTTCGCCTTGGCTTAAATAGGCCAATGACGAATAACTACTCATACGCCATCGCTGCTGGATCAATCGCTTAGCCACTTTAGCTTCAAAATTGACCGCTGAGTAAGCATCGTTTTTTAGCTTTAAACCTTCTTGATCTAACTCAATAACGCTATATTCAATCCCATCAAAATTTCTAGCCAGTTGACTGAGTTTAGACTGCCAATCATCACCGTCATGTGGCTCCAAAAGATAAGCAAACGCAGAGTGATTATCGCGTTTTATGGTACGAACCGTTGCCCATGGCAAATAACAGCGGTTGGCAGCCCGTGTAATTGCGACATAAAATAAGCGTAGATCTTCCGCTTCTTGCTCAAATTTCGCCTGCTCAAAATTCTCAATAATATCTTTAGAACCTAGATCAGCGATGAGTCTGCCGTCTTTGTGGCAGATAACGACTTCATGATTCGAAGGCGCTTGCTTAGCCGGTCGCTCGTACCAAAGCTCCGGCGCAAATACGATAGGGTATTCGAGCCCTTTAGCACTGTGAATCGTTACAATATTCACCGCCTCCTGATCTTGCTCCAAGCGAAGCTCAGTGCCTTCATCGCGGTGTTCGCCTAGTATCGCTTGGCTCAACCAGTCCCGTGTTTTTTGGGTATCCAGTCGCTTATCCAACACAACCTGTTGAATAATTTCCAATAAGTGCTGAAGGTTTGTAATGCGTCGTTCAGCTGACTCCGTCTGGCTAATTACTTGTAAGATCTGATAATGATCCAGCAAGGCTTTCATCATCGCCATCAAACCTAAATCTTGCCAACGCTGCTGAAAATCTTGAAAGTCCATCACATATTGCTGTAAGGCGAGGTCATCGCGGCATAAAGCATCAAATGCCTGCCCATCCAAATCAAACCACGGCAACACGAGCGCTTGACGCAAACGCTGTAAATCGGCCGGTCGTTCCAATGCCATCAGCAGCTGCCTAAGATAAACCGCCTCTTCGCAGTCAAATACCGAGTTTTTGCTATTAATAACCGCTGGCACGTTTGCCTGTTGCAAGGCCCATTGATAATGAGCCGCCTCGTCATTCCCTCGCACCAAGATCGCAACATCTTGAGGACGAACCGTCTGCATGCCGGCCTTCGGTTGGTTCTGTAATAGACGCACCGTTTCATTAACAACAGCAACGCGTATCGCATTTCTAGCGCCACCGCTTTTCCAATAGCCTTTTTTATCGTCTGGGTTGTCTTCTAAATACCAAAGCACCAGCGCATTATTATTCTCCCTTTCATTATCAACCTTGCCTGCCGCTACCGAATAGTAAGGAATGCTCTCAATTTTAAACGGAGCCTTCGATTTGGAGTAAAGGAAATTAACTGCCCCAAGCAAAACCGGTGAAGAGCGATAGTTTTTTTTCAATGTATAAGTGAAGCTTGCTGACTTCTTGGCTTCCAAATAAGAGTAAATATCCGCACCGCGAAATTTATAAACCGCTTGCTTAGGGTCACCGATCAAGTAAAGATAGTGCTCCGGCGTATAATAAACCCCTGAGAAAATATCCCACTGTTGCTGATCGGTATCTTGAAACTCATCAATCAATGCGACTTTAAACTGGCGCTGTAGGGAGGAGATTAATAAATTATCCGACCCTTCAATGGCTTTAGCCATGCGACTGATCAAATCATCGTAAGCCAGTACATTTATCGCATCTTTTTTCGCATCAAGATTACTTTGAATATAGTCGAATAGGCCCAAGCGCAGTGCCACACTCACCTGCTTGATCTGGCTGAGGAGATCGTCTAACCCTGCCAGCTCTGAAATCCCGGCATCATTTAGAAAGGCTAATTTTCGTTCGTCTAAGGTTATTGAGGCATCTTTAGGAATCTTACTTCCATTGACCGCAGTACTGGGTAATTGACTAAAGCTCAGGCTTTGCAATACTGATACCGGAATATCTGTACCGGCAGCCTTAGTAGTGGAAACGGCAACAGCCCAAGCAGACACGGCCTGTTTAACTTGAGCAAAGGATTTTAAAAAGCCTGTCGTAAAACAGCCGGGCTTTTCCTCTACGAGATCAGCGAGAGGCTGAATAAGCGATTTTTCTATACTTGATGCGATTTTTAAACTACTGGTTTCAATCTGCGATATTAGTAAATCTGTCTCCTGCCTGTCTGGCACAATGACCATATTGGCGTGAATGTACTTAATACTTTGAGCTAGTGCCTCTGGTGTAGCAAAACTGTCACCCAGCAAAGATGCCTTTAGCGCAGAAGCTCCATACATTTGCTGACGCCAATAATCCTCAGTAAGTGACAGCTCTAAAGCGTTTAGATCAGCCGTCAACTCCGCATCAAATAACTGACCGCTCTCCAGTGCATACTGCTTAAGCATGCGCTGACAAAATCCGTGAATCGTAAAGATTGCAGCATTATCGATGACCGCCAGCGCCTGAGTTATATGGCTAATCGCCGCGGCAGGTTCAACCAACTGATCGGCCCACTGCCTAAACGCTTCATCTAAATCGTCAAATTGAGCAGGATTAACCAGATAATTTCTTAAATCCTGCAAGCGACGGCGGATGCGAGTTTTCAATTCCTGAGTGGCCGCTTTGGTAAATGTCACTACCAATATTTCTTCAAGATTCAGTTTTTTCTCGACAATGAAACGCAGCACTAACATGGCAATCGAAAACGTTTTACCCGTGCCTGCACTCGCTTCAATTAAATTGACCCCTTGCTCCAGCGGCGTTTCAAACGCTGAAAATTCTGCAACTGCATCTAAAGGATCTAACTCCGGCATACCACGAACTTCTCATAGAAAATTGACTGCTATTGATACCACAGATCGGATAATTATTGGCCTTTTATTTTTGATAAATACGGCATTCAGCTAATACACCATAATCTTGTGGGAATTGTGGGAGAAACGTACTTGAACGACAGAACTTACCAAGAAAAGATAGTATTAATCGGGTGCCTCCTCGGTGTCGTTGGATTTATACCTTTTACCATTTACCGATTTGTAAATGGCGACTACCTATTAGCGCTTATTGAATCCTGCCTTGCAATGAGTATTTTGGGCATCTTTTTTTACGTATGGCGCACCCACAAAGTTGAAGTGCCTGCAACGGTTATGAGTGCATTATTTTTAGGTGCGGTGGTTTCAGTTGTCCACATAAAAGGACCCGAACTAATTTATTGGCTATACCCTGCCTCTTTATCTTGCTTTTGTATCGTTAAAGCTCGCACCGCTTCCTTGTTAAACCTCATAAGTATGTTGATTTTATTTCCAGCACTCTACCCTGCGTTAAGCACTCAAGAAGTAATCCTAATCTATGTAACGCTGGCATTGCTCTGTGTGTTTGGTTATACCTTTACCCTCATTTCTCACCAACAATATATTAATCTAAGTAAATTAGCCGCAAGAGACGCATTGACCGGCACATGGAATCGGCGAGCGCTGGATGATTCCTTAGACCAAATCGTCAATAAACATCAGCGCAATCCGATCAAGGCGTCATTAATCATGATGGATCTCGATCACTTCAAACGTATCAATGATACCTATGGGCACGGTGTTGGCGATGAGATATTGGTAAAAGTGGCAAGTTTGATTAGCAGCACCGTGCGCATATCTGATCAGCTCTATCGCTATGGCGGCGAGGAGTTTGTGCTAATTGCTGAAGGAGCTGATTTAGACGAAGCGGCCCTAATCGCTGAAACGATTCGTCATCGAGTAGAAAAAAGCGAACTGTTTGAAAAACAAAAAATAACAATATCACTAGGTGTTGCAGAACTTACGCAAACGTCAAGTGTTCAGAAATGGCTAACACTAGCTGACGACGCCTTGTATCAGGCTAAAGACTCAGGCCGTAATCGATACTGTCTTGCTCCTCAGATAGACCTACGAAAGGCCGCTTAATAAAGCGCTAGTCTTAGTTTTGCTGCATGATCGCTTTTAACGGCCGATCTAACATAAACCCATCCGCACCCACATCGATAAATTGCTGAAGAACTTGCTTGGACTCTGATCGATCATTGCGACGCCAGAAAATCACCTGTTTTCCCATCTGATGTAAACTTTGGATTAATGCTGAATTTAAGTAGTTGTTGGCTATGGGTAAGCCGACGTAATCAGCATCAGGCGCTAGGTTGTTCAAATCAAAATTGTAAGTATACAAAGCCAGCAGTCTGAGGCTGGGCTGTTTACTTTTCACTATCTTCAAATCGTTATGATTAAAGCTTTGAACAACGGTAAAATCTTCAAGGCCATATTTA